>Ga0180009_10001343_pt1 | contig 30478 bp, 41 predicted proteins | sample OS_PC_MetaG_FD_123537 | JGI IMG/M metagenome (GOLD analysis project Ga0180009, IMG submission 123537) | Groundwater microbial communities from the Aspo Hard Rock Laboratory (HRL) deep subsurface site, Sweden - OS_PC_MetaG | ecosystem: Environmental > Aquatic > Deep subsurface > Groundwater...
ATTCCTTTAAGTTTCGGCCTTGCGACTATACTTCCCAGGTAGCACACTCTTCGGCTTCCCTTCAGCACCAATACCTCTCGAGGAGGTACTGATGTTTAGTGTGCAGTGTTTACTGCCAGGACTACACGGGTATCTAATCCGTTTTGCGCCCCTGGCTTTCATCCCTTACTGTCAGAACTGTCCTCGTGAGATGCCTTCGCTATTGTGAGTCCGTTCAAGATTAACGTATTTTACCACTACTTTGAACGTACTTCTCACGTCTTCCAGTCTCTAGCTCAACAGTACTCCTTGCGCGCCCTACCCTTAAGAGATAGGATTTCACAAGGAACTTATTAAGCAAGCTACGGATGTTTTAGACCCAATAAAAATGGCTGCGACTTGGACCGCTAGTATTACCGCGGCGGCTGGCACTAGTCTTACCCAGTCCTTATTCGTAAAACTTTTTAGATTTCACAAAAGCCTCTCGATTGAGAGGCACTCTGGCTCAAACTATCACGCTTGCGCGCATTGTAGATGATTCCTAACTGCTGCACCCCGTAGGGCTGGGGATAGTGTCTCAGATCCCCTCTCAGGGCCCCTCCGCTAAGAGCCCTTACGGATCATAGTCTTGGTGGGCTATTACCCCGCCAACAAACTAATCCGCCGCAGCCCCATCCTTAGGCTCGAGTTTGAGAGTGAGTTCATTCCAGGGTCTCACTCTTATCAAGTATTAACCTCAGTTTCCCGAGGGTATCCTTGACCTAAGGGCAGGTTAGCTACGTGTTACTGAGCAGTTTGCCTTTCAATTTCTTACGAAACCAAAAAGACTTGCATGTCTAAGTGCAAACCAGAGAGCCGCAGCCGCCAGCAGGATCAACTGGATTTCAACCTCATTGATTATTAATTCAAAATGAAAATAATCTCGGCGCATTCTTCATTTTGTAAGAACAGAAGAACACTTTATTTATCTCCTAACTATTGGCTGTGTTATAAGTATATTTTTAGAACTACAACTAGATGATTACCACTACATACCTCATACCTTAACGTATGTAACATGATTTTTTACACGTATTATTAAGGCACTCATCTTAGTTATGAATTCTCTAGAAAGATGTCCTTTATAAATGTTTCTACGTGTTTATCGTTGATAAATTAGATTTTTTTAAGAATCTCGTCATAATAAATTTTTCTTTTGTTTTTAAAAAGAATAATATTTTTTACTATAAAATAATAAAATATGTTTATAAAGTTTGTTTTTGAGTTTTTAATTCATGGATCCAAACCATACACAAAAAAGAATGCAGGAAATACAAAGAGAAGAAAGTTTTGCTTCTGCTTTTTCTAAGATAGTTTCAGGTAGGCCAGGATACAAAGCAGTTATAGAAAAAAAACCAGTGATAATAAAATGTATTGGTTGTGGAAAGCAGCTTGAAGAAGGAATAAAATTTTGCCCTGATTGTGGAAAAAAAGTCTGGATAAAACCAACAAAATGTCCCAAGTGCAGTAGTGCTGTTTTTTCAGACGATAAATTCTGTCAAGAATGCGGTGAAAATTTAGGTCCGCCGCAGTAGTTCTTTTTGTTTAATAATCTTTAGAGAATTAATTTGACTCAAGGAAGAAGGGGGCCGACTTTATTAATAACTTTTTTGACCTCTGCTTCAATTAAGCTAGTTTCAAGACGTGGTTTTGTATCCTCCCACTCTTTTCTTACTCCCTTCACATAATTTGGATGTATCTTTCTATCTGTTAGAGTACTTGTATCTACCACTGCCACTTCCCCAAGTGCAGCTACTTCTCCCATACCAATTCCGCTTTTTCTGTTTGAAAGACCAATATAAGTTACTCCAGTTTCAGGAACATCAATAGCATATAATATTGTCTTTTCCATAATCTCTTTTATACTCCTTATTATTTAAATATTTATATACCTAATCTCCTTATTTTTTTCATGCCAATATTTGTAGTTCACGAGCATAATGCAAAGAAATTACACTGGGATTTTAGACTTGAATCCGGAGGAACACTCAAGAGTTGGGCAGTTCCAAAAGAACCTCCAAGAATAAAAGCTGTAAAAAGATTAGCAATTCAAGTAGAGGACCATCCTCTTTCTTATGCTAATTTTGAAGGAATAATTGAAGAAGGTTATGGAAAAGGCACAGTTAAAATTTGGGATAAAGGAAATTATTCTCTTGTTGAAAAAAGTCCAACAAAAATAATATTTAATTTGCAGGGAAAAAGACTCAAAGGAAAATATGCTTTAATAAAAACTAATTTCGAAGGAAAAGAAAATACCTGGTTGTTTATGAAATTTTAACTAGTCAATATTCTTTCTATTGCAGAAAAGGCCCTGCCATGAAACATATTGGCATTTATGAAAATAATTATGTATGAAGCTGCAGCTAAAGTTGTATTAACATACCTATTAACTTTTGTTCCTGATTCTTTTTGATTTGAGTATTCTGTTTGTGTCATCTTATTATATTTAGTTTAAAGATTATAAATTTTTTCTTTAGAATTATTTTAGTTCTTTTTCTCCAGTCCAGTATTCTAGATCTGGTATGTTTGTCTTAATTCCTTTATTTTTGCAGTACTCTTTAGTTAGGAGATAGAAAATTATTCCTAAACTTTTAGAGCTTTTATTATTTCCAATTATAATCTGGTCAGCGCCTTTGGAAAAATTATTTGTATCACAAATCATTAGAACTTTTTTCTTAACTCTTATTGTGTCATTTAAAGCATTTTTATCAAGCCAGTGATCAGTAACAATTGTTAATTCATTCTCAAAAAAAGTTGGAAGATTAGTATTTGTTAAAATTCCTGCAGGGTATTTTTTTGTGAATGCTCTAATTTTAGTTAGCTCAGAAAATAATTTGACCGCATTCCACCCTGCTTGTCTCTTACATACCACAATCACATCTTTTTGATCAAATTTAGATAAAAATTCTACACCTTCTTTTATTTTTTCATCAATAATATCTGTGTTAAATATTGCTAAACCATCGGCTCTTCTTCTGTAAACATACTGTTTCATAGCAGGGGTTACAACACGTGTTCCAAGATAAATACCAGATTTAACATATTCTTCTAACGGAATAAGCATGGCTGCCTTTTTTTTAGATTTTATTTGCGCTTTAAGGTCTTCTGTTTTTGTTTCTTCAATTTTTCCTTTTAGTTTTTCTGCTTTTTCTAAAAGTGCTTTCTTTTTTTTCTCAAGTAATTTTGCTTCTGGGGTTTCATCTTTACTTTCAGCTTCGGCTTTTTTTAATGCCTTTTCATCTAAAGTTTCTTCAGCTTTTGCGGTCTTTTCAGAAACTCCGCTTTCTTCAATGTTTTCAATAATTTCCTCACGTGTTTCAGTTTTTTTGCTACCCATAAGAATTCTATTAAAAATTAGTTTTTAAAGGTTGTGCTATAATCTCTCTTCTATCGCAATTAATCTTTTTATCTTTGCCTCGCGTTCTTTACCACTTATTCCACATTTTAAAAAATCAGCTTGAAATCCAAAAGCAAGATCGGCTAAAATTGATTCTTCTGTTTCTCCGCTTCTATGTGAGAAAATTGTTTTTATGTTATTTGCTTTTGCAATTTCAACAACTTTCTTTACTTCTAAAAGTGAGCCGCACTGGTTTGGTTTGACAATTATTGCGTTTATACTCTTAGATTCTATTGCTTTTTTAAGCCTTTTTGAATTAGTAACTGTTAAATCATCTCCAACAATCATGGTTTTTTTTGTTTTTTTTAAGAGCTGAGAAAAATTTTCAAAATCCTCTTCGTTAAATGGATCTTCTAAATAGATTATTGGATAGTTTTTTATAAGATTTTCAAGATAAGATAATTGTTCTTCTTCTGTTCTTCTTAGCATTGGGTTCTCATATAAGTATTTTTTTCTTTTATAAAAAGAAGAAGCTGCAACGTCAATCCCAACATCAATTTCAAATTTCTTAAATATTTCTAAGATTTCTTTTTCATTAAGTGAAGTCATCCAGGCATTTTCATCATTTTTTTTATTTTTGAAATTCTGATCATTCTCTTCTAATTCCCTGCCCATTAGAATTTGTATTTTTTTATTAAGTTCTGAGGCTTCTTTTATTGTTTTTGTGTTTGGAATAAGCAAGAATTCCTGGAAATCTGGTTTTTTTTCTTTTGTTTGAGAGTGTTTTCCTCCTCCAACACAGTTTCCAACTAATCTAGGAAAGTTTTTTGCATCTTTATTAATTAACTGCCAAATTTCTTTTTTTTGCTCTTTTGAAAGAGCCTTTAATGCAGCATATTCTAGCGCGAGAAGACTATTTCCCCCAACATGCCCCTCTAGAATATCCTCTATTCTCCTTAAATCATCAAAGCTTTCAATAATCTCTTGAGAAAAATAATCACTAAATTTTTTTATTGTTTTAATATCCTCTTCTAAGCTTTTTTTATATATTTTTGTCTCGTGTTTGCCTACAGATTTTCCACTTGGGGAATTTGCAGAAAATTTTCCAATATTTGTTAATATGCTTACCTCAATTGTTTTTTCCTTTCTAGAATCAAAAACTGCTTTTGCATCAACACCCTTTATTTGCATGAAATGATTAGAAGCTTTTGGTTTATAATGTTTTCTTTACTCTGATTCTCCACTATCCATTGCATCATCTTGTTCGTCATCTGGATTAGCTAGCTCCATAATTTCCCCTTCTTTTACAATTTCTTCTACTTCTTTAGCTTCCATTTCTTCTACTTTATCGTCGCTAACTTTTATTTCTTTTGTTCTTCTAAGAGCTTCTTCTTTTTTGTGCGGGAAAGGTTTATTTATTGATATTGGCAAAATACCAGAATCAAGTTCAATTTCTGCTATCTTTAAAGAATCATATTTTATCTTTTCTAGATCTTCTTCTTTTATTTTTATTAAAAGTGGAGCATTCATTGCAATCTGAAGGGCTCTTGCCCCAAGAATTCTTGCTCTTTCATATTTTGTAAAGTTTTGTTGGGCCATTTTATCTCTTAAAATATTGTTTAATCCTTTTAAATTTACTTCTTCTTGTTTATTTTAGATCTTTTTCTATCTTCTTAAAAACTGCTTTCCATACTTTGTCATTTAAGTCTAAAACTTTATGAAAATCTTCAATTGTTAGTGGAGAAGTATCTCCTTTTTGCATTGAACTTAATGCCCCATCAGAGCTGCCTATAGTAACCCTTGTTTCAATAATGTCTTCTTCTTCTCTTGTGGGGTCTACTATAAAGTTATTTCCTATTTTATGAATTGTTATTGCTAGAGGTATCTCTTTTGAAAGAGGAATGGCTTTTGTAGTATGCTCATCAAAAATTACTTTTTCTTCTTTTTCATCATACTTTGGCATTTTTGCGTTTTTTAATGCAGCAATTGCACCAATCCCAGCAGCATCAAGAAGATTTCCATCATCATTTATAGAATATATGTCAATAAAGATTGTCCAAACCTTTTCACCTTCTTTAATACAGAGTTTTTCAACATCAATAAATTTGCTTTCTCTAATACCCCTATCAATTACTCTTCCGAGTTCTATTGCAGGGAATCTTGGAGGTCCATTTTCAAACCTATCTGAACTTAAAGGCAATAATTCTGCAGTTACCATTAAATTTCCTTTATTTGGAGAGTCTGGATAAGGTGTAGCTACATCCATTTTTACTCCAACAAGAACTTCTGTCTTGCCTAGTCTAACTCTAGCAGATCCTTCAGCATGTTTTGATATTCCAGTTTCAATAATAATATCTCTAAATTCTTCAGGTTTTCTTCCATCAAATCTTTTACCTTCGTTTAAATATTGTCTTATTCTATCTGCAGTTAAATTTGTTGTTTCCATTTTATGCTACTTGTATTGCCTCCTGAACACTTATTCTTCCTAAGTTTGCTTCTAATCTTCTTAATATCTGTGGTTTTCTTCCAGAGTGATGAAATTCTAGAGAATATCCTTTTTCAAGAAAAGGCCCAACTATCTCAGCAACACAACAAACTACATTAGGATAATTATCAGGCATGGTATCTTGTCTTACTGTGGTACTCCCTGCTTTTACCATATATCTTATTCCTTGTCCTTCTCTATAAATATGAACTTGTCCTAAACTTCTTGGACTCATTTTTCTTCTCCTGTTTCTTTTAGGGCTTTCTTTTGGACTTCATAAATTTCTTTTGTTGCTTTTCTTGCAAGCTCTATTGCTTCTTTTAATTGTTCTTTTGTTATTTTTCCATCTAATTGAATATGTGTAATTTCTCCTTCAGGGGTCATTGTGATTGGTATGTCTGTTGCACCTTCTCCTTCTTTCCAGTCTTCTTCTTTTTTAATTAAATCAACTACAAGCTGTTTGTCGAGTTTTCCAATTGAAACACTAGATACTAGATATTTCATAGGAATGCCCGCATGTGCTAAAGCCATTGCAGCAGCATTAATTCCTGCGCATCTAGTTGAAGCATTTGCCTGTAAGATATTTATGTGGACATCAATTACCATATTGGAGAATTTTTTAATCATCACTGAAGGTTCAAGTGCCCACTCAGTAATTTTACTTATTTCTGTGCTTCTTCTGCTCGGTCCTGGTCTTATTCTCTCTGATACAGAAAAACTAAGCATGTTATAGGTGCATCTTAATGTTCCTTTTTCTGGATCTTGTTGGTGTTGAGGATGCATTTTTTTTGGCCCATATACTGCAGCAATTGCTACTGTTTCTCCAAAACTAAACATGGCGCTTCCATCAGCATTAGGAACAACTCCAACTTTGGCAGTCATTGGTCTAATCTCTTCAATGTCTCTTCCATCAGGTCTAGCAAATTTTTTAGTTGTCATTTTATTTTTTCTCCTTGTGTTTTTCAAACCATTTATTCATTTCATCAGTTAACCCAGAGATAATAGATCTTTCAGTAACAAATAAAATTGCTTCTTTAGCAAATAATTCATCATCTATCTTATCTCCTTTTATCCAGATAAATCCATTTTGACCAACAGTAATATTACATCCTGTTTCATCTTTAATCATTTTTATCATGCTCCCTTCTTTACCTATAACTCTTGGAACTTTATTAGGGTTTATCTTTATTATTAGTCCATCTTCAATTCTTCCTAGTCCTCTTCCTTTTATTGTTAGATCAATTCCTCTCTTGTTTATTGTCCATATTTTTGCAACAGCCATTTCTCCAATATCCATTACCTCATCTAATCCGTCTTTGTTGACATATCTTGGAACTTCTGTTAAAGACAAAAAAGAAGTTTCTGCTGTTCCAATATCAAGAATCCATCCGTTAAAGGTTATATTTTCGACTTTTCCAATTACAACATTTCCTCTTCTTGGAATATATGGTCCTGAAAGTGAAATAACTTTGACTAGCTTATTTGATTCCTCAGCTAAGCCATATCTTTGTGCAATTATTTCTTCTCCTTTTTTTTCTGTGCCTTCTCCCGGTAAAAAGTCATTTCCTTTAACTATTACTTCTCCAGGAATTACGATTTTTCTGTCTGTCATTTTATTCTTCTTTAATTTCCTCTGTCAGTGCTGAGCCGTGTGTGACTCCATTTAATTTATCATAAAAATCAATTATTAAACCTGCCGGAACATTAACAATAACCTCTAAATCTCCATTATTCTTCCAATTTTCTTTATCCTTGTACTGAGTTAATATTCCATATGTTTTTCCAGTGTGGATTGCAGGGATAGTTATTCTGACTCTTTTTGTCTCTATTTTAATTGGTAGAATTTTAGTTAAACTCTCTATAATTTCATTAATTTGTTTATCTATTGGAACATCTTTAATATTAACTTTGGCTTGTTCTAATGCACTCTTTATTCTTGTTGGGGTGTGCGGTGTTCCTGTACGCGGATCAATCGAATTGCTTGCTAAGAAATCAACAACCTGCTTTATTTTTCTCTCTCTAGATTCATCCCTATAATCCTGGGTAAGTTGAATTTCTCCTTCTTTCACGATTTTTTTAACTATCTCGTTTATGTCGGTGGTTTTAAATGCTTCCTGTAAATCTTTTTCAGGTGCAACATTTCCTTTTTTTGAATCAGTAAATATTCTAGAGCTTTCAGCCCCGATAAAATTAGATTCCCCTTTTCTAAATGCTAATGCAGAATCAAGATCAACTATGATTTCAAAATTTTTGCCTGTTTTTTTAATTCTTGCTAATGTGTTGGTCATTTTACAAAATTATTAATTTCTTCCCCTTCTACTCTCTTGACTTTTTCTTCATCTATTTTAATATATCCAAGTTCGAATTTTGTTATATCGAATTTTTTGCCCTTAATTTCTTTAAAGATGTCCAGAGCAAGTTTTGCTCCTTTTTTTATGGTAAGATTTGGGGTATATTTTTCTCTTAATTTCTCTTTTATTTTATCATCGTTTTCTCCGATTGAATTAGCATAGTAATTAAAATAGTTTCCAGTTACATCGCTTGCGAATAATTCTGGTTTTTTTGAATTTATTCCCGCAATAAGTAAAGAAACTCCAAATGGCCTTGCTCCTCCATACTGGGTGAATTGCTGCTTTAAATTAGATAAGTCCTTTACTATTAATTCTGGTTCTATTGGAGAATCATAAGTAATCCTGTGCTGTTGAGCTAAGATCTGTGCTTTCTCTATTAATACTCTTGAGTCAGAAACAATTCCAGCAACACTTATTATTATGTGTCTATCAACTTCATGGACTTTACTTGCAGATAAAGGCAAGATAAGCTTGTCTTCTATTCTTTTATCAGCAAGAATAAAAACTCCGTCTGTGCAAATCATTCCTATGCTAGAGCTTCCGAGCCTAACTGTTTTTTCTGCATATTCAACCTGAAGCAAATGTCCTTCAGGAGAAAACATCGTAGCAGTTCGGTCATAGCCCATTGCCTGATGTTGCATATCTATTGGCATATCCATTTTCTAATTTTAGAGAATTTTATAATATTTTAACGGTTCCTTATTCTCTTACAAAAAATAGAATTTTCCTGGGTTTTTAAGTTTTTCGGCTCTAATATCCAGAAAAGCTCTTGCTTATCTTTTCACTCCAAAACTCAGGTAAACCACAAGAGAGCATGCCTTCAAATTCATCATCTATCACATAAAAATATGGCCTTTTGTCTTTATTGTTTATCTTTTCAAAATGCTTTTCAGCCTTTTTAAATAAATCAAGGATATTTTTCCTTTCAAATCTTGATTGCAGTAAAGATGGCTCTTTAAATAAAAGCGTGTCAGAGAGCCTAATAACATTGAGATCAATCATAGCAGAATTTTGAGTCACTATAATAAGAGAAAGGTTCTTGTGTCTTGCTATAACCATTATTTCACTTAAAATTTTATTTGTTTTTTTCATTGATGCTCTTGATGAATACATTATTGAGGCCTCATCAACTAAAACCACTGAATTATTTTTCACTTCTTTTATGTCTTGAACTTTTTTAATAAAACTAGGAAGTTTTCCTTCACCTAGATAATATGCTTTTCTTTTTCCTGCTAGTACATCTAGCATCTTAAAGCCAAGTGCTGTTTTTCCTGATCCTCTCTTTCCTGTAACTAAAATAATCAGGCTAGAATTCTTTATTCTTTCTTTGAAACTATTATAATCTCCTCCTACTTTTTCAATTAAATTAAAATCTATTTGCTTTTCTTTTCTTGGCTTTAAAAAATCAAAAAACCCCATTTTATTTTTTTAATCCTTTTAGAGTTCCAGAAACTCTCTCAACTTTTATTTGGTCTGAAAATATTGCAAAACTAGACCTCACTTCATTAATTGCCTCTCTATTTATAGATAGAATTGCATAGTCTTTTTCTGTTTTTATGAAAGCTGGACTTGCTTTTGAATATCCTAAAATTCCAACAAACTCAAGAATTGCTTTTTCAATATTTTCCTTTAGATTTTTGCCTCTAATCAAAAGATACCTTTTATTTTCTCTCATTGTTGGTCTAAGGGCTTTCATAAAATAGAATATATTTTATAGAATATAAATGTTTATATTAGTAAGATTTTTATGAAAGTAATGACAAGATTTTTAACTGATTTTCTTGGTGAAAATAGTAAAAAAATCAAAAACGATCAGAAAGAAGTTGGGGCCTATTGTTGTGTTGCTTTTTATCATAGTTATTTAGGGGTTTTAGTTTCTGAAAAAGATTCTGATAAGCCAGAGTTTAAATGGTTAATTAGACCTAAAGAATTTTGTGTGCATGTTTTAAATCCAGAAGATATTCAAGTTGTTTCTGATGTTCCTCTAGGATTAAGATTTATTGGAGATATGGGGGGAGGATATGCTATAAGAGAAAGTGATGGAAAACAATATGAAGATTCAGTAAAACAATTTAATAGAGTTGGGCTTCATCTTCCTAATCCTAATAAGGTAAGTAATCCTGAAATTTTTTAATCTAAAAACATTATTAAACCCGAACTTCTAGTTATCTTTATAAAAGAGATGAATAATAATTAATTATGGAAGTTTGCACTGTTGGAGGATTTGAAGAAGTAGGAAAAAATATGACTGCAGTAAAAGTAGGTGAAGACGTATTTATTTTTGATGCAGGATTACATATTCCAGGAATAGTGGAACTTCAAGAAGAACAAATTTCAGGATATGCAAAAAGAGTTGGAAAGGGAAAAAACACCAACAGATATTCAGAAGCAAAACTTAGGAGTTTTGGGGTTATTCCAGACGACAGAGTTTTAGATAAATTAGGTTGGAGAGACAAAGTTAGAGCAATATTCATCAGCCACGCACATTTAGATCATGTTGGAGGTGTACCTTATATAGCAAATAGATATCCTGGAGTTCCAATTTATGGAACCCCTTTTACTATGAAAGTTTTAGCTGCTGTTTTAGAAGATGAAAAGATAGGTCTTAGCAACCCTCTAAAAACAGTACAATTAAATTCAACCCAACTTGTTAAAGGAAAATCTGAAACATATAAAGTTGATTTTGTGTATACAACTCATTCTACACTTGATTGTTCTTTTGTAGCCCTACACACAAGAGAAGGAATTTTCTTTTATGCTCTAGATTTTAAATTTGATAATTATCCTACAATAGGATCTCCTCCTAATTACAAAAAACTTGAAGAATTAGGGAAAAAAGGAGTTAAGGTTCTTGTTGTCAATGCCCTTTATTCTGGAACAGAAAAAAAACCAGGGAGCGAGAGAATAGCAAGACATCTTGTTGAAGAAGCCTTGGATAAAGTAAAGAATGACAAAAAAGCTTTGTTTGTAACAACCTTCTCTTCCCATATAGATAGACTAACAAGTATTGTTGAGTTTGGAAAAAAAACAAGAAGACAAATTATTTTTCTTGGAAGAAGTCTTAATAAATATGTTACAGCAGCAATTGAAATTGGAAAATGTCCTTTTAAAAAAGATATTCAATTAATGAGATATAGAAAACAAATAAATTCTTTCTTAAAAAGGGTAGATAAAGATAGAGGAAAATATCTTATTGTTTGCACAGGACACCAAGCAGAAGAAAATTCTATTTTAGATAGAATTGTCAAGGGAGAAACTCCTTTTAATTTTCATCCAGGAGATAACCTTATTTTTGCTTCGACTGTTATTCCTGCCCCCGTAAATATTGTATCAAGAGATAAATTAGATAAAAAATTAAGAAGGATGGGAGTAAAACTTCAAACAGACGTCCATGTTCATGGACATGGGAGTAGAGAAGATCACAGGGAAATAATCAGTCTCTTAAAACCTAAGCATATAATTCCTGCTCACGGAACTCTAGAGCAAGAAGCACCAATGATAGAATTGGCAAAAGAATTTGGTTATAAACTTGGAGAGACTTCTCATTTATCTGAAAATGGAAAGGTTTTGAGGCTTTAGAAAACACCACAATTTTTAAATAAAGACATCTTTACTTTTTTATGACTAGAGGTGATATTATTGGAGGTATGCGAATAGCTCTTTTTAGAGGACAAAAACTCCAAGAGGTTATGCAGTCTTTTTATAATGCTGGCTATAAAAAAGAAGAAATTGAAGAAGCAGCAAGAATTTTAAAAAGCGAAGGTTTTCAACCACAGATTGCAAAAACTCCATTACAACCCTTGTCTACTCCAATCTCAACAGAAAAAAAAGAAACACATCCTTCTTATGTTCCTCCGCCAAAAGATTTTTCTATTCCCCCAAAACAAACTCAAGAGCAACAAACACCAGTAGCTCAACCCCAAATTCAAAAACCTTTTCCTCCAACACAAACTTTGAAACCTGTAGTTCAAACACAAACACAAACACAAATTCAGATAAAATCCCAAACTTCCCCTCAACCAATAGTTCAAAAACAAGAACCACCCAAGCCCCCAGTTTTGCCTCCTCCCCCAACAATAGGAAGTGGCCAGGCAGTTTATGAACCGGCACCTAGACAGTTTGTTTCTTTTTATGGCCAAGAAGAAAAACCAAAATCAAAAATAGATTTTGTCACAATTCTTTTAATAGGCATTTTAGTTCTTTTGGTTGGAGTTTTAGTTGCAGTTTTTTTCTTTAAACTAGATATAATGCAGTTTCTCAATAAAATAATGGGTGAATAAAATGCCACATATTTACCAGCCTTCAGAAGATTCTTATTTATTATCTGAAATTTTAAAACAAGAACTCCCCATCATATTAGAAAAAAACCCTGGTTTAATTCTTTTAGAAATTGGATCAGGAAGTGGAATACATCTAGAGACTGCATTAAGTTGTGGAGTCAAAAAACAAAATATTTTTTCTTCTGATATAAATCCTAGTGCAGTGGATCATTGCAATTCTTTAGGTTTTAATTGCGTGCATTCTGACTTATTTGAAGCCTTTAAAGAAAAAGCTATTGTAAAAAAAACACCAGTGAGTCTTAAATTTGATTTAATTATTTTTAATCCTCCTTATTTGCCTTTAGACAAGAATGAACCAGAAGATTCTAGACTTGCAACAACAGGAGGAAAATCTGGAAATGAAATTATTTTGAGATTTTTAAATGAAGCAAGATCCTATCTTCATACTAAAGGAAAAATATTTCTTGTAACAAGTAGTTTAACCCCAAAAATAAATTTTAAAAAATTTGGGTATAAAGAAAAGCAAATTGGCTGTGAAAATCTCTTTATGGAACAGCTGTGTGTTTGGGAACTAAGTAAAGTTTAAAAGCTAACTCTTACGCTTAATTTTATGGTTGAGTATGTTGATCAAATAAGAAGAAGTTTAATTAAAAGATTACCTCTGATAGTTGGGGCTGCGGCTTTTGCTCCTATTTTGCTAGCAGAGAGTTATGATTTTAACAGATCTAAAGAAGTGAAATATGACAAGCAAAAACCAATGACCATAGAACAGATAAGAGGCAAAGTAGGGGCTAGTTTTCCAGATGATCTTATTATTGACTACACAGCTCCAGAAAACAATAAAGGATTAGAAGGATATTTTCGATTAATTAAAGAGAGAACAGGTCTTGTAAAACTTTTATTAAGAATAAAAGATAAAGATGAAAATCAAAATAGATTAATTGAATTATCCGAGTCTATAATTAATGGTGTAAGAATTTATACTGAATCTGAATTTGATTTTAAAAAAAATACATGCACATATAATAATGTTGATTGTGGAGTAGAAGTTAATACTGTTCCAAGTATTATAAGGGATTTACTTAATAAAACCCTAGAACCTCCTTATATTGTGCCCCTTGAGTTTAGAGGGCAAATGTCAGAATCTAAAATGTATAAGATTGGTTTAGAAGAGCATTTAGATAAGAGGGGGAACCTTGTTGTTGTTGGAAATTTACCTGTCCTAGAGCAAGAAAAACTAGAACACCCCTTAGAACAAAAAGAGTCTGAAAATAATGAAATCTCTGGGTCCAAAGTAAAAAGAGTAGAGGTTTTGTTTAGGGCGTGTGGGTCACAACAAATACCTGTTGCAATAGATATTGATTATCAAATAAATAATATTCCTGTTAGAGTGCCTTTTTTAAAAATAGATACTGGAATAAGGGTTTCAAGAGATGTTACACTTAGAGGGGTTTTATCTGATCCAATTCCTTCTTATAGATTTAGTGAGGCTTAAACTCTTGGCCTTAAAGTAAGCAATTCACTTCTTATTCTTTTAAATTCTAGCTTATCTTTAACTTCCATCCATTTTTTGTGATCATGTATTTCAAAATATTGTCCTCCTCCGATAAAAACAAGCCTTCCTTCTAAAGGTGTTATTTGTTTTGGAAGTTCTATTCTTTTACGAGCACTATCAATTTTTACCTCAATTCCTGCTTTTCCTTTTACTGCATCTGGGCTTTCCCAAAAAGATAAAAAATTCCCCTCGGGGCTTTCTTCACCTAAGCAATAAAGTCTTCTTTGTTCTTTATCTCTATAAAAAACCTCTCTGAGTTTTTCAGGAAAGCTCACTCTATTATGATCAAATCCTCCTACAAAATATGTTCCCCAATATTGTGGATCAGTGCTTGCCATCTTTGAAAGATTAATAACCCTTTTATAAGCCTTTTTCTTTAACTCTTTTATGAAAATAAAAAATTTAGACCTAAAAAATAGATTAATTCTAGCACCAATGGTAGAAGTAAATGATATTGCATTTAGAAATCTCTGTAAAAAAGCAGGTGCAGCACTGACCTGGACAGGAATGATTAATCCTCTATCAAAACAAAAATTAGAGCTAAGTGATAAACCTGCAATTCAGTTATTTTCAACAAGTGAAAAAGGAATTAAAGAATTTATTAAAAAATATGAAAAAAAAGTATCTTTGTTTGATTTTAATTTAGGTTGTCCAGCTAAAACTGCGAAAAAATTAGGCTTTGGGATATACATGAATCACGATTTAATTACAATTGAAAAAATTTTAAAGATAATGCGAGAAGCAACAACTAAACCGATCTGTGTTAAGCTTCGCAAATCAAAAAATACATTAAAAATAATAAAAATTGCAAAAAAATATTGTGATGTCATTGCAATTCATCCTAGAACACAAGACCAAGGCTATTCAGGAGAACCAGATATAGATTTTGCACTAAAAGTAAAATCCAAAACAAACTTGCCTGTTATTTATTCTGGAAATGTTAATGAAAAAAACTATAAAACTCTCTTAAAAGATTTTGATTTTTTAATGATCGGAAGAGCTGCAATAGGAAACCCAAATATTTTTTCAAGAATCTTAGGAAAAAAATCAAATTTTACATACTCTGATTGGCTTAGCGAAGCACAAAAATATGTTCTTCCTTTTAGGCAATATAAATTTCAAGCAATGTGGTTTACAAAGGGCCTTGAAGGAGCTCCAAGAATGAGAGAAAAAATTGCAAAAGCAAAAACCTTGAAAGAATTAAAAGAGATTTGGGGGATAAAATAGATTTACCCCCCTGAGGTCTAGGACAAAACAGTAGGAGATGATTATCTCGAGTAGAAAAGTTTATATATACTTAATGCATGCATTTAATATGCAAAATCAAACATCAATTCGGATTAGTCAGAATTTACTCAATACTCTGAAAAAATTCAAGGAAGAGGGAGATAGTTATGAAGACATAATATGGGACTTTATTGAGCCACATTTAGAACTATCAAATCAAGCAAAAAAAGATATAGAACAATCAAAAAAAGAGTATAAAAAAGGAAACTTTCTTACCCTTGAGGAAGTAAAAAAAGAACTTAGGATATAATATGGAAATTCTTTTTTCCAATAATTCTAAAAAACAACTAAAGAAACTAAATGTAAGGATACAAAATAAAATAGTAAATATCTTAGATAGATTCAAAAATAACCAACCTGTAGATATCATTAAATTGAAAAATAAAGATGAAGAATTTAGAATAAGAACAGGAAATTATCGAATCCAATTGCAGAAGGTAAATGAGGGATTCTTAGTTACAAAAATTGGAAAAAGAGAAAACTTTTATCTTGTCTTTTTTTAAACCACGCCCACGCCGTGAATGTACCCTTTTTGGTATAATTGGGGGGCTATAATTTCTTAAGCTGATCGTATGTTTTATTCAAGTGTGTGTTGATCCTTAGAGCTTTTAAATCTTGTGGACAGAATTATGGATAAATGTTTACATGAATTAGCTAAAATCATCTGGTTTTTTATTATTGAGAATTAGGTCCAATTTCTTCCAATCTTTTCTTATCTCTACTTCCTTTAGGTCTACCTAATTTTTTGCCTAGTGCTCTTGCTCTAGCTAAACCAGAATTAATTCTATTATTAAGAAATATTTATATTGGATATCTTCTTCTTCAATTCAGGCATATCTTTTTTAATAATGTTCCAAACTCTCTCTAAACTTACTCCAAAATAAGCATGAATAAGTACATCTCTAAATCCAGCTATGCTTTTCCAAGGAACTTCTGGAAATTTTTTTATAAACGAAGAAGGAAGATTTTTAACAGCTTCTCCTATAACTTCTAATCTTCTAAGAGTAGCATCTATAATGTCTTTATCTTTTTCAAATTCAGTCTTAGAAATCTTTTTAATTGATTTTTCAATTAAATCAATATTTTCTAGAATATCATCAATAAATAAATTTACATCTCTTTTCATATTATTCTTACTTGTTCATTTAATACACTTTCTTTAATCCTGGGTTTTATTGTACTATATTCTACAAGATCTACTTTTTTTCCCAAACCATCTTGAAGTGCTAATTTCATATCAATAAATCCCAATAAACTCATATTTTTGTCATCAATTTCAACTAAAATATCAATATCACTATTCTCTTTTTGTTCTCCTCTTGCATAGCTTCCAAATATTCCTGCTCTTTTAACTTTATTCTTCTTCAATATATCTTTTATTTTTTGCTTAATCTTCTCGATTTCCTTGTTTTTTCTTTTTACTACTAATTTTGTATCTGCTTCCTTTTCTTTTATTGCTAGTTCTTTTTTAAGCAAATTTACACCCAAATATTCTCTTTTCTTTGAAACTTTTTTTCCAGTCCTAACTGATAAAACCCTGTAATAATATTTTTTCCCATTAATATTTTTAACTTCTGTATATACCATGATTATCATACGTCCACATAGTATTTAAATCTTTCCAAATGTAGACGTAAGAAAAAGGTCGTCCTTTAATGTTCCAAAATGTACGAACGCCCACGCCGTAAATTGTAATAATTATCTCTTAACACCCTTCCAACCCTCTTTTCCGAGTTTTTGAAGCTGTGGGAATTGGCCTTCAAAGACTGGTTTTTGGGTTTGATAAAAAATTCCAACAGGAATTTTTATAGCTGTGTTGTAGTCAAACTCTTCTGCTTTTCTCATTGCAGCTTCATAGCTTGTTTTATCATGGCCTGACTCTTCTAAAGAATATAATTTGTTTTTGTAATCTAGCATTGATTTATGAAATATTAAGCACGGTTGCAGAATTTCTACAAAGCTAAATCCTTTATGATTTATTGCTTCTTTTACAACCCATGAAACAGAGTCAATGTCTGCGAAAACTCTTGCTACAAAAGTTGCACCTGCTGCAAGCATGATTCTTATTGGATTAAATGGAATTGTTTTTACTCCGAGTGGTGTTGTTTTATCTGTAAATCCTGTTTCACTTACCGGAGTTGGCTGTCCAGTAGTAAGTGAAAAAGTCTGGTTATTATGAATGATATAGGTCCAGTTTGAATTATATCTTGCTGCATGAAGTGTGTGTTCTATTCCTTCTGCATATGCATCTCCATCTCCACTAAATCCTAAAACACTTAGTGTTGGCTTTCCTATTTTTAAACCCAAGCACACAGGAGGCACTCTTCCATGAAGACTATTTAATCCAGGCAAGTTAAGATAATCAAATATCTTTGCATGGCATCCTATTCCAGTAACCATCGCAAAATCTTCTCTTTTTTTTCCTGTTGCTTCAATTGCTTTTTTTACTCCAGCAAGTATCATAAAGTTAGGGCATCCTGGACACCAGGTTGGTTTTTTTTGTGTATCTAATGGAAGTTTCATTTTTTTAATCCTAATTTTTTAATTTCTAAAGCAGTTTGAAATATAAACGCACCAGTATTGCCCCACAATATAAAAAGCCATATTGGAATTTTTAAAACACTTTTAATAGTGTAAGCCCAAAGATTATAATTTATAATTATAATTTCTCCAACCCCAAAAAAGATACCACAAAACAAAAATAAAATAAAGGTGATCCTGGATTTCCATTTAATGAATCCTACTATTGCTAATATTATAAGAAGCATGCTTGAGAGATATTCGTTTTCTGCTAATAAAAGGATAATTAGAAGGGATAAAATAATAAAGATGACATTAAATAAAATATTTTTCCACTCTTTTTTTATATTTTTTTCCACTCTTGCTACTTTCATTTTAACCTCTTTTGTATTTCCAAATTTAATTCATCTGCTAAAAATGGCCTGCCATCATATCTTAGGATTTTGTTTTTGTCTTCTATAAAAATTCCTGTTTTTTCTGCAATTAGTTGGCCAATCTGCGCAGTTGAGCTATTTTCAACTAATAAAATATTTTTATCTTTTAATAAATTTTTAATCTCTTCTGAAAAAGGATCAAGATACATAATATGTAAAAATCCCGTGTCAAGAGTTTTAATTGAATCAAGAATTGCTCCTTTTGTTGATCCCCAAGAAACAATAATATTCTTAGAGCTCTTTTTTCCAAAAACCTCAAACATCTTAAATTTTTTAGCTTCTTTTTCAATGTCTTTAATTTTCTTAATTCTTGCTTCAACTCTTTTTTTTATTTCAGTTATATCTTCAGTTGAAACTCCTTCAATCGTACTTTCATAGCTATTGAATTTTTTTAATTCAACTAATTTTTTAGTACTGATCATTTTAGAAATACCATATGAAGTGTAATAACTCTCTGCCAAATGTTTATCACTTATAACTATTGTAGGTATCTTATAAGTCTGGCTAAAATAAAATGCCTGGTTAGTAAGTTCTTCACACTCTTTGGGATCTCCAGGAGCTAAAACCATTCTGGCAAATTCTCCGTGTCCTGAGTGTCTTGCAGCATTTAAGTCTCCTTGTGAATTATATGTTGGAACTCCTGTAGCTGGCCCAGGTCTTTGAGCTAAATAAATAACTAAAGGAACTTCAGCCATTCCAGCTAAACTTAAAGATTCAGTCATTAAATCAAAACCACCTCCGCTTGTGCCAACCATTGTTTTTGCACCAGTCATAGAACCTCCAATTGCAGCTAAAATAACAGCAATTTCATTTTCAAGTTCTAATACTAAATAATTTTTTTTAATCTGATGTTGGGCTAGTTCTTTTAATACAGGTGTAGCTGGAGTCATTGGATAAGCATAATATATATCTAATCCTGATCTTATTGCTCCCTCTCTAATTCCCTCGCTTCCATTAATAAAAGATCCTTTTTTCTTTTTCTTTTCAAGTTTGCAAAGACTTCTTGTTTCTTCTTCAAAGCCTTTTTTTGAAATATCTAAATTTTCTTCATATCTTTTTCCTAATTCCCAGAGTTCATCTTGAAGAACCTTAAAAGGAAGCCCTAAAATCTCGAATAAAGCTCCTGCATAATACATATTTTCTTTTTGTCCTTTTAAGAGAATTCCTTGTTTTTTTAGCTCTTTTTTGTGAAGATTCTCAGTATTTTCATCAATTGCAACAACAATATCCATTTCTGAATCATTACTATATATAGGATCTTCTGAAAAAGTTAAAACATTAAAATTATGCCCCCCCCTTATTAAAGACTGATAATCTCTAGAATAAAACACATAATATCCATAGTTTACTAAGGCTTTGCCTAATAGTTCTCCAAGTATATTTGGGCCCTGGCCTGCAGCTCCTCCAAAAAGCAAGTTATATCTTTTCAATTTAAATCCTCTTTTTATTTACTATACCACAATCGATTTTATATATCTAAGTATTATCCATGGATTATAAAGCTTTTTGTAGGAAAACCACTAAAAATTGAAATTTTATATGCTAAAATGATCATAATGAGGAGAAAAATATGGTAAGATTTGCACACATTGCAGATGTACATCTTGGAGGATGGAAGCAAGAGCCAATGCAAAAACTTAATTTTGAATCTTTTGTAAGGATTGTTGATATATGCATAAAAGAAAAACTAGATTTTGTTTTAATTTCAGGAGACTTATTTGATACAGCATTTCCTGGAATAGAGGTTTTAAAAGAAGCTTTTGCACAATTTAAACGGTTAAAAGAAGCAAAACAACCGGTTTTTATCATTGCAGGCTCTCATGACTATTCTGTTAGTGGTAAAACCTTTTTAGATGTCTTAGAAAAAGCAGGATTTTGTAAAAATGTTGAGGACTTTGAAGAAACAGAAGAAAAAATAATTATGAACCCAACAATATACAAAGGAGTGGCATTGTATGGCTATCCTGGAAGAAAATCAGGGCTTGAAGTAGGGCAGCTTAGAAAAGTAAAACTAAATGATGCTCCTGGTTTATTTAAAATTTTTATGATTCATACTACTTTAGATAAAGCAAAAGGAACCTTGCCTATTGATTCTATTGAGGCAGATAAATTACCTAAAGTAGATTATTATGCAATGGGGCATCTGCATATAGATTTTCAATATGAAAATTTTGTTTATCCTGGACCTGTTTATCCAAATAATTTCCAGGAGTTAGAAGACCTAAAATACGGAGGTTTTTACATAGTAGACACAGAATCTTCTAATGCTTTAAAAAAAATTGAAATAAAAATAAAAGATGTTTTATCAGTAAGTGTAGAAATAAAAAACACATTAAATGTAACTGAAAAAATTATTGCGGCTCTAAAAGAAAAAGACTTGAAAGATAAAATAATTCTCTTAAGATTAAAAGGAGAAATTGAATCTGGATCAACCTCAGATATTAAATTTCAAAAAATAGAAGAGTTTGTGGCCAAAGAAGGAGCTTATTTTATTTTAAGAAACACCCATGAATTAAAAACTAAAGAACTAGAGTTAGATATTGAAGTGGCAGATTCAGAAAATATTGAAGAAGAAACAATTAAAATTTATACTAAGGAAAATCCATCTGAACTTAACTCCTTAATTCTTCCTTTAATGAATGCTCTCTCTGTAGAAAAGCAAGAAGGAGAAACAAATGAAAATTTTACTAATAGGCTTTTAGATGGAACAAAAAAAGTTTTAAAGGTTTAAAATGCGCTTAAAAAAAATTAAATTAAACAATATAAGAAGCTACAATAATGAGGTGATAGATTTTCCTAGTGGATCTATTCTTCTCTCTGGGGATATTGGTTCAGGAAAAACCTCAATTCTTCTTGCAATAGAGTTTGCCTTATTTGGATTGCAGCCAGGGCAAAGAGGAAGTTCTTTATTAAAAAATGGAGAAAACACAGGAGGAGTTATTATTGAGTTTGAAGTTGATAATAAAGAAATAATAATTGAAAGAACTCTTAAAAGAGGAAAGGCAATATCTCAGGATTATTGTTCAATAACTATTGATGGAGAAAAAAGTGAAATTTCTGTAACAGAATTAAAAGACCGGGTTTTAGAGATTCTTAGTTATCCTAAAGAGTTTGCAAAAAAACAAAATCTTTTGTACAGGTTTACTGTTTATACTCCGCAAGAAGAAATGAAGCAGATAATTTTGCAGGATCCAGATACAAGAACAAACACTCTAAGGCATGTTTTTGGAATAGACAAATATAAAAAAATTCTTGAAAATCTTGCATTACTCTTGCAGAAAATAAGAGAAGAAAAAAGATTAAAACAGGCGCTAACAGAAGATTTAGAGCAGGATAAAGCAGACTTAATTTCTAAAGAAAATGAATTAGAGACAAAGCATTATAATTTGGTTTCAGTAGAAAAAGAACTTTTTTTAAAAAAAGAAGCCCGTAAAAAAATAGAAGAAGATATGCAGGATATTTCTAAAAAAGTAGAAGAGAAAAAAAACCTTGAAAAAGAAATAGAAAAGACAAAGATAATGATCTTAAATAAAAAAGATACAATTTCAAATAATCTTAAACTATTAGATAATATAAATGTGCAGATAAAAGAATTAGAAGCCTTAAGGTTTGATGAGTCAAAAATTAAAGAAGCAGAATTAATCATTATCAAATTAAAAAAAGAAAAAGCAGAATTAGAAGAAAAGAATCTAGAGGTCTTATCAAAACTAAGCTCTTTAAACCTAAAAAACCAGGATTCAGAAACCACAAAAGAAAAACTAAAACGTCTTGAAATCTGCCCTACATGTTTACAGGATGTTGATCCAAATTATAAGGCAAATGTTACTAATAAACTTGAATCAGATATTTCTAAAAATGTTAAAGAAATAGAAACTCTTGCTTTTCAAAGAAAAATAGTCTCAGATAATATAAATAAAATTAATTCTGAGGTTTCATTAAAAGAAAAAGAATTACAAGACATGGAGATCTTAAAAGTTAAACTTGAGCAATTAGACGAGAGAAAAAAAAGATCAAAAGATTTTCTTAATTCAAATATAATGCTGGAAAAAGATATTGTCTTATTAGAAAGCCAAGTAGAAGTTTTAAGAAAAAATGTATTTGATTTAGGTAAATATAGTAATTTATTTGAAGAAAAGCAGGAAAAATTAAAGGAAGCACTAAAAGAAGAAAGAATAGCAGATATTAAAGTTGCAGAACTAAGAAAAGAAATAGAGGTTTTTTCAAGGCAAATTGAAGAAATGAAATTAAGAATAGAAAAAATTTCTGTTATTAAAAAAGAAGCAGATAAATTAACCTTGATTGAGGCCTGGCTTAATAAGCAATTTTCTCCAATGGTTTCTTTTGTAGAAAAAAATGTAATGGTAAAACTTAAACACGAGTTTTCTAATCTTTTTGCAACCTGGTTTTCTATGCTTGTTTCAGAAATTTTTAATGTAAGGCTTAGTGATGATTTTACTCCTATTATTGAACAGCAGGATTATGAAATAGATTATGCTTATCTATCTGGGGGAGAAAGAACAGCTATTGCTCTTGCCTATCGTCTTGCATTAAACCAGGTTATTAATTCCTTGCTCTCAAAAATAAAAACACGAGACCTAGTAATTCTTGATGAACCTACTGATGGTTTTTCTGAGGCTCAATTAGATAAAATGCGAGAAGTTTTAGATCAACTAAATGTAGGGCAGCTTATTATTGTAAGTCATGAGCAGAAGATTGAAGGTTTTGTTGAAAATGTAATTCGTTTTAATAAAGAAAACGGATCTTCCAGGAAAGTGAGTTAGAATGGGGGATAAATTGAGTGGATTAGAAGAAGTAGTTGTTGAAGCAGAAAATAATAACCATATTCTTGGAGAGAGACCAAGAAAAGGAATTGTTAAGAAAAGATTATATGATCTTTCTAATTGGGCTGTTGATAAATACACAAAAGGGGTAGAGAATAGATATGGAAGGTTTACTCTTGGATATTTAATGTCTATTTATCTTCATGCACTTATTCCAGAACACCAGAGAGAAGCAGCGCGTTTTTTAAAAATGCCTGATCTTAGTTATTTTTCTAAACATGGCTCAACAACAATTCCTTCAACAATTTCTGCACTAGAGCATTTTGGCCTTTTTGTAGCAGCACATCACGTAACTTTTTATGGTAATCTTGATGATTTTGCTTTTTGGGCAAATTTAAGCGCAGGAATAGGTTCAACTCTCTGGAGACAATACATGGCATTTAAAGATGAATTAGAATCATGGCAATTAACAAAATGGGCAGCAAAACCAGTTAGAGAAATTGGATATGGGTCTGGAGAATATATTGGGAATACATGGGTTGGAAAATATAGAATTACAAGATGGGCTCCAAGGTTTCTTAAATACACTTTTAAAAAAGGATCAGAACCAACACCAGCTATTGGTTGGCAATTTTTAACTAACGAAGGAGTCCATTTGTTTGGTAAAGGTGTGGTTAACGGTGTCAAGAAGTTAAAAGAAAAAAGAGAAGAAGATTAACATCCAACAGGAGGAATAGCCCAAGTATCTTTTGGTTTTTCTCTTTTTCTGCCAGTGTCAGTAAGTATGATTTCTAAACTTCCCTCTATTACATTCGAGCTGTCTCTATTTACTGCATCCATAAAAGCATGGTATTTTTTCATAACTGGTTTTAATTTTTTTCTTTGTTTAGGTGTAGAATCACTTTCTGCATAAGGCCATGAATAATCAACATCACTTTTCCCTGTTTCACTATCAATAGAATAGTGCATTGTTATGTTAGGATTATTTTCGGTTGTCATTTTTCTTGTCAACTCCTAAGTAGTGTTAGTTGTTCTATTTCACTTAAATCTATTTCTTTAGAGAAAAGATTCATTTCTCCATCTCTTCCTTCATAATATAGAACCGGAATAAGTTTTACTTTTTCGTTTGATTTATATTGTCTGGTGTGATCCACACGAGAGGCAAAACCACGGAAGTGTCCTAATAGGGGTATGTATCCAAAGCCTTGGTTTTTATCTGGAACTGTAATTTCTATTGGTGCCCCTATAGGAATGTCTCGATCTTGCATTCTTGTCATTTTCCTTCCTCCAATGGTTTACCTAGAAACTTTTCAATACTATCCTTTATGTCAGCTATCTTCTCTTTACTTTCATCAGAGATTTTAACAGAATCATATTCCTCAGGGATACCAATTGTTGTATCAGATCTTACACCAGATTTAGTTATTAGTGTAGAGCTTCCTAGTCTATAAACATACCTAATTTCTGTATCAGGGGTTCTCATCTCGTCTAATCGCTCTGCATCTTTGTAAATGAGAAATTTATCTAATCCCAAAACATTTGTCTTTCCTTCTACTTTAACTAGATATTCTACAGTTGTCATTTTTCCTCCTTAGAATCCTTTCTGAAGTTTTGTATAGAGTTGAACATTGTGAGTTCTAGTGTTAGCTCTGCCCTCAAGATATAGGTTTCCTAGTTCTCCTAGGCTTACACTTTTTGCTAAATGAATTAAACCACCAGAACTTGTTTCTCCAGCTTCTTTGTGATAATTAATTCCAGCTCCAAGACTAAGAAGTCCGAAATTATTTCCAGCCATAACTTCATAATCTGTGCATCCAGGACTAAAAGTTCCTTCAACTACAGAAGTTAATTTTCCTTTTCCTAAGAATGAAGGAAAAAATGGAACACTCATATCTCTCATTCCTGGTCCCTCCATATCATTCCAAATATTTACTGTTGATAATCCAACTGATGTTGAGGGGTTTCCGAAAGCACCCTGGATTTTGAATTTACCTTTATGATCTACTGGAAAGTATCTAAATACAGTAATACTTCCTGCATTTTGATTATTAAATCCAAATCCACCATAAATTCTTGTAAGATCCTTTCCTTTTTGTCTTATCCCAATTCCTCCAAAACCTTTTCCAATTTGTGCTGTAGTATATCCTCTAAAGTCTAAAGTGTTCATACTAAATGGAATAGCTCTATCGTCAACTAAAGATAAAACTAAGTTTTTACTTCCAGATGTATCTCTTACTGCAAGTTGGTAAAATACAGCTGGTTTTACTCCTGGTTGAACTGTTGGACCTACAAAAGCTTCATAGGTTTTGTCTTCAAGAGTTTTACTAACGCATGCCCCAATATCTGCATATGAATCTTTTCCATTACCAGGTTGACCTTGAACTAAAAGTCCAGTATACCAATCATTTCTAGATAAAGCATTTACCCATAATTTACCTTCGTCTGGAGTTTTACCTTTATTGTAATCATAAGTTAAGGTAGCACTTCCTAGATTTAATTTTGTTCTTGTTCTTTGATTACTAAAATCATTATCTTGATTTCCGTTTGATGTATTTTCTATACTAACATTATCTCCAGCCCTAACTGTAGGAGCTACTGATCCAGCAAGTGCTAATGCAGTTAAACTATATATTAAGGGTCTTCGCGCACAATCGATTGCTTTTTCAGCTAGTGTTGGATCTACTTGCCTTCTTAAATTTGTAGGCAAATATAACCCAGTTTTTCCACTATGCTGGAATTCTGTGTTTTCATGTGTAAATGTATTTGTCATTGTACAGTTACAAATAATATACCTTACTTATACATTTTTATTATACTATATATATTAGTATAAACGTATATATATTATAGAAAAGTTTAAATATAATTAATACTAGTTTAAATTATGAAAAGAAAACTCGTAAAACAAGGAGCAGCAACCTTAATGGTTAGCCTGCCCTCTAAATGGATTAAAGAGAATAATCTTGGAAAAGGCGATGAAGTTGAAGTTGAAGAAGCTGGAAGAGAATTAATATTGTCCACAAAGGAATTAGCTAAAGGTAGACAAGAAGTTACTATAAAAATATCTGAAGAAAATAAACAAAACATCAAAAATATTCTTACTCATCTTTATAGAAGAGGTTTTGATAGGATTGTATTAGAAAATATTGATGTAATTTTATTAAAAGAGATTAGAGCAATAACCAATAACTTACTTTTAGGTTTTGAGTTAACCCAAAGAGAAGGCAAAAAATGTATAATTGAAAATATTTCTGAACCATTAGAGCAAAAGTATGAAATTATGTTAAAAAAAGTTTTTTCAATAATTCAAGAAACTCAATCAATAGTTCTTAATGATTTTCAGCAAGGTAAATTTCAAAATATTGAGGAGATAGAAGAGATTAGAAACCAGCAAGATAAATTTATTTTATTTTGTAGAAGACTTTTAATTAGAGAAAAAAATAATAATTTACTAGAGTGGGAGTTATTAACTTTTTTAATGCATATAGAGCATTCTTATTACTATATGTATTCTTATGCACTAGAAAACAAAATTAAGACAGATAAAGAAATTATAATCTTACTAAAAGAATTAAACAATTATTTCTCTTTATTTTATGATGCTTATTATAAAAAAGAAATAGAGTGTGTTAATAAAATAAATAAATTAAAAACAAAATATCAATTTGGAGAGTGTTTTAAAGCACTTGAAAAAGCTAAAGGCAAAGAAATAGTTATCTTTTCTTATATTAGGGAAATATTTAGATTAATTCAAATAGGAACAAGCCCAATCTTAGCTGAAATTTTAGAAAAAACCAATCAATCTATTTCTGTATGATAGTATGCTAGCCACGTATCAATAAATTTTCGTTCTTCTTTAGGGATTATATCTTTTCCTGTTTCATATTTTGCATTTCTATACACTTCATAATCAAAACTTCCAGAAGCTCTTTTAGCTAAATTAACTTTATCTATCCCAACCCGTGTAATTGCCATAACATCTTCTAAATCAACTTTGCCATCTTCAGTAGAACTTTGTGTTAAAGCAACTTCAATTGATTTTCCAACTACTGGCCAGACATGACCTAACCACCCGTCTCCACGTCTTTCCTCAGGAAGAGTATAAATCATGTAGGTGTTATATTGATTCTCTGTGCATACATCCTGGCTAACAATACCATTTTTTAATATTGCTTGCTGATGTGTTTTTGCTAGATATGCAACCGCCCGGTTTTTAGTACAATTTTTTGCATATTTTGTAATTCCTTCCCCAATCATTCCTAGTTCTCTTGCTTCAGGCAAGCTATCTATTTCTTCAGCTACAAATTCAATTGGATTTTTTTCTTGTGCTCCTGGCTGATATAATATTCCTTGAACTTGATTGGTTGTTGGCATATCAAGTTTTTGTGGTTCATAAGTTTCTACACCATAAAATGCCATTCCAAAAATTCCTGATGCTAAAGTTATTGGAAGTATTCTCTTCATAAGATTATGTTTAACCATTCTTCCAGTATCAAGTTCCTCAATTGTTTTTTCAAGACTAGCTAAAACTTCTTTTCCATCTCTAAACCTATTATAAGGTTCAACTGCTAAACATTTTCCTACGAATTTTCTTAATTTTCTAGGAATTTTTTGTCTTAGTTTTTTCCTAATAGCTTTTTGGTTTATTTTATTATCCTTCATTCCATCATAAATTCCTTCTCCAGCTATTGTTTCATAAAGGATAGCTCCTAAACTCCAAACATCGGCTCTTGTGCTTGGTTTTGTTTCTTTTTCTGGATCATCTATTAAATTTTCAGGAGCCTGATAATTTCTATCTCCGTGTGCTCCCCGATTACTTCCATTACCACCCATAGTAATACATGTTGAAGAACCATAATCACTAAGATATGCTCTTCCATTTCTCATTAAAATATTTGAGGGTTTTACATCTGCATGTGCCTGACCTTTTATAGGGTGCCCCAAAAAATCATTTTTAGAAAGATCTATTTTATTATCATGAGTATAGCTTAATGCATCAGCAATATCTCTTGTTATTTTTAATGCATCATCAAGAGAAAGATATCTAATTTTTCTTGAAAGATCTCCTTCTCTAAAGTAAGGCATTGCAACATAAATTTTTCCTTCTCTATCTCTTTCAATTATTCTAGGAACCACATTATGTATAGATGCTTCAAGTGGAACTGCTTCTTGTCTCATAACTCTTTCTGGTGTCCAGTTTCTCTCTTCCATCTGTTCTAATGCAGTTTCATTAGGAGAGAAATATTTTAATGCCCATTTTTGGCCACCAAGATCTGTATAAAGTTCTACGCTTCCCCAACAGCCAAATCCTATTTTTTCCCCTGTTGGGGTGAATGTATCACTATTTATCTTTCCTATTTGAGAAATGTCAGTTATATTATTACTGTCTTCCCTAGCTTTTTCAGCTAAATTAGTTGTCATTTTTCTTCCTCCTCCAAAATATCAATATTTAGTTGAACAATAGTTCCTGGTTTTAATCTACCTTCGAGAATTCTTGGTATTACTATAATGGCCTGACTACCATGCTTTGCTATCTTCTTTGTAATTGTGAAATTTTTATTACTCATTTTTGATGAATTTTTATACATATTTTATACATAAAATCCTGCAAAAAGAGTATATAAATGTTTGTACTGTAACCACTTTAAAAGAATAACACTTAGTAAGATTTTATAAAGAAAAGATACTCCCTATAAGTAACAAAAAATGAGAGATATGAGGCCAAATCAACTAGAGCAAGAGGTTACTAGCTCAGAGCCTAAGGTAGAAAAAACAGGCTTTGTAAAAAGAAATTTCAAGAGACTATCTGATCTAGGAGAAGATTATATTAGATCTGGTAGGTATAATATTCAAGACCAAGATACACTTACAGAAAAGGCAGTAAAATACGCAGGAAAGCACACAGCACTTACTGCAATGGGGCTTTACTGGGGAGATCTTTTACCAGGGATTCAAACAGAAAAAGCAAGAGAACTAGGACTTGAAGACTCTGTTTTTAGTAAATATAGTTCAACTGCAGGCCATGTTATTTACTCTCTTCCAAGATTAATGGCTTTAGCAGGCTCTAAATTTTCTGAAACCTCTGGAGATGATAATTCAATATTAATTGAAATGGCAATTGGTGCAGGAATTGATTTAGGTAGAATAATTTCAGCATATGGATTTAATAAACCAACACCTTCAATAGGAGTTAAACCTTTTTTAGTTAATCTTGTGCATAATGCTAAGGACATTAAACAGAGTATACAAGAGAAAGGAGTTAAAGAATCTTTAAGACTCGCAAAAGAAAAAGCAGATGATACTTTGCTTTATGCTGGAGTGAATTTAGAAAATACTGAATCCCAGCTAGAAGATAAAGCTGCAGATTGGTTAGCCCAAAATATTGGAAAATATAAAGGAAAAATAAGAGATTATTTCTCTAGAATAGATAATGTAACTCAAGATGAACCTGGTTTAAGGGTTTCAACTCCAGAAGGAAAAGTCATGTTGAGAGCTTAATTAGTTCTTGAATTGTAACCATTACATAATTAATACATATTGGAAATATTTATAAGGTATATACCTCGTTTATATTTATGAAGAAAATTAGAAATTTAGCTGGAAAAATTAAGGATAATCTTGTAGGACATTTTATTGATACTACCGCGTTATTAGCTGAAAGCACCCCTGTTTATGCAGCTTTTGAAACTAAATTAGCTGGGATGTCTGATGAAATTTCTATAAATGCACGTTTGTTTGCAGCTGGTTTAAGTTATTTTGCAGGTATGGGTTGGGCTTTTGCTAGAGGAAGAGATTTGTCAAGAAAATTATTCAAAATTAAAGACGAAACCAATGAAGGATTACAATACTCGCATGATACAGGATATTGTGCAGCATTTAATCTAGTGTTGGCCCCTCCAATTTATTATGCTTCTGGGTCAAGAGATCTAACAGAGATTGCTATTGGAACAGGTGCTGCGATGGTCTTTAGTCTAGTAAACGGCTGGCCTTTAGGATACTCAGTTGATTTATTTAGGGATTTAACTGGGTTAAATGAGTGCAATAGGCCCTCCTATCCAGACATAATAAAAAGACAAACCCCAAGAATTAAAAAAACACTGGCAGGCCTACTAGTTATCGGGGCAATAGCACTAACAGCAGGAATTTACGCACTAACTCCTGATCAGTCGGTTGAAGTCAATAAACAACAACCCCAAATTGTTGAACAGTATGACCCTCAAGGCAAGTAAGCTAAAATCAAGACTTATTTAACAAAGCCCAAGTAAGCGTGTGTGAGACCATGACATATGTCACCCCCTAAAATAGTTTTCAGATTATTAAGGGAAAAGACTAATACTATACAATACAGACCTTAAAGAGAGTATATTTACTTGGATAGTGTTTTATATCTCTATAAAAGTTAATGATTATCCAAATCAATTATTTTGTAA
>Ga0180009_10001344_pt1 | contig 30463 bp, 25 predicted proteins | sample OS_PC_MetaG_FD_123537 | JGI IMG/M metagenome (GOLD analysis project Ga0180009, IMG submission 123537) | Groundwater microbial communities from the Aspo Hard Rock Laboratory (HRL) deep subsurface site, Sweden - OS_PC_MetaG | ecosystem: Environmental > Aquatic > Deep subsurface > Groundwater...
GCCCGCTTTTGATGGATACAAAAGAAGGCCTGCCTACAGATCAATAAAGCGTTTTGAAGAATTTGAACATTTTCAGGATGTGTTAAAGTCCGGGGCTCTTCCGAGGGCGTACAGTTTTAAGCAGTTGGATGAGTTTATTGGAAATTATATGAAAGATCAAAATATTTTTGCTGATAGCCGTCGGATTTTAAGAGAGAGATCGTGTTCTTTTTTGGACGGTTTGTCTTCCGAGAGAATTTTAAGCGAAATAAAAAATGTTTAGATTGGTAAAATTAAAAAACAAAAAAGATTTTATATTTTTTGTTTTTGTGGCGGCGTTTTTTATATTTTTTATTTTTCAGGTTTCCATGATGGTTTTTTATCGCGAGAGCTGGGTTGATGAATTAATGCATTTGTTTAAAAGCATGTCTGTTTTTAGCGGTGATTTTGTTCCGTTTAAAGATATTATTGTTGAGTATCCGCCGCTTTATCTTGCGGTGTTTGGTATTTTTCAATATTTGTTTGGCCCTAGTTTGTATGTTGGCAGAATTGTTACCGCTTGTTTTTATGCGCTAATTCTTTTTTTGATGTTTTTGGTGGCTAGGAAATTTGCCGGTAAATGGTGGGCTTTGTCGGGCGTTGTTTTTATGTCTTCAAATTTTCTTTTGGTTGGCAATTATGCTTCGGCAGGATTTTATTCATTGGCGGTATTGCCCCTGATGCTTGCTGTTTGGATTGAAACTTTGCAGATTCAGAGATGGCGAAAGTCTGTTTTTTGCGGAATATCCTTCGGCTTTATGATGCTTGCGCGCACTAATATGTTGCCGGCAATTCTTGTTTATATCGTTTATTTATTTTTTTTAAAAATAAACGCGCGGGATATTTTTATTTTTTTATTTTTTGTTATTTTGACGCTTGTTTTAGGCTATTTTCCGATTGTGCTTGGTGATCCTGCCTTGGCGATTGCTTATATTTTTGCTCCTTTTCATAATTTCGGTCCGCTTAAAAATTTACCTCCGTCCACGATAATCGGTTTAAGTTTTTCGGGATTTTTGGAAATATTCACCGCTTTTTTAAAAGAGTATTATTCTTTTCTTTTGCTTTTTATTTCTTCTGTTGCGGCTGTTGTTTATCAAAATTGGCGCAATAAAAATGAATTTTTAAAAAAGGAATCATTTTATGTTTTTTTGGTTGTTTTGTCGCTGGTCTTTATTGTTACCCACTACTGTTATTGGCGTCTTAAGGGTAATGTTTACTACGCGAATTATTTTATGCCGATTATTGTTTTGGCTGCGGTTATTGGCCTGGCCAGGTTTTTGCGAAAAGAGGTTTGTTTTGTCGTTATTTTTGCGGGAATAGTAATTTTAAATTTTGCTATCAATATTTATCGGACAGATGTTCTTTCCAGCCCGCTGGAAGAAACAGACATTCAAAGAGTTGAAAGAGGCGCGCGATTTATAAAAAATAACACGGAAGAAAGTTCAAGAATTTTATCGTTTGATAATTCTATTTATCATATTTTTACCGCAGGCAGGAAAACTTACGCTCCGCTTATAAATAGAAATTTTTTGTATTTTCCTGTCGCCGACACGGAAACAGTCAAACGGCTGAGATTTTATAATTTTGAAATGCTTAAACAATGGTTCGTGGAAGATGCCGATTATGTCGCCCTGCAAAAAGAAAGCTGGAGAGATATGTTTGTTAGGACTGACCATTGGGGTGGTGGAGGGAAGAGAGACGATGAAAAAATAAATGAAATTTATAAAATTCTTGGCGAACAATACGAGTTTATTGGCAGTGAATTGAATGTTTATCCGCGAAAATATACCGACGGCAATGATGGCGGCACTCTTCTTTTATATAAACATGTTAAATAGGGAAAATAAAAAAATTTTGATGATTGCGGCAACGCCGTTTTTTTCCCACAGGGGCTGTCATATAAGAATTTATGAGGAAATTTCTTTTTTGCAAAAAAGAGGGCATTCGGTAAAGCTGGTTACTTATCATTTTGGAGAGAATATTGAAGGAATTGATACAGAGAGAATCCCCAATTTTTTTTGGTATAAAAATACTGCTTCTTACCTAAGTTTGCATAAAATCTATTTTGATATTTTTGTGCTTTTTAAAGCTTTTATTGCCGCAATTCGCCATAAGCCGGATATTTTGCACTGCCATTCGCACGAAGGCGCCTTTATAGGAATTCTTGTTAATGTTTTTTTTAGAAAAAAACTTATTTTGGACAGTCAGGGAAGCTTGTCGGACGATTTTGTGGTGTTTGGAGTTTTCAAAAGAAACTCTTTTTTCTATAAATTATGTATTTTGTTTGAAAAATTTATATATAGATATTCCGATGCCGTTTTGGTGAGCAATAAAAGCAATTATGATGTTTTAGTTAAAGATTTTAAAATTTCTCCTAAAAAAATATTTGTTGTCGCCGATGGGGTTAATGCGGAATCTTTGGATATAAACAAAGAATTGGTTAAAAATTTGCGGGCAAAATATAATCTTCAAAAATACAGGCATGTTATTGTCTATTGCGGCACAATGAATGAGTCCGAAGGCATTGAGATTTTGCTTGAAACAATGAAGCGCCTGAAAACAAAGAGAAATGATTTCATTCTTCTTCTTATGGGCTATCCAAACGTTGAGCATTATAAAGACGTGGCAAAAAAAATGGGGCTTGAAGATTGCGTTAACGTTCTTGGGCGGATAAATTATTTTGAATTATTCAGTCATCTTTATTTGGGAACTTGCGCCGTTTCTTTCAAAATGCTCACAACAGAAGGCAATCTCAAGCTCCTTCATTATGGAATTTTGGGCCTGCCGGCGTTTTGTTTTGACCATTCTTCAAATAGATACATCATGGGTGGCCACGCTTTTTATTTAAAATATCAGGAAGCTCCTGAATATTATGCTGAAAAAATAGATGAGGTATTGAATTCGCCGGGACGCATTCGTTTAAAAGGCGAGGAGGCCAAGAAGTGGGTTTGTTCAACTCATTCAAACAGCCTGCTTCTTAAAGAATTGCTAGAAGCTTATAGAGAGAACAATGGAAAAGATTAATCAATGTTCAATCTGCGGCCGGAGCCGTTTTTCTTTGGTTGCGTTAACAAAAGATTTTGGCGAGGCACAAGATGAGGTTTTTAATTATTTTAAATGCCTTGGTTGCGGTATTGTTTTGTTGTTGGAAAGGCCGGAAGAAAAAGATTTAGGCAAATATTACCGCTCTGATTATCAGCCCTATTCTTCCAGATATAACTTTTTGACTGAAAAATTTATTTCACATAGAACTAAAAAAGAAGCTCGTCTTTTTAAAAAATGGAATAAAGGCGCGCGTCGTTTGCTTGATGTGGGGTGTTCGTTCGGCAAGTATATGAAGGATATGCGTGATTATGGAAAGTTTTCCGTTGTCGGCGTGGAATTGAGCGGGGAGATGAGCGATTTTGGACGGGAGAAATTCGGACTTGATATCCGGCAGGGAAATTTATTGGAACAAAATTTTGATAATTGTTCTTTTGATATTGTTGTTTTAAGCCACGTTATAGAGCATTTGTATAATCCAAAAGAAATTGTTGAAGAAATTTATCGCATTCTTTCTCCCAGCGGGCTTGTTTTTATAAAAACTCCGAATATTGATACTTTTGAGCGCAGTATATTCGGCAGATACTGGCTTCCTTTTGAAGCGCCTCGCCACACTTTTTTATTTAATAAACAAACTTTACGCTTTTTGCTCGGCGATGCTTTTGCTATACGCAATGTGGTTTATGAGAAAACTCCGAATAATATTATACTTTCAATTAAGAATTATTTTGTTGATAAAAAATATCCGCAGTCGGTTGTTAATTTTTTTAATTTAAATAATTATTTTTTGCTTGGTATTTTTACACCCATCGCATTTTTGCTGGGATTATTAAAAACTAGCGGAAGAATAGTGATTCTCGCCCAAAAACAATGAAAAAATATTTAATTTTTGCTTTTAAGGTTTTTGTTAGCGTTTTTCTTGTTTACTTTATTTTTACCAAGATCAGTTTTGGCGATATTTTGGGCGTATTAAAAGAAGCTAATTTGGGCTATTTTTTTGCCGCTGTTTTTCTTGCTTTGCTTGCTCTTTATATCAACACTTTTAAATGGAAGTTGTGGCTTGAATATTTTTCCATACACGAAAATGTTTACCCTCTTTTTATTTTGAATCTCGCAAGCGTTTTTTACTCAATTTTTCTTCCCGGAGGCGTTTTGGCCGGCGATGCTGTGAGAGTTTATAAATCTTTTGATTTGCATGAGGAAAAGAAAAAAATCGCCACATCTATTTTTTTGGATAGAGCCATTGGCTTGTCAGTTTCCGTGTTCGTAGGCTTTACGGGGCTGATTTTGACGGATTCGGCTGTCCGCGATTATGGCTTTGTTTTTAATATTTATCTGCTTTTTTTTGTTGGAGCGTTGTTTTTCCTTGGTTTTTTAATCTGGTTTTATAAAAATTACAGAGTAGTGTTTTTGTCTTCTTTTTACGCTGTTTGTTCCCATGTTCTTTATGCCTTTTTGGTCTATATACTTTCATTGTCTATCGGGCTAGAGATTTCTTTTTTTGATATTTTGTGGCCGCTCGCGCTTGCGAATTTTATCTTGGTTGTTCCCGTGAGTTTTTTTGGCCTAGGGGTGAGAGAAGTTAGTTTTATTTATATACTTGGAATGATCGGAATAACGGCCGTAAGCGCGACAAGTTTGTCGCTTTTAATCTTTTTTTCAACACTAATAATTGGTTTTATTGGCGGCGCAGTTGAGTTTTATTTTTGGGCGAAGAAAAAAATGTGGTTGGCGGCTTCTTCTGATCTGGAAAATGGCATCATTAAAAAATCTAGCGCCTTGAGCGGCGAAAAGATAAGCATGAACAAAGAGAGCCAGAAGGAATAAAGTGTTTTGGACCCAAAAGATAGAAGTAGGGCAAGTATATACATAAGCTGTATTACCAGCGCCGCAATTGGTCCGGAACGGGTTCCGGATTTTATTATTTTAAATTCTTTAAATCTTTCTTTTAGTCCGGCAATTGTGAAGCGCGTGTAATCAGACGGAGAGCCGTGGAATGGAAACACAAAAGGCATCTCAATAAATATAAAGCCACCCGGTTTTAAGATTCTTTTTATTTCTTCTATGACTTTTTCGGGGAATGGCACATGTTCAAGCATAGAAACAGAAATAACCATATTAATAGAATTGCTTTCAAACGGCAGGTTTGTCGCGTCAGCAACAACATCAACATTTTTATAGGGATGAACATCTACATTGGTGATATTTTCCCCAAGATTGGTTGTGCCGGAGCCGAGATTGATAATTTTTTTATTATTTATTCCCACAGGGAAAGCTTTTTTGATGGCTTTTTTTGCACTCAAGCCATAAAAATAAATATGACTTGTGAAAAATAGAATCCATTTGTAAAATTCTGGATATTTTTTTAAAAAAGATTTAATTAAATCAATGATTTCCATACGATATTATTATATGATATTATTACACCAATATGCAATATGAATATAGCCTTGTTAACACCGCCATATGATTTGATGAAAGAAGGATACGGCTCTAAAAGAAAATTAAGAGGAGGTCTTTTTACTCCTTTGGGCTTGGCTTATTTGGCCAGTCCGCTAATAAAAGACGGACATAATGTAAAAATTATTGATGCTTCTTCGTACCAGCAAACCAATGAAGAAATTGAAAAAATTTTACTGGAATTTAAGCCGGATATTGTTGGAATTTCCTCGGTCACCGGAACGGCTCCGGCGTCTTATTCTTTGGCAAACTATTTAAAGTCAAAATTTAAAAATTTGCCAATTATTTATGGCGGTCCTCATGCTAGTTGTTTTGCCGAAGCGGTTTTTGAAAACATACCAGAATTAGATTTACTGGTTTATGGCGAGGGTGAAATAATTTTTAAAAACATTATAGATAAATATAGTGATACGGGAAAAATTCCAAAAGATTTGCATGGGACTTGCGCAAAAGTAGAAGGGAAGTTTGTAAAAAACGAGCCGGCAAAACCAGTTTTGAATTTAGATGACTTGATGCCGCCCGCGTATCATTTGTTTGATTACCATGGTGTTTATAGGCCTTTGCCTTTGCAGTATAAAAAATTACCGGCCGCGAATATGGTGATGTCGCGCGGTTGCCCTTATGGAAAATGCACTTTTTGTTTTTCTGCCGGAAGAGCTTCGCAAATTTATCGGCGGCACAGCCCCAAAAGAGTTGTTGGAGAGATAAAATATTTAATTAAAAATCATGGCGTTAAAGAAATTGCTTTTTGGGATGATAATTTTTTAATCAGCGAGAAATGGGTTTTTGAATTTTGCGACCTTTTGGATAAAGGGGGTATAAAAATACCTTGGAGCGCCTGTGGGCGCGTGAATACAGCCACCAGGCCGATGCTGGAGCGCGCCGCTAAATCGGGGTTGTGGAATGTTTTCTACGGATTGGAAAGCGGGAATCAGGATATTTTGGACAGAATAAAAAAAGGTATTACATTGGAAGAGGTTCGGCAAGCGATGAAATGGTGCAATGAATTGGGAATTGACACGCGCGGTTCTTTTATGCTTTTTTTGCCCGGAGAAACGCCGGAAAAAGCGATGAATACAATTAAATTTGCCTGCGATATAGGCGTTACCTACGCGCAGTTCCAGCCGACTCATCCGGAGTGGGGGACGGAATTATATGATGATGCCGTGAAATCCGGACAGATTTTCACTTTGTATAAAGGAAGGACAGCTGTCAGTTATTTGCCCGAGGCCTATAAAGATTCCAAGCAAGCAAGAGAAATGCAAAAAAGAGCTTATAGAATGTTTTATTTCAGGCCAAGCTATATTTGGAAACACATAAAGAGATTAAGGCATATCTCCAAAATCAAACAATATTTCAACGCCGCCAAATATATAATAGGGATTAGTACGTAGCTATATTACATCCATCTTTCATACCATTTCTGGAAAACGAATAGGGACCATAGTTTTTGGCGGTGGTTTCTGCGTTTTTCAAAATGTTCTTTCATTATTTTTTGAACATAAGCGCAGTTGAAAATGCCTTGTTTTTTAATTTTTTCTTCGCTTAGCAATTCCTTGAGTTCATTTTTCAGATCTCCGGCTAGCCATTCAGCCGTGGGCGCGCCAAACCCTTTTTTCTTTCTGTAAACTATATCTTTGCCGATATGTTTGGCCATTAGTTTTTTTAGTAAATATTTCCCGCTTAAATTTCTGAATTTAAGGTTGTCCGGCAAATTATTTATAAAATTAACAAGTTTATGGTCTAAAAAAGGACTTCTTACTTCAAGCGAGTTCATCATGCTGGCTCTGTCTACTTTTACTAAGATATCTTCCGCCATATAATGTTTGGCGTAAGCATAAATAAGTTTCTGCCATTTGGAATTGCCTGTGTTGTCTTTTTTTATTTTTTCAATTTCTTCAAAGCGAGGGTGAATATTTAGAAGCTGCGAAACTTCTTCCGGGCTAAAAGCCGATAGCCAGATTTGATTTCTTAGAATATCGTCTTTAGCGCCCGCGCCGTCTAAAAATTTATTTATTTTAAAATCTAGGCTGAAATTTTTATGCGAAATTGGCAGAAAAGAAGCCAAGAATTTAGATAAGTCTTTTTTAATAATGTTGGGGAGAATATTAAATAATGAAAAAATTTTATGCGCGGCAAAGGTGGGGTAACCCATCCAGAATTCATCTCCGCCATCTCCTCCCAACGCCACGGTTACTTTTTCTTTGGTCATTTTGGACAACAAATAAGTCGGAAGAATAGAGGCGTCGGCCAGTGGTTCATCCAGCTGGCTAAATACTTCAGGGATTAGCTCGTACATTTCTTTTTGAGAAAATATTTTTTCGCAGTGTTCCGCGCCCAGTCTTTTTGAAACCAGCCGCGCCCATTTTGATTCATCAAAAGATTTTTCTTCAAAACCAATAGAGAAAGTTTTAATCGGTTTCAAAGAATTCTTTTGGGCAAAATAAGCGATAGTGCCGGAGTCTATTCCTCCCGAAAGAAAAACACCCAAAGGAACATCGCTTATAAGCCGTTCTTTTACAGCTTGATTAATTTGGTTTTCCAGTTCTTTTAACGCCGGTTTTTCATTTTTGAAGGTTGAATTTTTCGGGTTGCCAAATTTTATTTGCCAATATGGCCTTGTTTCTACCCGATTGTTTTTTAAAATTAAAAAGCTGGCCGGTTCTAATTTGCGGATATTTTTAAAAATTGTGCGGGGCGACGGGATATATTCAAAAAAGAAATATTTTGACAGCGAAGAAAAATCAATTTCTTTTTTGAATAGCGGATGGGGCATTAACGCTTTGAGTTCAGACGCAAACGCGAAACAGAGTGGATTATGAAAATAATATAAGGGTTTTTCGCCAAATTTATCGCGCGCCAGGATTAATTTTTTTTCTTTGCTGTCCCATATCGCAAGCGCGAACATTCCTTCCAGTTTTTCAAAAATGGATTCGCCCCACTCTTCATAACCGTGGATTATAACTTCGGTGTCGCTATTGGTTTTAAAATGATGCCCGTTGCCAAGCTCTTTTTTTAAATTTTGAAAATTATAAATCTCGCCGTTGAAAACTATGGCAATGGTTTTGTCTTCGTTGAACATCGGCTGTCCGCCGGTTTGCAGGTCAATTATAGAAAGACGGCGGTGGCCCAGAAAAACATCGTCTTTAATGAAAAAACCGCTCGCGTCAGGCCCTCTGCGGTTGAGGGTATTCGTCATTTTTTCCAGGATGTCTTTGTCGCCTTGGCCTATGAAGCCGGCTATTCCGCACACGTTGTTTCTTCTTTTTTTATATAATAATCAGAATTTTGATGGTTTTCTTTGTTTGTGCGGTGTATGAGTTCCGCGATTAAGCCCATTAAAACGAGTTGAAAACCCACGATGCCGAAAGTTACCGCAAGTGTGGGCAAGGGCGTTTCAATAAAAGTGATTTTATACGCAAGTCGCAATATAATCATCAGGGCGAAAGATAAAAAACTTGCCAGAAAAGAAAACATTCCTATGGCGCCAAAAAAACGGAACGGCTTATTGTGAAATTTTTCAAAAAAATAAAAGGCGATAACATCAACGATTACATCAAGCGTTCTTGATATTCCGTAGTTGGATTTGCCGTGTTTTCTCGGCGTATAGTTTATCGGAATTTCGGCGATTTTCGCTCCCTGTTTTGCCATGTAGGCCAAAAATAAACGGTGCATATCTCCGGAAAAAGAAAGATTGTCAAACAGTTCTTTTTTGTAAACTTTCAAAGTACAGCCCGCGTCGTTAATTTTTACTCCGCTGACGCGAGAGAGCAGGCGATTTGCCATGGCGGAAGGTATTTTTCTCGTGATTTTTGAATTTTCCCATCGGTTTTTGCGCCAACCTGAAACAACATCATAACCTTCTTCAATCTTGCTTAAAAGCAAGGGAATGTCTTCAGGCTCATTTTCAAGATCTCCGTCCATGGTGATAATAATATCTCCTTGGGCTTTTTTAATTCCTGTCGCCAGCGCGATTGTTTGCCCGAAGTTTCTTTTGAGTTTGATTATTTTTATGTCGGAAAGTTCTTTTAGTGTTTTGAATGTATCGTCTGTTGACCCGTCGTCAACAAAAATAATTTCGTAAGTCTTGTTTAGAGACGAAAGAGTTTTGGTTAATCTGCCATGAAGCTCTTTAAGCGATTTAAATTCGTTGTAAACAGGAATTATAATTGATAGCATTATGTTACTTTTTTCCATATATTTATATTTAATATCGTATAATGTTATTATAAAATATGCCAGAGACGGTTAATTTTTCAAAATCTTTTATAGAGGGTGAATTTCATCTTGGTTTTTGGGGCTTTGTGAAAAAGGGAGTGGGTTTTATCGGCTCCTTTTTTATATTGCGCTCGCTGTCGCTTTATCAGTTCGGAGTTTATCAACTACTTCTTTCTTTTTATTCTATTGTATCAAGTTCTTGTCTTAATCTTTTTTCCAGTGTTGTATCTAACGATTTGGCTCGTTTTATTGCCGAAAACAGAAATGATAAAGCCAAGCGTCTTTTTTGGGAATATTCATTTTTTCGCCTTATATTGTGCGCCTTGCCTGCCGTTTTGGGTTTTGCGCTGGCTCCGCTTTTTTCTTCCCGTTATGGTCCGGAGGCCGTTGTTTGGATATATCTTTTATCAATCCTTTTTATTTTTGACGCTTTTCTTTCGTCGATCCTTTCTTTTTTGAAGGTTCATTTAAGATTTGATCTTGTTGCCGTGCGCCCAAGCCTTCAAAAATTTGCCCAGGCCTTGACATTGGCGTATTTTTATTTTTTTTCATCAATTGGCATAAAGGAGGCTTTGATTGCTCAATTGGTTGGTCCATTTGTGGCATTTGTTTTTGTTTTACCCGGTTTTTTAAAGGTATATAGGCCATGGATGGATATTCCGGCTGTTAAGGGCGGGATTTTAAAAGGCATTATTTTTTCATACGGCAAATGGGATATTCCGGGTACTTTTTTAAGCAATTTGGTTGGCCGGCTGCGGCCGTGGGTTATTAAGCTTTTTTTGAACACCGAAGCGGTTGGTATTTTCGGCGTGGCTAGCATGGGAATTTCTTTGCTAAAAGATTTTCTTCCTGTTAGAACGCTTGGAACCTTGATTCCAAGAAAAATAAACGAGTCAGCCAGCCTTAATTCTATATTTCTTTACGGAACCAAGTTCTATGTGCTGTTGAGCGTTGCCCTTGTTATGATTGGCGCGATTTTTTATCCTCTTTCGGTGCGTTTTCTTTTCCCTCAATTTGTTCCGTCAATTGTATTATTTTATTTGCTGCTTCCGACCGTTGTATTATTTGCTTTTATTAAGCTTGTTAACATTTTTCTTGTTGCCAAACGAAGGCAGAAATTTATTTTTTATCAGATGGTCTTGTCTAACAGTCTTGGTGTTTTATTTTTATTTTTATTTTTGCCTATTTTTGGTATTTTGGGATTGTCCTTGGCTGAATTATTTGCTCTTGGCATTTCAATTACCGTTGAGTATTGCTATCTTGCCAAAACAAAGTTTATTCAGCATATTCCATTGCGGAGTTTTTTTTCTTTTGGAAAAAAAGATAGGCAGATAATTATGCTTATGGCAGGATATGTTTTTAAGTTTTTAAAATTAGATCGTTTAATTAAGAAAAATAATGAGAAATAAAAAATTAAAAAGTTTTTATAACAAAGTTTATCGCAAAGGGGAAGGGAAGCACTACACTAAATTAGTTTTAGACAAGAAAAAAATTACCGACGAAAAAATTGAGATTCTCAAAGAGGTTTCTTGGAAAGGAAAAGAAGTTGTTGATATTGGCTGCGGAACGGGCGAACTTGCCTATTGCATAGCCGCGCGCGGAGCAAAAAAAGTTATTGGTATTGATTATTCAAGGGAAGCCATAAATATCGCAAAGAAAGAATACCAACTTAAAGATCTTTTTTATGAATGTAAAGATTTTAATAAAATTTCCGGCAAGTTTGATGTTATAGTTATGGCCGGTGTTTTGGAACATATTGATAATCCCTATTTGTTTCTCAAGAAAGCGAAGAGAATTTTAAACAAAAAAGGGTTTATTATTATCACTTGCCCCAATTGGTCAAACGCGCGCGGCTATATTCTTTTGACACTAAAAGAATTATTCGGTTTAAGGATTACCTTAACCGATATTCATTATTTTACTCCTTTGGAATTTGAAGCGTGGGGGAAAAAGTTAGGCATGAAATTGTCATGGAGAACTTTTGAGCAAGATTGGGGGCATGGCGGCAAAATGATAAAAGATTTTGAAAAAAGACTGCCAAAATTATTAAAAGGTTCGGGCAAAAAAGAAAAAATTAAAAAATTTATAAAATGGCTAAAAATACACGCGCCCGAACTAGAAGAAGACCAAAAAGCTTCAGGCGCCGTTGGTTTGTATCATTTTAAAAAATAAAATCCCTCTTTTGAGGGATTTTTGGTTAATTAGTTTAATTTTATAATTTTTTTTGCTATGGATTCTGCATCCAAGGAATGATGTTTTAAAACTTCATCGTTTTGGCCGCAGGCTGGAATTTCTTTAACGCCTAGAGAAATAATCTTTGGGTGGTTTTTGAAATTTTTCGCAAGCGCGCCGGCAATCATTTCTCCTTGTCCTTGGGCAATATAATGATTGTCCAAGGTAATTATCATAGCGTAACTAAGTAATTTTTTTAACCATTCTGAGTTTATATTGTTCAGCCATGGAAAATTTATTAATGCGACAGAAAGACCTTTTTTTGTCAGCTGTTTTGCCGCCAGAAATGCTTCTTTCAGAAGTGTTGGTCCGTAGCCGATTATGGCTATATCTTTTCCTTTTGTTAGAAAGATGCCATAACCTTTTTTAAGCCTATAATTTGTTGGTAGATTGTATGGCAATTTCATTTGAACATTGGTTAATCTTAGATAAGTGCTTTCGTTGTTTTCTTCGGTTGCCCAGCGAATTGCCAGACGCGCTTCTTCTTCATTGCATGGCTCAATCAGTGTTAAGCCAGGCATGGCGCCAAGAGCCGAAATATCTCTTACTGATTGATGTGAATGTCCGGGTCCTCCGGGCGTTAAGCCTGCCAGAGTGCCAACATAAATAATTTTGGTTTTTTCAGTGGCGTTGTTGTAGATTTGTTCGTTTGGTCTTGCAGACAAAAAACAGGCAAAAGAATGAGCTATCGGCAGTTTGCCGCGCAACGCCAGGCCACCAGCCACAGAAATCATGTCTTGTTCGGCGATGCCGCATTCAAAGGAACGTTTTGGAAATTTTTCTCTAAATAATTCTGTTCCGCAGTCAGGGGATAAATCAGCATCAAGAATTACAACATCTTTGCGTTCCTCCGCGATTTTTAGAAGTTCGTCGCCGTAGGCCGCTATCAGATTTTCCAGCTTTTTGTTTATTACTGGCCGTTTCGGCCAATCGGCGCGGCTTAATCTAATATTTTCTTTCAGTTCAATATAAATTTTGTCTAATAATTCGTTTACCGCATTCGTGTAATCTTCAAAACAAGGCGCTCCGGCGTGGAATTTGTAATGTTCGGAATCTCCAATCATTGTTGATTCCATAAAAGAAACACCCCTGCCTTTTATTGTATCGGCGATGAGAATTTTTGGTTTATTTTGAACTTTATTGAATTTGGAAAAAACTTGTTGCAAAGATTCAAAATCGTGCCCGTTGCAACGCGCTGTTTCCCATCCGAAGGAATGCAGTTTGTTTTCTAGGTTTCCCAAGTTGCTGACTTTATCCACAAAACCTGTTGCCTGCATTTTGTTATGGTCAATGATAACAATTATTTCAAAAAGCTTATCATTTACTGCTGGCTGCAATGATTCCCAGATTTGACCCTCTTGTAATTCTCCGTCTCCAACCATTACATAAATTTTTTTAATTTCTCCATTTAGGCGGTTAGCCAGAGCCATACCTCGCGCTTTTGATATTCCCATTCCCAGAGAGCCGGTGTTGGTGATGATATTTGGCGTGTTTATGTCTGGATGCCCGGGGAGTCCGCCTAGTCGGCGAAATTTGTGAATTAAATTAAAATCTAATTTTTCCAGACCGGTCAGAACGGAATAGAAAGCGGGAACATCGTGGCCTTTGGATGAAAAATAAAGAAAGTCTTTTTCGTTTAACCAAAGCCAGGTTACGATATCAATGGAACTGAAACTAGTTCCAATATGACCCGACCCAGCTTTGGTTATCATGTAAAGCGTGTTTATTCTGAAAATATCGGAAAGAATTCTAGCTTTTTTTATTGGGTCAAAAAATTCATTCCTTATACGTCCTATTTCGTTTAATGGGGCAAAATATAAATTTTTCATCTTGTTGTCCATCCTCCGTCAACAATAATAGTCGCGCCTGTTACATAAGAAGATGCGTTAGATGCCAAAAAGAGAATTGCGCCATTGTAGTCATTCGGTTTCGCCATTCTTCCCAAAATAGTGCGCTTGGAATATTCATTTCTGAATTCGTCAACTAAGTCCTCCGTATCAACTCCTCCTGGAACCAAAGTATTTACTCTGATTCCGAAAGGTCCGCAATATTCAGCCAGCCATTTTGTGAATCCCAAAACTCCGGCTTTCGCGACAGTATAACCGATTGGCTTGTAATATTCCTCTCCGTTTTTTCTTCTGAATTCATACATTGATTGGTCAGGTGTTACTACGCCATAGGTTGAAGATATATTTATAATACTTCCGCCGACTTTTGCCTTTTTCATTTCTCGGATAACTTCTTGAGAAACAAAAAACATTCCCTTGAGATGAGAATCCATCATCGCGTCCCATGATTTTTCCGGACAATCTTCAAAGAGGCCGTTTTCTGAAGCCGGGGCGTTTGGAATGGTTCCCAGTCCGGCATTATTGATTAAAATCGTCGGCGTCCCCAGATTTTCTATGACATTGCGGACAGCTTTTTTTACTTCATCCTTTTTTGTTATGTCAATTCCATTTTTCAAATCAAAGATTGCAATTTTGGCGCCGGCGTTTTTGAATGTTTTTGCATATTCACTGCCCAGCAAGCCAAGTCCGCCGGTTATAATTACAATTTTATCTTTAACATCAAATAAGTCATTATTCATCTTACCATCTCCTATATGTTGTTTGGGTCATGAATTGTGTAAATCGTTTTCCATTCAGAGTAAATATCCAATGCTTCTGTTCCTGCTTCTCGCCATCCTGTGCCGGAATTGCGAAGTCCCCCAAAAGGCATATGTGGTTCGCTGCCGTAAGTGTGTCCATTGATGGAAACCACGCCAACGCGACATTGTTCTTGAAAAACCTGCGCGCGGTTAATGCTTTTTGTGTGTATGGCTGCGGTTAATCCGAAAGGTGAATTATTCGCAAGGGTAATAGCTTCTTTTAAATCTTTTACCTTGTAAAGAATGGTTACCGGCCCAAATAATTCCGTTTTAGATATTTCATTTTCGGGATCAACATTTTCCAAAATTGTTGGTTTAAAATAATAGCCGAATTTATCGGTATCGGAAAATTTTTGGCCTCCTGACAAAACTTTTGCTCCTTGCGACCGCGCTTTATTCACGGCCAGCCGCACTTTTTCTACGGCATTCTTGCTTATTAAGGGGCCGAAATTGTCGTCATCTTTTACTCCGATTTTTAATTTGTTCGTTTTTTCGACTATTAATTTTTTAAAGTTTTCAAAAATGGAGTCAAAAACAATAATTCTGCTGCCCGACGCGCATCTTTGTCCGGCACTGCTGAAGGCTGATAGTACGGCGCTTTCCGCGGCATTTTCTAAATTAGCATCGTCGCAAACAATAAGAGCATTTTTTCCGCCAAGTTCTAAGCAGATTTTGGCGAGTCTTTTTCCGGCAATTTGCTGGATTTGTTTTCCAGTTTGTACTGAGCCGGTAAAACTTATAAGGTCAACCCTGTGATCTTCTATTAAGTATTGCCCGGCTTCTTTCCCCAATCCTTGAATTACCGAAAGCGCGCCTGAAAGCAGGCCGGCCTTTTTTAGAATTTTGGCCATCACAATGGATGTGTAAGGCGTGTTTTCCGACGGTTTTAATACGGCCGTGTTTCCACAGAGTAATGCCGGAAAAACTTTCCAAGCAAAACCGGCAACAGGATTGTTGGCGGGATTGATTAGGGCGCAAATACCCACCGGTTGCCGCATTGTCATGGCGGAGCGATGAGGAATTGCGCTGGTTGTCGTTTTTCCGTAAAAACGCGCGCCTTCGCCGGCGACAAAAAAACCCATTTCAATCGCGGCATTCATTTCGCCCATAGAATCTTTAAAAGATTTTCCAGCTTCAAGGGCTATTAGTACGGCGATTTCTTCTTTCTGTTTTTGAATAATTTGCGTAGCTTCTCTTATTATTTCAGCTCTTTTAACAACAGGAGTTTCGCTCCAATTTTCGAAAGATTTAATTGCTGACGAAATAGCTTTGTCGGCTTCAATTTTTTTACCCCTAGCAACCAGGCTAAAAAGTTTACCCGTGGCTGGATTGAATTTAGGGATAAAGTCTTTTTCTTTTTCGGGATAAACTTCTTCATTGTTAATCCAGTGGGGGATTTTTTCTAGATAATTCATGAGTTACCTCCCAATCATGTTTATTTGTCAAAAATCTTCTATGTCTGTATACCACCATTATAACCTCCTGTCTAGGCAGGAGGTTTTTGGGGCGATAATAAAAAACCCCCAAAAGAGGGGGTTTTGAGTACCAATCAACAACAGTAATCAATTTTAACTGTTTTTTTGTTTTGCCGCGATTCATGCGCGGCTTTTATAACTCTCATTGTGTCCAATCCTCGCATCAGTGAAATTGGCGATTCAAATGCGAGCATTCTATGATTTAGAATTTCATTCAGGTGAGAAATTTCTTCATAAAAATCATCGGGCCTGGTTTTTTCAATTTTAATTTCGTTAGCATTTTCCATGTTTTCAAAACGGACAATATCGCCCTTTTTCCATCCGCCGATTATGATTTGGACAAAACCGTTTTCAAACTGGATATAAATTTGTTTTTTAACCGGCTCTGTGATTACATCTTGCGCGACTCGGCCGACAAATTCCTTGCTGGTTGCAAGGTGCAAAAAACAAGATTGGTCATAATCAACCTTTTCGGTTTTTACCATTTGCATTGCGGCTGAAACTTCGCTTATTCTTCCTAAACCAAGAAAGTAGGCAAAATGTTGCCATAAATTAAGCGCGTGTGAATGTTCTCCGCTAGCCCCGCCTCCGCGTTCCCAAAAGCCAAGATAGGTGTCTTCCGGGCCCTTGAGCCATGGATGAGCTGAAAAAATTCCCTTCCATGTTTCGCGGAATTCCACATCTAGGGCAAGTACTTTGCCAAAATTTTCGGACCTAATAATTCTTTCAGCCGTTCTTATTGCCCGGCCCAAGACATGGTCATAGCCAACAACTGCCATGGTTGGGTATTGCCTTAATTTTTTGATGAGTTCGTTTGTTTTGTTCAAATCCGGCGGGCAAATCGGTTTTTCAAGAAATAAAATTTTGGGTAGTTCTTCAAGCGCTTTTAGCGCCAACCCCATTCTTATGTGCGGCGGGGTGCCCAAGAAAATTATATCAAATCCGCCCTTCGGCTCCGGGCCGAGCTCGTATAATTTAATTTTTTCATCCCATGCCCCGTATCGCGCCGGATAAATTTCTTTTTTTGTTCTTTCCAGCGCCTTGGCATCGGGGTCAACCATACAGACATCCCAGCCGATTCTTCGGCAGGCTTGAGCTAAATGGTTGCCAATACTTCCGGCTCCGTAAATTTTAACTTTTCTCATTAGTGGTTGCCCCCTTCTTAAATTATAGGTTTAGTTAAGGGTTCGGTAACTTTGATAAATAAACAACCAAGTGATTTAGCAGAATCATGGTCGTCTTCTCCGTCTCCCACAACTACAACTTCTTTACTTTTCACTTTTTCTTGGCTTATTATTTTTTTTAGATTTTCTTTTTTGGTGCCCGGTTGTCCGTATATTCCGCGGAAAAAGCGCGCGATGCCGAGATTTTTTACCGTTTGCAAAAGAGACTCTTCTGGCGTAGCGGAATTTATATAAAGAACACAAGAATCGGAAAGATTTTTAATTATTTCTGTGGTTTTGGCGTCATAGGCCAGCAGGATTTCTTTTTGAACCATTTGGTTGTATTTTTCGGCGTATTCGCGAACCAGCCCGTTTATTTTATTGGCCGGATTTTTTAATTCCAAAAAAATTTGACGAAGAATTTCAAAACGCGATTTTTTGCCGATTTCCGATAACACTTTTTTTATAACTTTTTTAGTTTTTTTGTTTTCTGGAAACAACTTAAAAAAAGCATTATATTTTATGTCATTTGAATCAACGAGCGTTCCGTCAAAATCAAAAACCCACACTTTAATTTTCATGCAACCTCCATTTTAAATTTTTTTGTCAAAGAAGTGTTTAGGTTTTTATAGCACGCGATAATATTTTTGTAAAGTAAAAACCCTGATGCGTAATGAGTCAGGGTTTTTTATAATCAAAAATCACTTTCTGGTTTTTTTCCAAAGAAAGTTTCAAGAAATTCTTTGCGAAGTTTTTCCCACACAGCATTTCCTTCGGGCGTAAATTGTTCGGCTAATTTTATTTCGGGCCAGCGATTTTTGGGAAATTTAATATACATTGAGAAAGTTCTTCTTATCCCTTTTATTTTTTCTGCAGGAAATTGAGGCATTGTCAAAATCGATTCGTCGTTGTTGCTTGGACAAATAACTTCAGGATTTATAAAATTTTCTTTTTCCGACAGTTCTCGCAATAGTGTTCCGTGAAACGGCATGAAGATAGAACTAGAGGTTGTATCAGAATAAATTTGCCGGTTGAGTTCTATTGTGTCCATGGCTAATTGGGGCGTTTCTTTTGGCAGGCCAATCATATTGCTTGTGCTAAAAGTAATCCCCAGATCAGAAACTATTTTTAATTTAGAGATAATTTTGTTGTTTGGGTAGTGCCGATTTAGAATTTTTTTGCGAAATTCCTCGTTTCCATGTTCAACGCCAAATCCAATTCTTTTCATTCCCACTTCTTTTAGTCGGGCAAGTCTTTTTTTAGAAACAGTTTCCGGACGTGTTTGAACATAGAAAGGAATTTTTATGTCAGAATACATTTCGCAGAATTCATCAAATTCTTTTGATGGCATGGCCAAAAATGTATCTGCCCAAAAGAAAAAATACTCCACGTTCCATTTGTTGCGATAGTGAATTATTTCTTCTTGGATTTTTTTGTTAGATTTTTTTCTAAAAAACGAATCTCCGGTTTCTTTCAGGTGTAATTTGTTTTGGGCCGGAGAGTTGCAGTATCGGCAGCCATAAGGGCATCCTCTATGAGTTTCTACGGGAAGCATCCGATAAAGTCGGCCGCCCATTGGACGATAAAGACGTTGTTCGCTAAATAATCCAATATCAAAATTAGTTGGATTGCGGTCGATGTTCACCGGTTTTCTCATTGGATTCCGGACAATGTTTCCTTTTTTATCTTTTGCCCACAAGCCGGGGATATTGGTATAGTTTTTGCCGAGACTCATTTTTTCGCATAATTCTAAAAGAGTTTCTTCGCCTTCGCCGACACAAACCATGTCAACTTCCTTAAATCGAAGCGCTTTTTGGGGCGCGAATGTGGCAAAAACGCCGCCAACAATAACCGGCGGTTTAACTTCTTTGATTCCTTTCAATAATTCTATTCCGACAAGAAAAGTGCTTTCTGTGGCAGAAATTGCAATTAAGTCGGGGCTGAATTCATTAACTTTGCTGTTTAAATCTCTAAACAAATTATCTTTTTTATTATCCAAAATATGATCAGATATTCTTGTGGCCAAGAATCGTTCACGGATTCTGTCGGCATCACGCTCGCTGTCAATTTCATAAATAGTGGAATCAAAAAGATCTGTAATAAACCCGTTGTTTTTCAAAATTCTGGAAAGAAGAGTTATGCTTGGAGGAACCAAGCTCTCGCTTCTTAGGTTCGGATATAAAAATAATATTTTGAAATTTGTTTTCATATTTACGGCTTCCTTTTTTATTTTTTTGTCAAAGAAGTGTTTAGGTTTTTATAGCACGCGATAATATTTTTGTAAAGTAGACAACCTTTTGCTTTTTGTTGTAGTTATAAATAAAGAACAGCACATTAACAACTGGAGGTTTAAGATGATAAAATTTGATTTTTCCGGTTTGTTTATTTTGGACATGGCCAATAATCATAAAGGGAAGCTGGAAGTTGGCAGAAGAATTGTCAGTGAGTTCGCGCCGGTTATTCAGGAAGCAGGAGTTCGTTGCGCGATTAAATTTCAGTTTAGGCAGATGGAGACGCTCGCCCATCCTGATTTTCAGGAAAAGGGCAAGCACAAATATATAGATTATTTTAAAGAAAATAATCTTTCCGAAAAAGAATTCGGGATTGTCGCAAGAGACATTAAAGAGGCCGGCATGATTACAATGGCAACGCCGTTTGACGAAGAATCGGTAGGCATGATTGAACGACTTGGAATTGATGTTATAAAAATTGCCAGCTGTTCCGCCAATGATTGGCCGCTGCTTGAAAGAATTGTGAAAGCAGGCAAGCCGGTCGTTTGTTCCACCGGCGGTTTAGGCATAAAAGAAGTTGATGACATTGTCAGTTTTTTTGACCTGAAGAATATTGATTACGCCCTAATGCATTGCGTGGCAATTTATCCTACGCCGAATGATAAATTAAATCTTGGAAGGATAAAGGTTTTTGCGGAGAGGTATCCGCATTTAATAATCGGTTTTTCCACCCACGAAGAACCCGCCAATACTGCTGTGATAAAGGTTGCTCGCGCAATGGGAGCCAGTTTGTTTGAAAGGCACATCGGCATAAAAGGAGGTGGCCTTGATTTGAACGCTTATTCTTCCACTCCCGAGCAGATTGGAGAATGGCTTGATTCTCATAAAGAAGCCGTGAAAATGAGCCGAGCGGATGTTTTTCCGGATGACCCGGACGAGAAAAAATCTTTGGAAACTTTTATGAGGGGCGTGTACGCCAAGAAAAATATAAAGAAGGGCGATAAGATTTTTTTGGAAGATGTTTTTTTTGCCATGCCTTTTCAGGAGGGGCAGGCGCCAAGCAGCAAGTGGCAGGATGGACTTGTCGCGGACAAAGACTATAAAATTAATGAAATGCTTTCAGTTTCTGTTTGTCCGGCGGTTTTTTCCAAAAAACAGATTATAAACAGGATTATAAGGCAGGCTAAGGCAATGCTGAATATGGCGAACATACATCTTGGACATGAAACAGAAGTGGAGCTGTCGCATCATTACGGCATAGAAAATTTTTACGAAGCCGGCGCCGTTCTTATAACTTGCATTGACACTCCGAATTATTGCAAAAAAATTATGATGCTTTTGCCCGGCCAGAAAAAACATCCGGTTCATCATCATAGGGTTAAGATTGAAACATTTCAGGTGTTGTGGGGCGAATTAACGGTGATTGTCAACGGCGCGGAAAAAGTTTGTTTGCCCGGAGAAATTTTGCATATGCCCAGAGGCGTTTGGCACGGATTTTCAACAAAAGATGGGGTTATTTTTGAAGAAGTTTCCACCCCTCCGGCGCCCGGCGATTCGTACTATAAAGATAAAAATATAGCAAAAACTTACGAGGCAAGAAAAACCAAGCTGATGAATTGGCATTATTACGGAGATTAATAAAAATAAAAGTAAAACGTTATGTTGTGAAAGACATAGCGTTTTTTGTTGTTCGGAAACTTGTTTTGTTATTCAAAGTTACATTATATAGTATATTATATAAGTGCCATGAAGATTTACGCGATTATTCCAGCAAGGGGCGGTTCAAAGGGCGTGCCTGGTAAAAACACCAGGCTTCTTTTGGATAAGCCCTTGATAGTTTGGACAATTGAGGCCGCCAAGCGGGTCTCTGATATTTCCAGAGTTATTGTAAATACTGATGACAAAGAAATCGCCGATATTTCCGGAAAATGCGGCGTCGAAATATTTATGAGGCCGAAAGAGCTGGCGGAAGATTTATCCGACGATTTTTCCGTCTTTTTTCATCATTTGAAAATCTTAAAAGAAAAAAATGATTTGCCGGACATGATTGTTGATTTGCGCGCTACCGCTCCTTTGCGCCGCGCGGAGAGAATTGCGGAGGGTATAGAACTTTTGAGCAAGCTGGGGAAAGAAAAAGTTGATTCTGTCCGAGTGGTTTCAGTGGCCGCCAAACATCCTTACAAGATGTGGCGGATGGACAATGGTTTTTTACAGCCGTTATTTGACGAAAAATACGCGGGCATAAAAGAGCCGTATAACGCGCCCCGGCAAGCGCTCCCGAATATTTATCAGAATAATGGCTGCATGAACGCGTTTTGGCCGGAGACTGTTTTGGAGAAAAAATCCGTAACAGGGGACAAGGTGGCGGGGTATGTTATGGAAGATTGGGAATCGGTTAATATAGACACCGAATTGGACTTTTTGGCGGCCGAGCATTTGATGAGGAAGCATAAAAAGTTATATGAATAAAAATAAGACAAAAACTATTTTTATAGCGCTTTTTGAGGGTGTGGAAGGAAAAAATATTTTGCGTACGGATATTTTAAAAACTCTTTTGTCTGAGCCGAGTTCAAAAATAGTTTTTTTTACAAAGAGCCAGGAAAGAGCGGAATATCATAGAAAAGAATTTAATAACCCGCGAATGATTTATGAAGTGGTGGAAAAAATTCAGCCAAAAGGATTGGATAAGTTTTTTATGTATTTAAAGTTCTATCTTTTGAGGACTGATACAACAAAATTTTTACAGAAAGCGGTTTTGGAAGACAGAAAAAATTATTTAAGGTATTGGACAAATTCGTTTTTGAGCTGGTTTTTGGCGAGACCGTTTTTTATAAAGATTAGCAGATTTTTAGATTATCATTTTGTAAAAGATGATACTTTTGGCGGGTTTTTTGATAAACATAATCCGGATTTGGTTTTTTTGGCAAATATATTTGAAGAAACGGAAACCCATCTTTTGAGAGAAGCAAAAAAAAGAAAGACGAAAACTGTCGGATTGATTAATTCATGGGACAGGACAACGGGCAAGAATGTTTTAAGATTATTGCCGGATAAATTAATTGCTTTTAGCGATTTGGTTAAAAATGAACTTGTAAAGTATCAAGATGTGAAAAGTGGAAGTATTTTTGTTGGGGGTATACCGCATTATGATTATCACTTTAGGGCTCCATATTTAAGCCGTCGTGATTTTTTCCAAAAAATTGGTATTCCCGAAAATAAAAAATTAATAGTTTTTTGTCCGATTGGAAGCCAATATAGCGATTCTGATTGGGATATTTTTGATTTGCTTTGCAATTTGAATAAAGAAGGAAAGTTTGGGGAAGATGTCGCCATTTTGGTCAGATATCCACCCAATGATTTTATTGAAGAAGAAGAAGTTAGAAAAAGGCCCCATTTGGTTTATGATTATCCGGGTATTAGGTTTTGCCAAAAGAAAAAGGGGATTGATTGGGATATGACTACCGAAGAATTGAAACACCTGAGCGATTCGTTGCATTATATGGCATTGATGGTATGCTATTCTTCAAGTATTAGTGTTGAGGCTGCTGTATGCGGAAAGCCGATAATTAACCTTAATTTTGAGGTTAAAAAAAGCGAATCGCCTCTGAAATCACCAATCCATTACTATAATAAATTGCATTACAAGAAAGCGTTGGGCACGGGGGGGATTTGTTTGGTCAATAGCGAGGAAGAGATGGTGAAATCTATAAAAAAATATTTAGAGAACCCGTCTTTGGATAGTGGACAAAGAAAGATTTTATCAAAACAACAGTGCTGGTTTTTGGACGGAAAATCGGGGGAAAGAATTGGCAAGTTTGTTTTAGGCCAAATGGAGTCATAATTTATTTTATGAGAAAAAACAACAAAGAAAAACGAAAAATTTGTTTTCCAATTTTGAGCCGCGCTTATTATGGCAGGCGCAAGCTATTGCTTGAAAAATTAAACAATCATCCCAGATTTGATTTACAGCTCGTTGTCGGCGGCGCTGTTTTGTTGGATAAATATAGCCACGATTTATTTTCGGAAATAGAAAATTCAGGTTTTAATATTTCTGAAAAATTATTTAATGTTATTGAGGGCGGCAACCATGTTGTTATGGCGAAAACAGCCTCTCTTATTGGCCTTGAAATAACGAATGTTTTTTATAAAACAAATCCCGATATTGTGATTGTTGAGGGCGACAGGTTTGAACAGCTGGCCGTGGCCATGTCAGCCGCTTATCTTAACAAGACACTCGTTCACATAGAAGGAGGAGATGTTTCCGGAAATATTGATGAGAGTGTTCGTCATGCCATCACTAAACTCTCCCATATTCATTTTGTGACAAATAAAGATTCTTATTCTAGGGTTGTGAGAATGGGAGAAAATCCTAAATATGTTTTTAATGTCGGGTCGCTTGATGTTGAGTACGCCGCCAGCATGAAAGATCCGGATATTGCCAGTTTGAATAAATTAATTAATGCTAAGGGGGCCGGAAGCCAGATAGATTTAAATAAGGATTTTTTGATTGTTATTTACCATCCCGTGACTTCTGACACTGAAAACAGGAGGAATACAGAGATACTTTTTGAATCAATCGCCGATTTGGGTTTGCCCATATTGTGGTTTTGGCCGAATAATGATGCCGGCACCAATGAAGTGTCAGAGTCCATAAGGCATTTTAGAGAAAAATACAAATCTCTTTGCGAGAACTTTAGGTTTTTTACCAATTTATCGTCAGAAGATTTTATTTCTATATTAAAAAAGGCGGCTTGCGTGGTCGGCAATTCTTCGGCGGGCATAAAAGAATGTTCTTATTTTGGAATTCCTGTTGTGAATGTCGGGTCGCGCCAATGCGGCAGATTAAGGGCAGAAAATGTTGTTGATGTTGGTCATAATTTTAAACAAATTAAAAAAGCCGTGAAAGAGCAGGTTTCTGTTGGTAAATATAAATCTTTTAAAATTTATCACCGGCCAAATTCAAGCGCTAAAGTTATTGATACTTTGAGTAAAATCAATCTTTATACCCAAAAAAGATTTTATGGTTTCTAGAATTTTAGGCCTTGTTACTGCCCGAGGCGGGTCCAAGGGAGTGCCGGGGAAAAATATTAAATTGCTTTTGGGTAAACCATTGATTGCTTATATTATTGAATCTGCAAAGAAGTCCGGTGTTTTTGACAAGCTGATAGTTTCTACCGAAGATGAGCAAATTGCTTCTATTGCCAGAGATTATGAATGCGAAACTCCTTTTATGAGGCCAAAAGAGCTGGCGGAAGATAAAACACCTCATTTACCGGTTGCGCAGCATGCTGTTGCGTGGCTGCGCGACAATCAGGACTATCGTCCGGATTTTGTAATGATTTTGCAGCCGACTTCGCCGTTAATTCAGCCTTTTCATATAAAAGAAGCAGTAGAATTGATTTTGAAAAACAAAAGTGATTCTGTTTTGCCTGTTTATGAATTGCCGGAAAATTTTAATCCGGAAAGAAATTTAATGATTGAGCAGAATGGTTTATTGAAACTTTTTAACGGCGATCCTGTTCGCAAAAGGCCTGCCAGGCGGCAGGGGTTGAGAAAGATTTACTGCAATACTTGTTCTTTTTATCTTTTTAGGACAGAATTGCTTTTTGATTCCAAGGAACCAAATTTTTTCGGAGACAGGGTTATTCCTTACGTCATTGATAAAAAATATGTCGTTGATATAAATGAACCCGAAGATTGGCAAAAGGCCGAAGATGCAACAAAAAATTTATGAAGAAAAAGAAAATGAATCCGGAAATTAAAATTGGGAGCAGAAAAATAGGTATGGATTACCCCCCCCTTGTTATTGCTGAAATTGGAATAAATCACGAAGGTTCTTTTGAGAAAGCAAAAAAAATGGTGATTGACGCAGGCGAGAGCGGGGCCGAAATTGTTAAATTTCAGTGCCATATTATTGAAGACGAGATGGGCCGGTCTGCAAAAAAAGTCATTCCAGGCAACGCCAAGGAATCCATTTACGAAATAATGGAAAGATGCGCTTTTTCGGAAGCCGAAGAAATTGAACTAAAAAAATTTGTTGAAAAACTTGGCATGATTTACCTCTCAACTCCTTTTTCAAGGGCTGCCGCTGTTCGCCTTGAGAAGATGGGTGTTCTGGCGTATAAGATTGGCTCAGGCGAATGCAATAATTATCCATTGATAAAGCACATTGCTTCACATGGAAAACCAATAATTCTTTCAACGGGGATGAACGATCTTAAAATGATTAAAAAAAGTGTGGAAATACTAAGGAGGGCGAAAATCCAGTATGCCTTATTGCACTGCACTTCAATGTACCCTACGCCATATGAAAAGGTAAGGCTCGGCGCAATTGGAGAATTAAAAAAAGAATTTCCCGATGCCGTCCTGGGCCTGTCTGATCATTCTCTTGGGATATACACTTGTCTTGGGGCGGTGCCGCTCGGCGTGTCTATTCTTGAGAAACATTTTACTTCTGATAAAACTTGGCCCGGACCAGACATTTCTATTTCAATTACTCCGTTCGAATTAAAAGAAATGATTGTTGGTTCAGGCGCCATCTATAAAGCTCTCGGAGGTCATAAAGAAATATTAAAAGAAGAGCAGGTTACAATTGATTTTGCTTATGCCTGTGTTGTTTCAATAAAGAAAATTAGGAAAGGGGAAAAATTTTCTCCTGAAAATATTTGGGTAAAGCGGCCGGGAACAGGAGATTTTTTGGCGAAGGATTTTGAAAGTCTTTTGGGCAAAATAGCCAAAAGAAATATTTCAAAAGATAGTTTTATAAAGAAAGGCGATTTTTAAAATATATGGCCAAAATAATCCAAAATCATAAAGATTGCATCGGGTGCGGCACTTGTGTTATTTTGTGTCCGAAATTTTGGGAGATTAGTGATGATGGCAAGGCAATTTTAAAAGGCGCCGTTAAAAAAGAAAACGGAGATTTGGAATTGGAGATTGACGAAATTGGCTGCAATAAGGACACGGAAGATGCTTGTCCGGTCAAAGTGATTAAAATAGAATAAATTTTTATCGGCCTGCGCTGCGGAGCATTACCATGGTGGTTTTTAAAAAGATGGAAAGGTCCAACGTAACAGATCTGTTTTTTATGTAATACAAATCATACTGCAGTTTTTTTATGGCATCTTCCACCGAAGCGCCATAAGGGTAGTTTATCTGCGCCCAGCCCGAAGCGCCGGGTTTTACCAGATGCCGTATTGAATAATGCGGTATTTTTTCTTCCAGGGTTTTTACAAATTCCGGCCTTTCGGGCCTTGGCCCCACAAAAGAAAGCTCTCCTTTTAATATGTTCCAAAGCTGCGGCAATTCGTCAATTCGCGTTTTGCGCAAAATAGAACCGACTTTTGTTATTCTTTTGTCTTTTGTGGCCGCCCAGACCGCGCCGTTTTTTTCAGCGTCTTTTATCATTGAGCGGAATTTAATAATTTTGAAAATTTTGCCGTTTTTCCCGACTCTTTCATGTTTATAAAAAACAGGCCCGTTGCTGTTGATTTTTATGGCCAGGGCCGCGAAAGGAATTAAAAATAGTGTCGGCAGCCCCAGCAGCGCCGCGCCCGTTACATCAAACATTCTTTTCATCATTTCAAAAGACTTCTTGTTTATTTCGCGGAGATTTTCCAAAAACCAAATTTCATTAACCATGGAAAGGGGAATTTTCCCGAAAATTATTTCATAAAAATCCGGAAAGCCCATTATGCTGACCCCCAGCGGCAGGGCTTGTTCGTAAAACATTTTTGCTCCTTCCGGTGAACGCATAATATTTTCTGACGCCACAATAAGCTGGATGCCATATTGTTTAATCAGGTCCGGCAGGTTTTTGTCCACCCCAGAAAGCACAATTGTCGGCTCATATCCTATTTGGGCGTTTTCTTTCAAGTGGGTTACTGTTTCTTCTACTTCTTTTGAATTGCCAAAAAACAGCGTTTTTGTTTTTGACCCCTTTTTTGCCAAGCTCCAAAATGTTTTTCGCCACAATATTAAAAGCGGAGCCAAAATAATGATATCTATAAATAAAATTGTCTTTGGTGCGATGCCGGCGCCGGGCAGCAGATAGAAGATGAGCGCGGCCAAAACGGCCATGATTGTCAGCGCGTGCGTCGCTCTTTTGATTATTATTTTAAGCGAGCTGAAAGTTTTTATCTCGTACAAATTGTTGATGTAAAATATGAAAAGCCAAAGAAGATGGATGCAGAAAAAAGGTATCTGGTGGGCGGACCAAATTTTTTCGCTGACCGGCGACTGGTAGCGCAAAAGGAGCGCCAGATAAAGACTTAGGTAAAACAAGGCGAGGTCGCCCGTTAAAAGAATCGTTGTTTTAAGGCGGTTAGTGAAAGCCATAGGTTTATTTTATTCTATTTGATTAAAATTTCAATCGTGATAAATTAAATACAATGTCTGAAAAAAGCATTCGTTCCATTGTTTATGTTATCATGGCCGGGCTTTTTGTTTTGCCGGTTTTGTCTCTGCTGGTTTCCAATTCCTTGTTTTTTCCGTTTATTACGACCAAGAATTTTTTCTTCAGGATGGTGGTGGAAATTTTGTTTTTTTTGTGGGTTTTGGTCGCGGTTTTTGATAAAAAATACCGTCCGAAAGTATCGCCATTGCTGATTGCCGTCTCGCTTACTTTGCTGGTTTTGTGTTTGGCGACAATTTTTGGCGCCAATCCTTATCGCAGTTTTTGGTCCAATTATGAGAGGATGGAGGGATTGGCGGGGCATTTGCATCTTTTTGCTTATTTTTTGGTTTTAACCAGTATTTTACGCAGAAAAAAAGACTGGATTTTTTTGTTTGGCGCGATGATCGGGGTTAGTTTTATTGCTTCTTTTTACGCCTTGCTGCAGTTTTTTGGCGTTGTGGATATTCACCAAAGCAGTGTCAGGCTTGACGCGACGCTGGGCAACGCCACTTATCTGGCGATTTTTCTGATATTCCATCTATGTTTAATATCTTTATTTTTCTTTTGGTTTCGCAATAAATGGTTGCGAATCGGCCTCGGTCTTTTGTTTTTGCTTGAGACGGCGGTTGTGTTTTTAACGGCAACAAGGGGCGCTATTTTAGGCCTTTTGGGGAGCCTGTTTTTATTAGGCATTTTAATGGCTGTTTTTTCCGGCGATGTGAAAATTCGCCGTGTTTCCGTCGGTATTTTGCTTTTTATTGTTTTGATTGTTTTTTTGTTTTTGATTTTGAAAAATCAGCCTTTTATAAAAAACAACTATGTGCTTTCAAGATTTGCCAATATTTCTTTTTCTGAAGGAACGGTTGAGTCCAGGTTTACTATTTGGGGAATGTCTTGGCAGGGTCTTCAGGAACATCCGCTTTTGGGCTGGGGGCCGGAAAATTATAATCTGGTTTTTAATAAATATTATCAGCCTAAGCTTTATAAGCAGGAGCCCTGGTTTGATCGCTCGCACAATGTTATTTTTGACTGGCTGATAACCGGCGGCATTCTTGGCTTTCTTGCCTACGCGAGTATTTTTATTTCTGCTTTGTATATAGTTTGGCTGGGATATAAAAAGAATTATTTTGCCTTGCTTGAAACGGCGTTGATTACTTCGTTATTGGCGGCTTATGCTTTTCATAATCTTTTCGTTTTTGACAATTTGACTTCTTATTTTATGTTTTTCTCGGTGCTGGGGTTTATTCATTTTGTGTTTGTCGGCAATCAAAAAGAAGAGAAAAAAATTAAAGAAACAAATAAAGAAGAAATAAGCCTTTTTGGTTATATGGTGGTTACTTTTTCTTTTATTTTGGTTGTTTTTTCTTTATATTTTGTGAATATTAAGCCGCTTTTGGCCTGCAATAAACTTTTAAGCGTTCTTTATGCGGCGCGTCAGGGTGTTGTCGTTGACACGGTTTTAAAAGAATTTGATAAAGTTTTTAAGTATAATACTTTTGGAACCGGCGAGGCGCGAGAACAGCTGGTTAGTTATGCAAACAATATTGTGTTTGCTTCTAATATTTCACAGCAAGATAAGGTTAAAGTTTTAACAAAGGCGATTGAAGAAATGGAAAAACAGTCGCTTTCAAGTCCGGACGATATTAGATATTTGATTATGCTCGGCTCTCTTTATAACAAAACCGGCAGGGTTGGCGACGCGTTAAAAGTCATTGATAGGGCCATTGTCCTTTCGCCAAACAAACAACAATTGTATTTTGTAAAAATTGAGATTCTTTTTGTTGTTGAACAGAATCAAGAGGCGCTTGTGGCGGCCAAGAAAGCTTATGATTTAGATTCTTCATACGCGGAGGCCGCCAAAAATTTGGCGATCGCTTATATTGTAGCCGGCGATGAAAAAAGCGCGGAAGAACTCCTGCTTAAAACTTTTTCAAGGACAATTATAGCCGACGGCACTTTGATGGCCGCTTATGCCAGAATGGGCAATTATGAAAAAGTTAAGCAAATTTGGGAGGAATTTATAAATCAAGATCCTGGCAACGCGCAATACCATGTTAATTTGTCCGCGACCTATTACCAATTAGGAGAAAAAGAAAAAGCTATTAATGAGCTTCAAATAGCGATTCAGCTTAATCCTCAATTTAAACAGCAAGGAGAATACTATATTAATGAAATTGTGTCAGGAAGGACTCCGTAAGTTATCCCCAGTTTTTTTATCGTTTTTTAAGAATCTGTATTAGAATTAATATATTATAAAAAAGTCGAAAAAATTATTACAAATTTATTAATATAATTATTTAAAATTTAAAGCGCAAATTATGAAAAAATATTATTTGCCAATGTCGGTTTCTCTTGTTGTTTCTTTTTTGTTTGTGTTTGTTTACGCGTACGGCGCATCAACAATCAGCACGAACATTAGCACGGGTGGAACTTTGACAGTGAGCGGCAATTCATCTCTGGGCACGATTACTTCAGGAACTTGGAACGGCACAGCAATCGGCGATGCATATTTAACAAAAACCGGCGACTGGACGGGAACTTTTGATGGTTACAATGGTCCGGCCATTGCCATGGGGACTACA
>Ga0180009_10001345_pt1 | contig 30432 bp, 28 predicted proteins | sample OS_PC_MetaG_FD_123537 | JGI IMG/M metagenome (GOLD analysis project Ga0180009, IMG submission 123537) | Groundwater microbial communities from the Aspo Hard Rock Laboratory (HRL) deep subsurface site, Sweden - OS_PC_MetaG | ecosystem: Environmental > Aquatic > Deep subsurface > Groundwater...
CATCGTATATGAATCTCGTGACAGTTCAGTCTCAACAAAACCGAAACAGTCTCACGAAATCTGAATCGGCTAATCCTTTGAAATCAAATGATGTCCAGTCTCGCGAAAAACGGTCACCTGACAAGCAGAACCCAGAAAATGACGCTCAGGACAGCTCTGCGCCGTCTGACAGCACGGCGGTTTCAAGCGATATTTCCGCGGCCGGCATATCGGCCCGCCTCCCCTCGCCTCCTGTGGAGACCGTTGCTGGCGTGCCGGCGCATCTTCGCGACCTGACCGATCGCGCCCGCACCTATGTCGAAGCGGCCAGTTCCGCAAACACACGAAGGGCTTACGCGTCGGACTGGAAGCATTTTACCGCCTGGTGCCGGCGCCAGAACCTTTCCCCCCTGCCCCCGGATCCGGAAGTCGTTGGTCTGTACATCACAGCCTGTGCATCCGGGGCGGCCGAGCGCGGCGCGAAGCCTAGCAGTGTTTCAACAATCGAGCGGCGTCTCTCGGCCATCGGTTGGAACGCTGTCCAACGCGGCATGGTGCTCGATCGCAAGGATCGCGCCATCGCAATAGTGATGGCCGGCATTCGCAACACCCACGCTGCTCCGCCTCGGCAAAAGGAGGCGCTGCTACCGGAAGATCTGATCGCCATGCTGGAAACGCTGGACAGAGGATCTCTGCGCGGCCTGCGCGACCGTGCCATGCTACTTATCGGCTTTGCCGGCGGTTTGCGCCGTTCAGAAATTACCGGTCTCGATCTTGGGCGCGACCAGACCGAGGATGGGCGCGGCTGGATCGAAATCCTTGATAAAGGGTTGCTGATCACGCTGCGCGGAAAGACTGGATGGCGAGAGGTGGAAATCGGCCGTGGTTCGTCCGACGCGACCTGCCCCGTCGTGGCGATCGAGACCTGGATCAAGTTCGCGAAACTCGCCAAAGGTCCTCTGTTTCGCCGCGTCACCGGCAAAGGAAAAAATGTCGGGCCGGATCGGCTCAACGATCAGGAAGTGGCGCGTCTGGTCAAGCGCACAGCTCTTGCCGCTGGTGTGCGGGGCGATCTGTCAGAACACGACCGGGAGAAGCTGTTTGCAGGCCATTCGCTACGCGCCGGGCTTGCCTCATCTGCAGAGGTCGACGAGCGCTATGTGCAAAAGCAGCTTGGTCATGCTTCGGCGGACATGACCCGGAAATATCAGCGGCGGCGCGACAGGTTCAGGGTCAATTTGACGAAGGCTGCAGGGCTATAATCGCCCTCAGGAGCCCCGCTGGTTTCGTCATCAAACGCCCGCCATAAGAACATCGACTGCGCGTGTTATCTGATCTCCCTGCTCTGCAACATTTCCGACCCGCTGCAGACTTGCCCTGCGAACCGCAGCAATCAACCGCGTGGCAAGCACAAGGCGCACTGCTTCAAACTGGATGTCGGGGTTGAGCAGTTTCACAGCAGGATAATCAGGTAGCAGAGGAATAACGACGACGGCCGGGTCCGGAGGCAACAGGTCGCTTTCAACAACAACCATCAACACCCCCTCGTAGCGGGCAACATCATACCGGCTTAGCTGTTCCACGAAGACCCGCCTGGGCCCGCGATGATATCGGCCAGAGGATGACCATGGCGCTCATGCCATTCCGCTTGTGCTGCGAATGCATCGGCGTTTTCCGCCTGCCATTTCCTGTTGCGGGCCTCACCGATTGCCTTGAGAAGCGCTTCTTCAGCGACAGCGGACACATTGATCTGCAGCTCTTTCGCGCTGTCCAGAGCATCTGCATCCAACGTCACCGAGGTCTTGCGCTTCAGAGCACCTGTCATGACGACATACTCCCAATTCATACCGTTAAGGTATACCGCAAGTAGGTCAGGCGCAACCCCGAGGCCCATCACCCGGCCCGCCTTTCGCCTGGGCCGTTGGCCCGGATCTGCGCCATCAGCATTGGTCCGAGCGAGAATTCGCCGCGTTCGGCGCGGCTAGTCAGATCGCGCAGATAACCACCGGCGGAGTTGATATGGCGAGCCCGCTCGAGAATGCAGGCGATGATCGTGGCGGCGGTTTCAGGCCCGAACACCGTGCAGGCCTCCTCATAGGCCGACGGCGACACGCCCAGCATCGAGCGCACCACCACTGCGGCGCCCATCAGATCGCGCCAGCTGCTGATTGTCCCGCCCGGTCCGTAATCGCTGATCTCCCGGCAGGCCGACAAGACCATGCCGAGCGGAAAAGGCTTTTCGCCGACCCCGGCCAGGCTCTCGCCTTGCGCACGGTTATGCCCTGCCGTACCACCCTGCTCCATCCGCGCCACCGCTGATTTGATTTCCCTACCCGCCGACTTCTTGCTGGCATAGTCGATGGGTTGAGGATTTCCGCCTTCGCTTTTTTCTAAGCGCAGTTCAGATTCAATAGAGGAGTCTGGATTTGAATTCTGTTTATGACGCTCATTTTCATGGGCATTGCCGCTTGGTTTGGTGGCTTTTAGCTGAATTTCCAACTGGTTGAGGATGTTCTCGCGCAGGAACTCAACCGCCTCAAGCGCAGCCGTGGCCATTTCCAGCGTCGGCTTGCGTGGATAATCGGCAAATATCGCCCGGTACTCGTCCTGCACAGCCAGCCAGTCGCCCGCAGCACCCTCCTCAAGCGCGGTCTCGATCAGCTTGAGCACATCGCGCCGGCAGATCGTCAGCCGTTCCTTCATGCGCCGCATATGCAGCCGCTCCGCTTCCACTTCCGCGGCCAGCTGGCGGATCTCATCGGCACGGGCCAGCAATGGCTTAAGCGAGAAGCCGAAAGCCTCGTCGATCTCCCCTGCCCGACCCCGCCTGGCAAACCGCTTGCCATTGGCACTGTCTTTGCGGGTGAGAAGCCCGGCCGAGACCAGCACAGCAAGATGGCGGCGGATGGTCTGCTCGGCCATGCCATTGGCGCGGCGCGACAATTGCGCATTGGAAGGGAACACGATCAGGCTGTCGCCTGCTGAAAGCTCGGATTTGGGATAGAAGCTGATCAGCGCCGAAAGCACGGCCAGCGCCCGGTCGGTGATGCCCAGGCGCGGCCGGGCTTCACACAGTGCCTGATAGATCTTCCACTTGTCGGCACAGGCGTCTTCATCAACTTCGGCGGCCGTCATCTGGTCTGCCAACATGGCATAGGTCACCGCTCGCCGCCCAAAAGGCGTCGTGATATGATCCAGCTGCATTTTTTCTTCACCTTTCAAAAAGGCAATAGAAATTCATTCGCCAAAATGGCGCCAAAGACTCTTGACTGTGATTCGAGGAAGTGCGATTCTCTAGCTGCTAGACACGAGAAGGGCTTCCACGACGGCGACGTTTGGGGGCCTTTTTCTATTGCGTTGCACTAACTCCGTTTGTTGTTGGTCTTCGCCTTGATCTGCTTGAGATAGGCGTCGTGAATGGTTTCCATTTGTCCGGCTAGATAGGCGACAAATTCGGGCGGAACCGATTTGGCAAAGCTCATCCGCGCGCCCGCATTGCCGTAGCTCACCTCGGCCAGCTTCATGCCCTTGGACATGATGGTCTCGGGCGGCTGCGGCGCTTTCGGGTCGGGGGCGGTCGTCTTTTCGAACATCGCCGACAGCGCCAGGGCAAAGCGGTCCTCGCTTGACATCTGCGCGCCGGTGCACGCCAGCAGCTCCTCGACCATAGTGTGCGCCTTGGGAAAGGCCGTCCATTTGTCCACCAGCTCAAGCCAACGGCGGCGGCCGATCTCGGGCGCCGGACCGATGGCGTGCAACAGGCTTTGCGGCAGCGTCGCGGCAATCCGGATCATCTCGGAAATATGCGATTTGCCGGTCGACAGCGAGGCACAGATGGTGGCCCGGTCATAACCGGCCTTTTCCTGAGCGAAGGCAAAATTGCATTTCTCGATGAAGGTGAGATCATTGCGGGCCGAGTTCTCCTCGCCCTGAAAGACTATGGCTTGGGCATCATCAAGCGGCCGGATGATCGCCTTGAATTTCAGCCCCAGCTTTTGCGCAGCGGCCAGCCGGCGGCGGCCATAGACGATCTGGTAGCGCTGCGGATCATCTTTGAGCGGGCGCACTAGGCCCGGCACGATCTGACCACGTTCGCGCATCGAATCGACGAGTTCCGAAATCGCGGCCTCGTCATAGGCTCCGGCAAACCGGTCCGGAATGCTCGACGGCAGGATTTCGGCAGGATCTAGTTCGCTGACATAGCCGCCGTCTTTGAGCACCCGTTCGGCCAGTTCGCCGCGCTCCTGGATCTGGCGGACGCCGGCGGCGACCTTTTTCAGATGCGGCGACGACATCACCCGTTCGCGCGGCGCCATGGCCTGCCCTGACCCGGATGTTGCAGCGGATTTGGCCTCGTCCTGATCATCGTTGAGCTTGCCCAGCACATTGGCGAACATGCCTTTGGAATCTTTCCGGCTCATGTGCGTCCCCATGCATTTGTCAGCAGACCCTCGATCTCTGCATTGACACCATTGATCGATTCCATCGCCCTGTCATAGGTCTTGGGCGCTGAGAATCGCGAGCGCTGCACCTCATACAGGCTCTGCTTCCAGGTTAGCGCATCTGCCACGGCTGTGGATTTTGTCACCGTGTTGAGCAGCAGATCATTGCCGAAAACCTGCCGCATCAGGGCCATCATATTGGCCTGCGGATGGTCGTTTGGCTCGAATTTGGTGATCAGAAATTTGGCAAAATCCCACTCGGCCCTTGTGCCCATTTCATTGAGGATCTGCATGTAGGATCCGGCCAGCTCGAGAAATTTCGCCGTCGAGTCGACATCGAGCATGTGGGCGGGAACCGGAATGAGAACGCCAGTCGCAGCCGTCAGCGACGACAATGTCAAGAAGTTCAGTGATGGGGCCGAATCCATCAGGATGACGTCATAATTGTCCTCGACTTGGGCAATCGCCTTTGCCGCACGCAACAGGAATTCGGTGCCGCCGGTCTTACGCATTTCAAGCGCCACCGCGGTTTCGAACTCGGTGAGTTCGAGGCCGGCGCAGATCACTTCAAAGCCTTCGATATGGGTTTTGTGGATCAGCGAGTGAGTCGGCACCGGGTCATCAAAGCGGATGGCGGAATAGAACGTGTCGCCCTCGCGGGGATCAAAATCGGCCAGCGATCCGTGCAAGGCGGTCAGCGAGGCCTGCGGATCGAGATCGATGGTCAGCACCCGGTAGCCTCTCAGCGCCAGATAATGGGCGAGATGTATGGTGGTCGAGGTCTTGGACGAGCCGCCCTTGAAATTGGTGACCGCGATCACCTGGCAGCTCTCGCCTTCGATACGGCGCGGATTGATCCATTTCTTGCGGCCGTTTTCGGCCAGCAACATGCGCAGTTCGAGAATCTGTTCGACGGTATAAAGCCGGCGGCCATTGGTGGTAACTTCCGGTTCAGGCCCCCTGCCCTTCAGTGATATCTGCCGGATATAGGCTTCCGTCACCCCCAGCAGGTTTGCCACTTCCGAAGAGGCAAAGGTCCGCATGATGCGGTGCGCATCGGGCGGAAACTGCGCCAATGACAAATTGCGCAAGGCGTAATCCAACTTGTTGGAAAACGTCTGCATGAAATCCAGACTGTTTAGATGCCGAGTCAACGCGCTGCTCCGTGTGTGTTACGCCTCTGTATTGCCCGGTATGGTTAACAGAAGGTTAAACACTTTGTGACTACGCAAAAAACCGAAAATTTCGCAATTTGTCGTAGCTACACATATCCCGATTCGGGAGTTTCAGGAAAGAGCTCGTGATTGCACCTAGAAACCGGAGAAGCTTGGGTTCCCCGCGGGGAACTTTCCGGGTTGCTCGCTTCGTTGACAAGCATATTGTAAATGATGGGAGGCCATTCGATATCCAGTTCGCCAACTTAGACTTGAGTGCCTGGCAACCGAAATAGCACCATTTGATGAGGCTGCGGGGCGCTAAGTTCCCCGCGGGGAACTTTCAGGCGACTATGCATTCGGCGTGAAAATGATCCAATATGATTGTCCCGGATTAGCGCCCCTGTGAAAGAATTGGCCTGATTGAGTAGAGAGAATTATCGGCTCATCGTAGCTCATTCAAAGTGAGCACGGATGATCCAAAAAGTCGGGCCACAGGCATCGACGGCCCAGAAGATTATCATGGGCATACGCAGGGCGAGGCGCATGTGTTGTTTGGCGGATGACAAAATCCGGATCGCACTGGAGGGCCTTCGTATAGAAGACGGCATTCCCGTGAACCCTTCGGCAGCGCTGACGCCAGTCAAGCCAGATCGTCGCGCGCAATAACTGGGCAGGATCTGACTAGTCTGATCAACTCCACTGCAGGTACTTCTGCCAGTTCGCCGATTGTCTTGCGGGTTGGGTCAAGCCAAACGCCAGATTGTCCAAACCGCGCGACCTGCAATGCCGATCCATCAGGGGCGACAAACACCGATCGTGATCCACCGTCATCGCCAAGGCTCCATCTCAAATTAAGGGGATTATCTCGTCGGACCAGACAAGCTGAGCATCACGGGCGGCTTCGGCGAGAGCGCGCCCGGTGCTACATATCTCAACCAAGGGAGATGTGTCGAGCTGATCCGCAGCACGTAACGCATCAGGAAGATCGTAAGATGCGTAGCTGGGTTGGCCGGCAAGACGGCGCGAGCGGGCCAGGTGGCTTATGAGATCAAGATCTACCGGGCGGAAGAAGCCGGGCAGGGTCTTCGCACTGCGCAGCTGATAGATGACATCATACCGCCGGATCGCCCGGTTCAACGCGGTGCCTTGCGCGTTGAACCTTTCCTGATATCGATCCGCAATTCGCCGTGAGTAAAATCGGTGATTTAGAGCAGCCTTTCCTTGACCGTTTCGGGATAGCCTTCGGGGCGCTTTTGGGCGGCGGGGGCGGCATATTGTTTTTGCGACGCTGGGCTATCCTTAACCTACCGCAGCCAAAGGTGTACTGCAGCCGGTACAGTCGCCGTCGTCGTAATGTTCCGCCCCGGTGTGCGCCCTCGAGCATTGTATTCCATGAGGGCGGCCACGACATGTTTGCAGTTGAACGAAACCGGGCAACTGCACAGTCCCAAGACCTCGCCATCTGGTTTGCGTGCCGTGGCTGGCTTGATTTGGATTGATTGGCGATCGGTTGTGCCTTTGCCATTATGAGCCCGTGCTTCTAGCCCTCCGTCCCTGTCGGTGGAGACGGTTTCCACATGCCTTGCGCGCTGATAGGCCCTGCCGCGGTCAAGGGTCGCGCTGTCAAAATTTGTCTCAAACGAAATCAACAGCCGGCCCCTCGTTGCATGATCCAGATTGCATACACCTGGCCCTGTGCGCAACAAGCGGCAAGGATCGGAACGGTAATGACGGTACCCTGCAAACTCCCAACCGGCCGAAGAAAAACCTCCGGCCGGTTGCAACGATTGATCGTCAGGTCGGACGAAAGCGCCCGCTCGGCAGGCCCGGAAGTACGTGTTTCCAGAGCGTGGATTCGAACGCTGCTTTGTCTGCGAACAAGCGTCTCTGAAGCGGGGGGCTACAAAGGATGCCGAAGAGCCCCGTGTCCTTCATGGACTTATAGACGAACGCGTCGTTAAAGGTCACTCCGAAGTAGATGACATCTTTTGTGTCCGTCCAGGTAAGGTCGATGGCACGGCCATTCATATCGACGAGCCAAGCGTGCTCATAGAAATTGCCTGAATCCGCAAAGAGTGCATAACCCTCCGCATAACGATATGGGACTGGGTCGTCAGCCAGATAGGGATAGCGTGCACGTGTACAGTTGCAGTAGCAGAGGCCCATTTGCCCCATCGGCAGCCACTCAGGACGATTCTTGACGTGCGGGTAAAACCGGCCGTACTGCAACAGGGCACCGCCACGCCCAAACTCCCCTTCAAGCGCCGCCATCAGACGGAGCATCTCCAGAAGTGCTTCATGATTATCTGTGGCTTCAACCACGGACGAGTTAACACGCGACAAAACGGACATAGTCTCTCCTTTGCAGTTCTGCACATCGTTTCGTTGATCAGTCATTGGGAAAACGATGGCAGGACCGTGAGAGCCGGTTTGTCTGCCGCTGGCTTCTTTGACGACCTGCCAAAGCTCCACTTGCACTCTCACATGCGCCGGGACAGCAGTGTCGTAAGACAATAGATAATCACAGACACGGAAAAACCAATCGGTCTCCTGCTATTTTGCGTTTCGAATTAGATATTCGTTGTATTTATAGTTAACATCATCAAAAGAAATAATCTTTTGCCAAATTTCTCTGAAAAGAATACTTAATACTTTACCGAATTACGTTGCTTGCAGTGAAAATTGTTGGATTCGGTCTGGAAAAGCTCGGCCGAACGAACCGGACCCAAACTTTCTCTGTTCTTCTGCGACCTGCCGTCTCACGGCGCTGGACCTTAGATGGCATATGTTATTTGATGCACACTTCAAGTTGGATCGGGGGAGATGGTGCAATCAATGGACATCGGCGATCACGATGAACTGCAGGTTGAGGAGATCGAGATGGAGCCATCCGTATCGATCTTCTGCGATGTCGTTAGTGCTATCAACTATGTCTCCTGGCAGAACTCTGTTCCTATTCTCAGATCTGTAGAAATAAGCAATGACACCGCCGATGTTCTGAACGGCTTGCGGCTTGAGCTCGTCGTCACGCCGGCGTTCTGTAAGCGCAAGAGCTGGACAATCGATAGGATCGCGCCTGGCGACAGTCTGAGAATTTCTGATAGGGCTCTCGAGCTCGCCCCCGAGTTCCTTGAAGGCCTTAATGAAGCCGAACGCGGGCAGGTAAGCTTTTGCCTGTTTTCAGCCAATCAGCCGATCGCCGAACGAACCGAGGAAATCCGTCTTCTGGCAAGGGACGAGTGGGGTGGGTTCGGCGCCATGGCACCGCTGCTTGCCGCCTTCGTGATGCCGAATGATCCGGGTGTTGCGCGGATCATCAAGGAAGCCGGCAATTCCCTTGCCGCATATGGTCATTCCTCTGCCCTGGACGGTTACCAGAGCCAAGACCCCAGACGTGCTTATATGCTTGGCGCGGCCATATGGTCTGCAATCAGCAAGCTGCGGTTGACCTATGCCGAACCGCCCCGCAGCTTTGAAAAATACGGCCAAAAGGTTAGGCGCCCAACGACAATCGTTGATGAAGGTCTGGCTACGTGCCTCGACACCAGCTTGTTGTTTGCCGCTGCCCTTGAAGCCGTGGGTCTCAACTCGGTGATCCTATTGCTTGATGATCATTCCTTCACCGGCTTCTGGCTCACGCAAAAAACATTCCCTAACCTGATCGAGACCGATCCGGGTGAGATGCGGAAGGCTCTGGCCGGTAATGAAATTGTCGTGTTTGAAACCACCTCCATCACACACAATCCTCCCTCCACCTTCGATGATGCAAGAAGCATTGCCCGCGGTCTCCTGTCTGAGCAGGAGGAAGATCGGTTTGTTGCCTGCATAGACGTAGCGCGTGCTAGGCAGGCGCAGATCAAGCCGATGGCCTCGCATCAACGCTCGGTAGGGGGCAGTGATGAAACCGGGGCAGGGGACGAGGCTACCTCCTTGCCGCTGCCACCATTGCCCGATTTCTCCTCAATTCCCACCGATAGCGCGGTAGAAAAGCCGACCACCGCAGCAGGCCGCATTGACCGCTGGCAGCGCAAGCTACTTGATCTCTCGCTGAGAAACCGGCTGTTGAACTTCAAGGACAGCAAGCAGGTAATCCCGTTTGTCTGTCCCGACATTTCCTTTCTCGAAGACCGGCTCGCCGATGAGGCGCGCGTTCGCATCATCTCACTGCCGGAGCAGAACCCGATTGGCGACCGGGATGAAAAGCTGCATTTCCAGGTAACAGGGAAAGACCTCAACACCGAATTTGCGCTGGCCGCGCTTCAGCGCGATGAATTGTCCTCACATTTAGCGGTGAAGGAGCTTGATGGCCGCCTGACGGAGATCTACCGGCGGGCGCAGAACGATATGGCGGAAGGCGGGTCCAACACCCTGTTTCTTGCGGTCGGGTTTCTCCGCTGGAAGCGATCGGCCGACGATGTAAAATCCTACCGCGCTCCGCTGTTGCTGGTGCCGGTGAAGCTGGAACGCAAGAGTGCGTCGTCGAGGTTTCACATCCTCCACCACGAGGACGAGGTCCGATTCAATTCGACACTGCTCGAATTGCTGAAAAAGGATTTCGATCTGCCATTACCGCAGTTCGAGGGCCCTCTCCCAACAGATGATAGCGGGACCGATGTTCCGCTGGTGCTCGAAATGGTGCGCCGCGCGGTGCGCGAGATTCCCGGGTTCGAAGTGGTCAACGACTCGGCGTTGTCGACCTTCTCTTTCGCCAAATATCTGATGTGGAAGGATCTGGTCGACCGGACGGATCAGCTTCGGCAGAGCAGGGTGGTGCGGCATCTCATCGACAACCCGGACACGGCATTCGAAGCCGGAGTCGCGACAGCGTTTCCAGCGGAACGGGACATCGACGTCAAATATGATCCACGGGAACTGGTGATGCCGCTGGCTGCGGATTCCTCGCAACTGGCAGCAACCATGGCTGCCGCCGAGGGCCACGATTTCGTGCTTATTGGGCCGCCAGGCACCGGCAAGAGCCAGACCATTGCCAACATGATTGCCCAATGCCTATCCGAGCGAAAGAGCGTGCTCTTCGTGGCCGAAAAGACCGCGGCGCTTGGCGTGGTGCATCGCCGGCTGCAACAGCACGGGCTTGGCGCCTATTGCCTCGAAATCCATTCCAACAAGGCCGAACGGAAAAAATTCATAGCCCAGTTGAAAGAGTCCTGGATGGCTGGCACTGGCGACAGCGGCAAGGAATGGATTACGATCAATGATCGGCTGCGCATCCGCCGGGATGAACTGAATCGATACGTTGAAGCCCTGCACCGACAGGCCCCTAATGGGTGGTCCATCTTCAAGGCCATGGGCTTGTTCGTTCGCGGCAAAGGCGCCTATGCGCCTGACTTGCAGTGGCCCGAGCCCGTCAAGCACGATATTCAAACATACCAACGGCTAACTGAGCTAGTCGACGAGATCGGCTTGGTGTTCCGCTCCGTCCCGGAAGTCAACTGTTTGCGCTTTGTTGATGTGACGGACTGGTCGGCCAGCTGGGAAAATAGATTCTTGACGCAAGTCGAGCAGGTTTCAAGAGCGGCTTCCGATCTGCAGCCATCGCTGGAGGCGTTTTCGGCTGCGCTGGGGTTGGGGGCGAAAACGGATTGTTCGGTGACGGAACTGAACGAACTGACGGCCATGGCTTCGTCACTACAATCGGCGACCGGCAAAAATTTTGGCGTCATTTTCGACCGGAATTTTAATGAGCTCAAATCCTCAATCGCAAACGTCGAGAGGGCGATCACTCAGTTCAAGGAGGCCGAGGCGAGATTGGGCGCGGTCTATTCCGACGAGGATTTGGCCCGCATTCCGGTCGATCAGCTTGATCTGGACTGGCGGCAAGCCAACACAAGCAGCTGGCCGAAATCGTTTTGGGGCAAGAGGCGTGTTCGGAAACTGCTGCAATCCTATGCGAAATCGGGCACAACCGACCCGGATCGCGATCTTCCGCTATTGCGGACCATGAAGATGAACGTCGATGAGGTGGCAAGCAGCCCCTTGCGGGTTCACTCACCCGGTTGGCAGGGTATCCATTCGGACGCTGCGGTGATATCGGCCTATTTCGATCAGGCGGCAGCGATGCGGGCGGCTCTGATGCGGCTTGGGCAGACGGCTGGCTCGGTGAAGACAGTGGCTCAATCGGTCGCGCCGTGTCTGATAGGGGGCGACGTCGATCACCCACTGCTGGCAAAGGCGCGAAGCTTCCTGAAAATGCGGGAATCCTTCACGCGTGAACTGAAGGCCTATCGGGACTTGGCCGGCGCCTTTCCATTTGATCCGGCGAGCAAGACGATGCTGGCCGATATTGCCGTTGCGATGCGCGAGGTCAGGGCTAGCCAGCCTGCACTTCAAACATGGACGGCATGGTGTGCGACACGCAAGAAAGCAGTGGCGCATGGGCTTGAGCCAATCATTATAGCACTTGAGCAAAACCAGCTGATGCCGGATGACATCAGCTCGGCATTCGCGCTGGCCTATGCGCGATGGTGGCTTCCCACTGCCATCGATGCGGATCCTGTCATACGCCAATTCAAGCGTTTCCAGCACGAAGACGCATTGGCCGATTTCCGGACACTGGATGATTTGGCGCAAGAAAATGCAGCGCGCGAAATTCAGCGCAGGCTATCGAGGAACCTGCCGAACCCTCATGAAGTGCCGAGAAGGTCTGAACTCGGGCTCCTGCGCCATCAGATGGAACTGCAAAGACCGAGCAAATCCATCCGTGACATGATTGCCGGCATGCCGGAAACCTTCGGCAAGCTTGCACCGTGCCTTCTGATGTCACCGCTTTCAATCGCGCAATATCTGCCGGCGGACCAGGCACTGTTTGATGTGGTGATTTTCGATGAAGCTTCGCAGATCACCACATGGGACGCGGTCGGCGCGCTGGCGCGCGGCCGGCAGGCGGTGATTGTCGGGGATCCGATGCAACTGCCGCCGACCAATTTTTTCGGCAAGACAGATGCCGATGACACTGATCCCGAGATCCAGGAGCATGACAAGGATCTCGAAAGCATTCTCGACGAAGCAAAGGTGTCCGGCCTTCCGGTTCTCGAGCTCAATTGGCACTACCGAAGCCGGCATGAATCGCTGATCGCATTCTCGAACTGGCACTATTATCGAAACAGGCTGATCACATTTCCCTCGCCCGTCACCGAAGACCGGGCAGTTTCGCTGCGCCATCTCGCCAACGGGATCTATGACCGGGGCAAGAGCCGCACCAACACAACCGAGGCCAATGCGATCGCCAGTGACGCTGCGGCCCGCATGCGCGCCTGGCTGAAATTGCCTGAACCGGAGCGGCCGACGCTCGGTGTGATCACATTCAACAGCCAACAACAATCCCTGATCGAGGATCTTCTGGATCAAAAGCGAAGGGAGGACCCTGAACTGGAATGGTTTTTTGCCAGGGAACGGGTCGAGCCGACCGTGGTCAAGAATCTGGAGAATGTGCAGGGCGACGAGCGCGACGTGATGCTGTTTTCGATCACCTTTGGTCACGATCATGCCGGTAAACTGACTATGGATTTCGGTGCCCTCAATCGCGATGGCGGTGAGCGCCGTTTGAATGTCGCGGTCACCCGGGCGAGGCAGGAGCTCATTGTCTATTCGTCCATCACTGCTGACAAGATCGATATGGGCCGGACCAAGTCTATCGGGATGCACCACCTGAAGACCTTCCTTGATTTCGCCGAACGCGGCGCCGTGGCGCTGCCTGCGGTCGAGAAAGGTTCCGTGGGTGGCTTCGATTCGCCGTTCGAGGAGGCTGTTGCCGCCGAACTAGATGCGAAGGGTTGGACCGTCATTCCGCAAATAGGCGTATCTGGCTTTCGGATTGATCTTGGCGTTGTTCACCCGCACAAACCGGGGACGTTCTTGGCCGGCATTGAATGCGACGGCGCGACCTATCACCGGTCGGCCACTGCTCGCGATCGGGACAAGATCCGCGAAGAAATCCTCCGAGGTCTTGGCTGGGAGATTCTGCGGCTGTGGTCGCCCGACTGGTGGCACGACAAACAGGGCGCGACAGACCGGTTGCACGATGCGCTACAGCAACTTGTGACCGCCAGCGTCGAGAAGGATGCAGAGCGAAACGAACAGCATCGTTTTGACCTTTCTGAGTCTGAAGAAGATGCTGACAACAGCAGCGCCGCAGACTTTGATAAGACCGATCAAATCAACGTTGAGAGCACTGGCATCGACCCGGAGGAGGAGGCTCCGCTTTTGAATGATCAACTGATCGAGAAGTCCGTAGAAAATGAAGATACACCCGAGCGTTTGAAGTCGGCGCAAGCCGCCGATACTGCTCCTTTCAGAAAAACAGACCTGTCTGATATCAAGGCTGATCCCGACTCATTCTACGAATTCCGCTACCGATCGGTAATCGACCAAATGATTGCGAGAGTTGTCGAGACCGAAGCCCCGGTCCGAGCCGACGTCGTGGCCCAACGTATTGCAAGGGCGCATGGCTGGCTTCGAACCGGCAGCCGTATCAGAGAGAAGATTGAACTTCACCTGCGGCCCTTCGATAGCACTGATGACAGCGCTGGCAGATTCATTTGGCCGAAGGGTGGGACCAAGGAAATGGTAGCCTATCGTCCCCCCGCAACTGACGAAGATCGTAGAGCGGTCACCGATATCGCCATCGAGGAGCTTGTCGGATTCATAACGACCTATCCGAAGACATTGGAAGAACCTGATCCTGCATTGGTGCTGGCGCGGCTGATGAACCTTGAACGTCTCGCAGCCAGCAGCCGGGCCAGGATTGATGAAGCGATCCTCAAAGCGGAAGAGGCCCAACGTCGACATGAAGTAAACGATGAATGTTAGTCCCAGGCGGTTGCCCAGCGGCATAATTAGCGTCGACCAATGTCCGCAACTCGCTCAGCATCCGCGCTGTTACACGAAACCATCATGACGACCAAAACACGCAGATTTCCATGATTGGGCGGGCCAAGCTACAGCTGTACCGGATACGTATGTGCACTACTAAATTGCCAGCGAGACGGGGGATACGTTCTTGGGTGTAAGGCTGAAATGGGCCGTTAGCCGACTTTCGCCCAAGCTGTAGCGAAGGTCCGTTTCGACGCTTCCGGATCGGCCCGAACTGATTCCACTACGGCCGCACCGTCTCGTGGCTGATATCGATGCCCCCTCAACCCCAGCTCTTCTGACTGCGCCCAAAAGGTGATCGAGAACACCCAGGACTGCCGGGTGCAGATCGTCAGCCATCAAGTTGCGAGAAATCGAGGTCCTCTGTGAAGGCCTCCATCGGTGTATCAGTCTTCTCACAGAACAGGACAAGATCCAGCCAAAGCGGCCATCCACTTCTGAGATTCCGTATGCGTATAGCCGGTTGCAACCCCAGATCGGAATCGATCTCGTCGAGATCACCCAGCCCATTGGATTCGAGCTGTGTCAGCTTTTCGCGGATCGCATTGTCGCTAGGGCGAAAGGACGATGTCACATCCGTAACCAGAATACAGGTACCGAAGGTCTTGACCTGCACCGCAAAGGTATCCTGCATTTTCACCATGCGCTTGGCGATCTCTCAGATGAAGCGGCGCACCTCGATCGGAACGCGGCGCAACAGCTCAATATACTCGTTGAGCTCTGCGACCGGCTCGGCAAGCTCTTCGTCATCATAATCCCACCCCAACTCCCGATCTGCGCGACGTAGATTTTCGACGCCTTGCGGCGTATCGCCAGCCGTCCAGTCCTGCAGGCGCTCAAGGATCGCCCGATCGGGAGACGAGAAGCGGCGCTCGTGCTCGCTCTTCATCTTCTGCAGCTTCGTGACGGTGTACTTCTTCACATCATTGGTGACCTGGTGATGCGGGTAACACATGAGCATCAGGTTGGGCGCCGCGCGGCGCTCCTCGTTGGTCATATCCTCATTGAAGCGCTCGCCGCCCTTTTCAGCCGCCTTGATATGGCAGACCTGGCCGATGAAGACGCCGCCGGCGTCCATCATCAGGGCGGTACAGTTCGGAAATGCGCAGAGATTGCCGGATTTCAAGAACAGCTCCCGCAAGGTCTCGGATTTCGGTGTGAGCCGTTTAGGCTTTTCTTTCATCAACTCCCTCGACAATGCGCAGGCATAGCCAAGCATAAGATATTCAAGTCAGAAGCGAACCAGCCCATGCGAGCCGCTCGCGCAAATAATCCCTGTGCCCAGAAAGCAGCATGGCTTCATCACCGTCCGCAGCCGCAAGCATGTCCTCAACCTCTGCAATCGCCTGCGGATAGGTCAGCCATGGCATTGTGCCGTCATCCGCCATCAGGCGGCGGGCTATTGCGGCGTCATAGTTCCGGCGCGCCGCGCCATCCATCAGGTCCGGCGCTTCCACGTAAAGAAGACGCTGCCCTAGAGCGCGCAACCGCCCGTCGGCAAGCTGGCCAATCAGCGGCACGCGCTGCTGCCATTCCAACGTGTGAAAGCTATCCATAATGGCGTTGTCATCATAGCTGGCGAACCCATCGTAGATTTGTTCCTCGACATGCTCCGAGGGTTCCCGCTCTTCGCGGGACGCAAGGCGAGCAGCAATCAGCCGCTCGCACAGCGCCGCGTCAGCTTTGACGCGCGCGGCCCGGCGCCTGAGTTCAGCGAGCCCCGGCAGGGCATCACGTATGTCCTCGGGGGCATCTTCGTAAGGCATGACAATCGGCCCGGCATTGGCGCGCATGCCGCGCAGCGGTTTGGGGCTTCGCGCCAGAACGCCCGCGAGGTCCTCATCGCTTAGGGCGGCAAGGTCATCCGGATCGTTGGCGAGGTCGAGGACAAACATCTCGGACCCGTTCTCGGGATTGGTGCCGATCGCCGTCACCATCCAGGAATAGGGCCGCGCGTAGAAGAAATCGGTCAAGACGAACAATTCCTCTTCGAGCGCATAGTCCGTGACCGCAGCCTTCTGCGCAAAGCGCACGAACCGCGACCAGTGCTCGGGTTCGCGCTCGGCAATGAGCCGGCACATATGAATCGTCGCTTCCACATCCGCCATCGCGTCATGGGCTGCGCTGTGATCGAACCCGTTCGCCGGTGCAAGGCGGTCGAGCTTGAACACCTGCATGCCTCGATCATCGACGGGAATGTTCAGGGCGTCGGGCGCAAAACGAGCAACCGCCTGAATCATCCGCAGACTATCGGTCCGGCAATTCCCGTTCGTGTTGGTCAGATAGGGCGCATGCAGCGTCTTGTAGAGTGCCTGCCGCAACAAGTGCTCATCGAACCCGAGCGAGTTGTGCCCGATAAAGATTGCCGGCGACCATTCCGTCAGCTTCGCTCGGATCGCCCGCACCATCTGGTAGTGGGTCGGCAGCGCCGGATCGACGAGTTGCTCCGCCGTAACTCCCGTGACACGCATCGCGCCGGGAGCCGGCACGACATAGGGCAAGAGGCGGCAGCGGATTTCGAAGCGATCGATCTCGTTGAGTTCGTAATCCGTCTTGATCGCGCCGAACTGCAGAATCTGGTCGAAGGCGGTGTTCGTCCCCGTGGTCTCGGTATCGTAGAAGACGAAACTCATCGGGGCCTCCTGCGTCCGCTTAGGCGAACAGGTTTCCGAGTCTGAAGCGCATCGCCGATGCGCTGACCTTGTATTGTTTGGCGAGGGCGCTGACGGCGCCTTCATCATCGATGTCGAACGGCTCGCCATCGAGCGAGGCGGCAAGGAATGACTCCGGCATCAGAAGCTCGGCAGCAAATAAATTGGCCTCGATCTCCATCTCATTGACACCGGTTGCTGAGATGGTATTGCGCATCAGCATCGGGAAGCCTTTGTCGACGTGGATTTCCCTGGTGATCTCGGCACGGTGAAGCTGCAGATGGCCGAGTTCGTGCGCGATCGTGAATCGCTGGCGGTTCGGGTGATGCAGCGCATTGACGCCGACAATTGGCGTGCCGTCCTTCACGTAGATCATCCCGGACAGCTCATCGTCGAGCGGAGAGAAACGGAGCTGCGCACCGAGCGCCTTGGCGATCCGCTCGACAGGCACCGGCGCGGATGAGATGCCTTGCTCTTCCAGCAGGCTGAGCGCACGTATCTTTATCTTGTCTCTTGTCTGGCTTTTCATCGGTCCTCCCTTCCGGAATTTTCTCCGGCATTCCCGTGATTGTTGTTCTCAAGGACCCCGCCCATCAGACGCAGCACTTCCTGGCGCTGCTTGTCGGTCAGCCCTTCTCCCGATAGCGGCAGCTCCGCCGCTGCGCCACGCTTCCGCCCGCCGCCTTGCGGGGCAATCAAAAGCTGCGCGGGCGATTCGAGTTGCAGGCCGTCGGCAAGGGCAAAAAGGTGGTGCACCAGCACCTGCTGCCGCCCGCCTTCGATATTTGCAAGCGAGGCGCGCGATATCCCGGCCTGTTTGGCAAGCTGGTCTTGCGTCAGGCCGAGACTTTTTCTCAAGTCCTTGATTCTTTTACCTAAATTTCGGTATATTCGATCGGCGCTCATCATCTCTATTTACGCGCAAACACCTGCGATGTCAACGCTGCAAACTATTATGTTTGGTTTACAAACATTTCCAGTGATGATGATATTGACATTCTGCTGCCGATCTGCGATAAGGGGAATCGAAACGCGGGGCGTTCCGGCGCCGCACAACGCAACGGCTGGGACACATGGAGATTGTGATGGCGCAAGAAGAAGTAACGCTCGAAATCGGCACGCCGAAGGGACTGTTCAGCGGAACATTCCCGAAGACGGCGAAAGTCGAAGATGTGATCGAGGCTGCGGTCGAAGCGAAAGGCATCGACAGCGGCGAGGCTCTGGAGCTCGTCTACAACGGCGATGTCCTGCAGCCGGTGCAGCGCACGCTGGTCAGCTTCGGTCTCGCCGGCACGGTGTCGCTCGAACTGGTCGCGACCGGCTCGGGGGTCTAAGCGATGGCCACCGCCGGCACGCTCGTGTTTGACGAACAGTTCCGCGATCTGAAGGAGATCGCGAGTTCCCGGCCATGGCAACTCGACGATGGCTTCGTATTCGGCCTGACTGCCCGCGACGGCGAAACGTACTGGCTGAAGGTCGATTGTACCGACTACCCGGCAGTTCCGCCGGCATGGCACTGGTACAACCCCGAAACCCAGACGACCGACCAACCTGCCGACACGCCGAAAGGCAGCGGATTCCTCCATGGCTCCGGACGCATTTGCGCGCCGTGGAACCGCCTTGCCTACAAGAAGATCGATCCCCAGGGACCGCACGACGACTGGGACCTGAATAGCTGGCAGACGAATCCGAAGACCGGCAGATGCACGACGCTGGCAGCGATGGCGCTGCGCATCCATGTCGAGCTTAACAGCAACCGTTATCAGGGCCGGATGAGGTAGCGCGATGTTCCAGGCCCTGAAAAAGCTCTTTGCACCCAAGCCAAAATTCAAGCCCGGCCCACCGCCGCCGCCGCGGCTGGTCATCACGCGATCGTGCATCGAAGGGTTGGGCGAGTGCCTGGCCCCCGAGATCGAACGGGGCCATGAGGGCATCGCCTATCTGCTCGGACATAGCGACGGGACCACGACGGTCGCCGTCGCCGCCGTACGCCCGCAGGCGCGGACAACACGCGGCAGTTTCGCGGTCGAAGCGCCGGCGATGGCACGCGTGGTAAGGGCTGCCGTCGATCGCGGCCTGCAAGTGGTCGGTCAGGTCCATACCCATCCTGGCGAGGCGTATCATAGCGACGGCGACAACGACGGCGCCAGAATAGCCTACACCGGCTACGTTTCGATGGTGCTGCCCGACTACGGGCGGCAGCTACCGGCCCTCACAGGGGCGGCAACTTATTTCTTCCAGGCCGGCAGCCGCTTCATCCCGATGGCCGCCGACGCCATCACAGTGATTGCGGGACGGGTCGAATGAAAGACCACGAGTATTACGACTCCCGCGATGACCGGCTGCTCCGCTATCCCGAGGCGCGCCGCCTCGACCAGACGCGCTGGATCGCGATATCGGCTGCGCCGGACTACCTGCAGACCTACGCCGGCCAGGTGGCGGTGCTGACCGCAGCCAACCTTCTTGGCCGCATGTCCCGTCGCGTCGTGCTCGATATCCCCGCAATCGCGATGGTGGTCCCTCTTCCGTGGGCGGGGACCGATCTGCGGGGTTTTGCGCTGGCGCAGATGCAGGCAGCCGACCCCCGCGGCGACTACCGCGTGCGCCATGCCCAAGAAGGTGACCATATCCTGCATCTCGGCTCGAGCGGAGCGCCCGTCGTCACGCACGGCACCGGCTGGCTCGCCTATCACGGCCCCGGTCCGTCGCCGCTGCTTGTCGATGACTCGGCGAATCCTGTTGGTGCCGCCCTCGCCGTGATCGCTGCCGCGGCGTGGCTGGCGGTGAATGGTTTCGAGGTCGGCCCGCAAACGCCTCTTCAGCTCAATGCCTTCGACTGGACGCACCAAATCGGCCTGGCTCCCCCCATGCCGTCGGGTCCCGACCTTGGGTCACTGTGGACGGTCGGCACGGGCTCGGTTGGCACCGCGATCCTCTACTTCCTGACGCTGGCGACCCGGAAGTTCTCGCCGGTCCTGTTCGACGGCGACAAGGTCAAGCGGGAGAACATCACCCGCTCGCCGATCTTCGCAGACTCCGATATCGGCTCTCCGAAGGTGAAGGTCACGGCGAACCACCTGAAAGCTTGTGGCATTGCCGATGTCCTCGTCGAACCCATGGCGCTTCACGAATCCCGCCGATGGCACGACCGCGAGGCCGGCACGCCCGATCTCGTCATCGCCGCAGCCAACGAACACAATGTCCGTCACCTGATCGAGTCGCTCTATCCGCCAATCCAGATTTACGGAACGACAGGCAAGAACTGGCAGGCGTCGGTTATCCGGCATGCTCCGCTGATCGACCCTTGTTCCTGCTGCTTGTTCCCTGAGGCAGCCTACGCCGCAACAGCATGTGCCACCGACCCTGAAGCCGTGGCCGACAAGGGTGAACAAATCGACGCGTCCTTGCCGTTCCTCTCGTTCGCTGCGGGCCTGATGGCGGCGGCGGAGATTCTGAAGCTGCATGTGCCGGGCTACGTCATGAAGCCGAACCGCGCACTCCTGATAACGAAACCTGAGGTCAGGCTTGTCCGGGCCGGCATACATTTTAGAGACGGATGCATCTGCAAAGCGCGAAGCCGGGCAGTTTACTTGGAGATGCTCAAAGGCAGCCGGTTTGAGGCAATGTCAGCCAACGCTTGAGCTTCGAAACTATCTTTCCAGTCAACTCACCTACGCAAGATCTTCATGGCACTAAAAGAACCCCAGTAACCTAAAAGCGGCGGAAATTTCCGACGTTAGCGTCGACCGCAGCAAATGTCGTGTGTGGATGTCAGCGCCGCGCGCGCGACCGATGCTAGCTTTCCACCCTGGGCGCTCGGTGGGATCCGAGCGAACGGCAGGTTTCGGGGTGCTCAACCGCGCCGACGAACGACTGAGATGGGGGCGCAAAGCGGAAATTATTTCCGCCTCTAGGCCGTCGATCCTTTCGCTCTCCCGCTCATGCACGTCTTCGTGCTCGTCATCAGTCAACATGTGGGACGCGGCCTCAGACTAACAAATCGTCATCCTTCGGATTGGCCGGCGGCTCCACAAGCACCAGCATGTTGCTGGGGAGGGGGCGCTGCAGGAGTTTGACGTCCGCCCATTCCCTGGTCAGCCAAACGTCGACCTCTTCCGGCGTCGTCAGGATCGTCGGCATGGCCTTTTCGTGGATGGGTTTGACAATTTCATTGGGTGTCGTGGTCAGGAACCCATAGAGTTCATATTCCTGCTCGCCGTCGCGGACCTTCCGCACACCCTTCCAGGGCGTCCAGAACCCGGCAAAGAACATCAGCGGCCTGTCCGGGTTCTGCGCGAACCAAGCGTTCGGCACCCGGCCGCCTTCCACCTTGCTCGCGGGATCGGGCTCCGCGAATGACGTGAATGGGACAACACACCGGTTTGTCGGTCCGAGCCAACGGCGCCAATGCGGCGACCCGACATTGCGAATATTGGTGACCCCGCGGTCGGCCTTGCCTTTGACGAAGGCCAGTGGCGTCGGCATGCCCCAGGTCGCGCTGACGATCTCGCAATTACCATCGTCGCCAACACGCACGATCGGCGCCAGCGTGTTAGGATAGACGTTCAAGGAGGGCTCGTTCCAGCCGGCCTTGTCCGACATCGCCCTGGTGAACTCGACAACTGCTTCTCGCGTTGTCGTCAGATTGTAGAGATTGCACAATCCTTCTCCCGTCAGCGCCACATCCCGCGCATGCGCGCCCCGACATCGAGACGCATCTGCCGCGCTCCGGCATTACTCGTCTGGCCCGGTGCAACCACCGGCCAGGTCCTATTCTCGAAAAACTGCAACAACATAGCGGGAATGAACCGGGTCCGCGAGGCATAGACATGCCGGTCGCCGGTCGAAGACTGTCCATGGGTGAAGAAACGCTGCGGCACGACAAGATTGAGACTGTCTTTCGCCCGCGTCATCGCGACATAGAGCAGGCGCCGTTCTTCCTCGATCTCGTCGGTCGTGCCGACGCCTAAATCGGAAGGAATGCAGCCGTCGACAGTGTTGAGGATGAAGACCGACCGCCACTCCTGGCCCTTGGCCGAATGAATGGTGGAGAGGATCAGATAGTCCTCATCGAGCAGCGGCACACCGGCCTGGCCGGAGGTCGCATCCGGGGGATCGAGCGTCAGCTCGGTCAGGAACCGTTCGCGCGACGGATAGCCGGCGGCGATGTCCTCGAGCTGCAGAAGATCCGCTCGGCGCATCTCGAAATCTTCGTGGATGCGCTCCAGATGCGGCTCGTACCATGCCCTGACCCGGCCGATCTCGGCGGGCCAGCCCATGCTTGCGGTGCGGAGTTCCGCGATCAACGACACGAGACCCGGCCAGTCTGCTGCAGCACGAGAGGGTGCGGGTAGGGTGGCCAGAGCCTCGATCGGATTGGCTGTCTCCGCAACTGCATCGAGGACTGTTTGCGCCGAGGCCGGGCCGACACCCGGCAGAAGCTGCATCAGCCGGAAGCCTGCGACGCGATCGCGCATGTTTTGGGCGAACCGAAGCGCCGCCAGCATGTCCTTCACATGTGCGGAATCGAGGAATTTCAGGCCGCCGAATTTGACGAAGGGGATGTTGCGGCGTGTCAGCTCCACTTCCAGCGGGCCACTGTGATGGCTTGCCCGGAACAGGACGGCTTGATCTTTCAGCCGCATGCCGCCCTCACGATTGTCGAGCACCTCGTCGGCGACGAACCGCGCCTGGTCGCCTTCATCTCGAACCGTCACCAGTCGCGGTTTTTCGTAGGAGACGCGCTCCGTCCAAAGGTCTTTCGTATAGCGCTCCTTTGCGAGACCGATGACGCCATTCGCGGCAGCAAGGATCGGCTGTGTCGACCGGTAATTGCGGTCGAGCGTTATCACGTCGGCCTTTGGCGAGAATTCATTCGGGAAGTCGAGGATGTTGCGAACCGTGGCGGCGCGGAACGAATAGATCGCCTGGGCGTCGTCGCCGACGACCGTCAGCCCGCGGCCACCGAGTCTGAGCGCCATCAGGATCGACGACTGCAGCCGGTTGGTGTCCTGATATTCGTCGACCAGAACGTGGTCCCAGCGTCCGCCGATCTCATCGGCAAGCACCGGATCGCCCATGGTCTGCGCCCAGTAGAGCAGCAGATCGTCGTAATCGAGGACGTTCTGGATCTGTTTGGCCTCGACGTAGGCCGCGAACAATTCCTTCAGCTCCTTTTCCCAGGCCGCTACCCAAGGGAAGTTCGCTCTGAGGATTTCATCCAGCGGCGCCTCGGCATTGACGGTGCGCGAATAGATGGAAAGGCAGGTGCCTTTGGCAGGAAACCGGTTTTCCGTCTTCGAGAAGCCCAGATCATGCCGGGCTAGGTTCATCAGGTCGGCCGAGTCCTCGCGGTCATGGATAGTGAACTGCGGATCGAGGCCGAGTTCGATGGCATATTCCCTGAGCAGCCGTGCGCCGATCCCGTGAAACGTGCCCGACCAGGCAAGCCCGTCGGCCATGATGCCTGCCTTGTCCCCAAGCGCTTTTGCGCAGATGCGCTCGACCCGCTTTCCCATTTCGGCGGCTGCGCGGCGGGAAAAGGTCATCAACAGGATGCGGCGCGGATCGGCTCCGGAAATCACGAGCTGGGCGACACGGTGGGCGAGGGTGTTGGTTTTCCCGGAACCAGCGCCGGCGATGATCAGCAACGGCCCGCCGATGCCGCCATCGGGCAGATCGATGCCGTGCAGGACTGCCGCCCGCTGATTATCATTCAATTTTTCCAGATGCGCTGCGCTCATCCCGTCCCGCCTCAAACCAATGGGTAACAACGATGCGCATCCCACGCATCGGCGTTTTCTGCCGGTCGAGGTGACATGAGCCCATCAAAGAGTCCGATCGACACAGAACCGCAGAAAGAACAAATAATGAACGTACCGGAGAATTTCGCCGTTGCAAAGCCCTGAAGGAGACCTTCTTGGCTCCATACCGCGCCATTCGGTTAGTCCAGCTATCGCCGAGCTTCGAGAGCGTATCGCGCGACGGACCGGAGGGACGTGCGCGCTTCAGTTCTGTCCTTCGGGCAGAAAGACATCGACCGAAGGCTTCCGGGACGAGGGCTGGGGCTTGGGTGTGTGCATGAGGTGGCGGGCGGCAGCAGTGCTGTTGACGGCCAGGATAGCTGTGCGCACCAAAGGCAAGGTGTTTCGGTTGGTCACGCGGCCCGATCTTTTCGCGCGGGCGATCGCCCTGCCAAGCCTTGCACCCGACCGAGTGATCCATGTTAATGCCGACGACGAGAAGGCATTGCTCGCCTGCTTCGAGTAATGTCTTCGTCATGACGGGCTCGGCGCGGTCGTCGCCGAGACTGCGCGCTTCTCGATCACCGCCTCGCGCCGCCTGCGATTGACCCCGATACTTCTAACACCGTCGGCCTGGCTCTGCGACAGCGGCGCCGGCAGACCGGGGCGAGGGATTTCGGGCAGCCGAAGGCCAGCTTCAGCCGCCGGCGGGTTTCCGTTATGCCGTCGCGGATCTTGCCGGCGTCCGGCCTTGGCCGGTCCCGCTGGCTAGTCGAACTCATCCGATGCCGCGCCGGAGAAAGCTCAAATCTTGAAGTGGCGCGTGCCATGACACCGGTCGTCTCGCTCTTCCTTCCGAGGTAGCTGCGGATCGCCTCAGAAGAAGATCGTGCGATGCATCGCCTCCGGGTGATGCGCCGCGCTCGATGTCAAGGCCGAACAGCTTGCCGTGCGTATCGGTACAGATATCACCAAGGCAAAGGCCCTGGCGCCGAAATTGATCATCGGCGATAGCTACCCTGCTGCTGAGACCAAGGGTCTGACCGAGTTGGCGCTCCGGGCGCTGCAGCGCATTTTCCCGGTGGTCATGGCCGATCCGGGGATGGGCTCGTCATCGACGCGACCAGGTCCGACCAAATGCATGGAGGTGATTCAGTACCGCGGCGCTCTTCCAAGGATTTGAACCTCAATGAGGATGATGATCAATGCTCCACAGCCGGCGCCATTCTCACGCAGACCAAAGAATTAACCATATCGACGCTACGTTTACTCATAATACTACAGACTATTCCCAATAAACTTATATCCCCTTTAGGACGAATTTCAGAGCAAAGGAGCATGAAATGGAACTAGAATTTTCATTTAACGGTATTGATTATGTTGTTTACCAAGAAAATTTTAATGAAGTGTACGTGAATTATTCTTTGTGTCGTGAATGGATTTTGCGAGAGAGGACAGACCGTGGACGTGTACTAGCTGGGAAGTTTCATATTCCAGCGCACAAATCAGGCCAGGATGTGATAGATCACATTACAGAAATACTCAGCAACGATCCGGATCGCTGGGATGACTAGCTGTAGGTAATCATCAGGTTAAGCACGGCTGATAGAGGTAAGAGGACTTTGAGGGCCGAGCGCGGTCCTGGTCGGTTGAACCTGTCAAACTGACGCAGCAGACTGCGCTTCTTGCTTTGGAGGATTGGCGTCGCCAGCCCGCGGGCACATTTGCGCAAGCAAGCCTGGTTGAACCGTCCAGCTTTTGCATTTGCCTTCGCATACATGGCCGGGCGAGGGATGCTGCGTCAGAACCGCCATTGCGCTCGCCCCGACCATCACCGTTACACTGATGGATTTGCTCGACCGCCTAATTCCTGGCGAGGAAATAGACTTCGACAGACTACTAGGCCTACTCAAACGGCGGGCGCGGTCAATATCCGCACTGGGCTCAGAGCTATGCCCGCAAGGCCCGATGACATCCTCGCAGAAAGTCACGGCGAGGTTGCTAGGTCCAGTTGGGATCGGCCATCCCTGCAGTTCATCATGTGCGCCAGCTGTGGCCTACTTCGCAATGTCGACGTGCCTGCCAACAATCGCAGATCTCGCACGGACGCTATGCTGTTTCCTGTTCAGCCTTCAATGCTCGAATGAGGTCCATTGCGTGTTCCATGACTAGAATAGGCAGCCCGTATCCTTCATCTTGCGGAAACCAGACAAGCCCGGTTGGCAGGTTTACGGTCTCCAAAAACCGGGGCGATAGGTGGGAATAGTCGGTAAGCTGTGCGCTCCACGCCCTCAATGTGCCGTATGCGGTTTCCCCTTCAGTCGTTGGCTCGAACTCGATGCTATGCCGACCGACACGAAGGATCCAGTCATAAACATATCTCACGTAATTTCTCGAGCCATTGGCGTCAGTTTTGCAGGTGATGTACGGCTCGAAAAATTGGTCATCTGGTCCGTCAACATACCACCGGCCCCAAACTCGAATTTCCCGAAACCGACTAAGATCATCAGAGACTTCTTCGCGAAGAATGAAGCCCTCCCTTTCGAATAGGTCATGGATCGGATGATCGGAAGGGGCCGGCAAATCATTTATTGTGATCGACAAGCTCTCAGACGTCATCATCACTTCGACCTCATCGCCCGGCGCAAGCAGCCTTCCTGTGTATATCATCAGAGGACCTGAATACCGCTTTCTGGCTTTGTCAAATTCACCGATGAAATCAATTCTTGTTTTATTAAGCATTTTCGATTTCTCCTTACCAAATTGACTTAATACATTATAATATATATTCAATATAAAGTCAATATATACTGATACAGTAATAGTATTATTATTTATTTATTTTGAATTCTTTGCCATGATGCAAACCCAAAGCGACGGATTGTTTCTTAAAGCGACATCCAAACAAATCGTGACCGCAGTCGGCCTAAAGCGCTTTCGTTAATGTCATTGGACGAGATGTGCAGAGAGCGCTACAAGAGCCCTCGCCAGTCCGTGTCAGGAACGTGCTGCTTCCAGTTTGATCTTCACGCCGAACGCCTCAGTCAGGTCGTTCCAAGCATGCCCGGTTCATACAACGAACAGCTCGATGAATGCCTCGTTCTTGCGCCGGCCACTTTTGAAATCAAACCCCAAGACCCCGCACCGTTCTGCGATTCAGAACACCCGTATTTCGATTCATTCTTAGGAAGTAACGGGGAGAAGACAGCGAAAATCGCAACACACCGTTTGCAGAGACCATGGGAGAGGCTGGCCTGAGGATCGGCTTCGAGAACGCCAATAATTCAGTGCCCGTCGCCAGAAAGAACCCGCTTTGGAAGCCTATTTGACGATCCATGTCCCACGACTGAGCGGGTTGATATCATGGAAACCTCGAGGCCGAGCAGCACTCTAAAGCGCAGGCAACCAGTCCTTCGGCAGCGAGATCAAGACACCGCTTTTTTTCAGACCTCGGGGCTTGTACGCTTATGCCCGCCGACACAATGTTCGCAAACTGCCCGCCAAATTCTCCGATTCCGTGCACTTGACCAAACGCCCTTGATTTCGCCGTTCGATACCGACGCCGTTCGCCGAGGAATCGCGGAATCCTGAACTTGAATCGAGAATACGTACTTTGGAATCGCGACAGCATAAATTGAAACAAAGTGAAACGAGTTGCGGGCACGTCGTTTTCCATTGAATCGACTGCCAGAAAGCTTGATCCCATTTTCTCATGATTTGTTTCAACTTCAACAGACAGCGGCTGGCTCAGCAGGTTGCCGTATCCACTGGAGCCCTATCGGGTCGGCATTGCATATAGCGTTTCGTAACTTGCGGGATTGGGGAGCGATATCGTCAGCTGTGGGAGCCTGCCGATGATGAATCGCAAATATAGAATTCTGAATCGCGAGCGCTCAATTCGGAATCGATTCGGCAGATTCGTGAATCGAGTTGGTGGAACTTGGAATCGAAACAGTGGACCTTTGAATCGGCAGGCTGCAGATCGCGATCCCGAAGCTTGAAGGCGTAGAGGCTACATAGTGAATAGACTGAAGAGCCGGCGACCGTGAGCTGGTCGAGCATCACCCACAGGCACTGACCCCTAAAGCTCGATCAGACCTTGCGTGCTGCCCTCCATCTCACCGACATCCAATGTCATGGAATGACCCAGTGCGAGCAGCAGGCTGAGCACATCCTGAACGCAAACGTCGTTTGAGTCTGAATCGCCAGTTCCCTGTTTTGAATCGGCGGAGCAGGGTTCTGAATCGCAAAAGGGTAAATTGAGATGAGTTGTTTGAAGTTGTCGGCACGTTATGGGGCCTTGTTTTGAGGTGCTGGTAACTCAGCATGCCTTGCCCGGAACCTGTCGCAGCGGGCGGCCAGCTTGTCGCCCGCGCCCTTGGCCCGTTTGATAGCAAGAGAAGCGGCTTCACGGCTGCCGCGCATTGCGAGCTTTGCCACTCGATCAATGGCATACGGTTGCCAGCAACATTCCGGGGCCAGGATCTGCGGTTGAAGCTAGGGCAGGGTTGCCACAACGCTCGCCGTAGATACCAATCGGACGGGATTGAAGGCTTGAAGCAGCTCAGGTAGCAGAAGCGGTCTCTGTGTTTCTCCTGAATCGCAGATATAGCGACGTGAATCGGCTGGACCGCATTCTGCAACGCGATGGCTGCGTTCTGAATCGCGAAATCGCAAAATGACAACGCGGTGATATAGTTAGATGTCAAATTGACCTGGATCTTGGACAGCGATCCCAGCCCGGAATCGCCGTTTCAGTGTTCGGAATCGAAAGGTCTGGGTTTTGAATCGCGCGAGACGAGTTCAGAATCGCGGGTTCATGATGCGGCGCTAGAAGATCCACTTTTCGACCTGGTGAGATGCCGGTCGAGCAGCTCTCGCACCTCGGCGCCATCGAGCGCTTTGACGTCTGCAAGCCGTGTTGCCAACGCCAGGAGCGCGTCACGATGATGCGATAAAAGGCCCATCGCCATCGCCTCAGCCGCTTCAAGCCTGTTGTTTACATTCTTTGCAAGCTCGCAATCGAGTGACAGGATCGACGACTGGACCTCTGCGGATCGGTAGAGCAGGGGATGGACTTGGCCAAGGCCGAAGGCGGTTTCCGCATCGAGCGCCAGTTTGGTGGCGCGCGCAAGATCAGACTGTTCAACGCCCCCGGAGCCAATCACCGTGTCTCCGAAGATCAGCTTCTCCGCTGCCCGGCCAGCGAGCTTGCAGGCAATCTGCTTTTGCACCCAGTCGCCGTTCTCGATTGTGTTTGCAGACCTTTCGCTTTCGACAAAGCCTCCAAATTCGTTGCCGATCGACATCGTTAGAACCGACCCAATACCCAGCACCGTTCGCGTCAGAGCATGCCCTGACTCATGCACAGCGAAACGCCAGATCAGCTCCGGCGACAGTGCGGCTTGGTCCGCGGTCAACGCTGCGTGGATGTCATTGTACGTTAGTTTGCGCCTTTCCCGGCGAGCTTTCTGGCGCGCTTCGCGAACAAGGCGTTCGATGTCAGCCCCAGTTCTGCCGGCGGCGGAAAGGGCGAGCGGTTTGAGCGCCCTGATCATCACTTCGGATGTATTGGATTCAGCCATTCGCAAAGACTCCATTCGGATTATCATTCGATTTCGCGATATCGTCGGGTTCAGTTCTGACCCCTTTATGGGAGACCTGTTTGGCGGCTGCATCTGCCCAGGGCTCGTCGCCATCGATCGAGCCAAGGTTTCGCGCCGCATCACTGCCTTCGACGACAGCGTCCAGATCGACGCCCAGATGATGCGCGATGATGCCGATCAGAGCTTCGGTGTCAGGGGGCGGGATGATGATATGTTTCTCAAGCCTGCCGGAACGTAGGAGCGCGGGATCGATCTTCTCTGGACGGTTTGTTGCGCCGACAATGATGACGCCCTGAGTTTTCGATGCTCCATCCAGCAACTCCAGCAGCCTGTTCACCAAGGTCGACCAGTATTCGTCAAAAGGTCGGTCACCGCCTCCGCCCCGGCTTCCTATGTTGTCAATCTCGTCGATGAACAAAATGCACGGTGCATGCTGACTGACATGATCAAAAGTCGCCCCGATGGCTGCCAGAACATCGCCGAGATGAGACGTTTCAAGCCACCTTGCAACTGATGTCGCAATCAGCGGCAGTTCGAGCGTATTGCAAAGAGCCCGTGCGAACGTGGTCTTGCCAGTGCCCGGGGGACCGCTGAGCAAAAGTCTGGAACTCAGATCCGACCACTCCACCTCGTCGTTCTTGAACGCCTGGAGGTCCAACTTAAGCTCAAGCGCCCACTGCCTGGCTTCGCCGTAGCCTGTCAGTTTCTCGACCAGCAAATGATCCCTACCGCTAACCAGTCCAGAAGGCTTCTGTGCCGCTGACGAATCGTTGGGCTTTGGTTGCGCCGTTGACGCCACTGGCTCGATCACATCGAAACAGCCGGAATATTTCTTGCGATTCGCTGCAAGCACCGAGCCAGCCGGCGCCTTCGATGAACTGGACCCGCCCGCTTTCTTGCTGCCGTTGCTCTCATCATCAATGTTCGCGGCGTTTTCGAATTCAAGCGACATCAAAAGCCCGATC
>Ga0180009_10001346_pt1 | contig 30413 bp, 28 predicted proteins | sample OS_PC_MetaG_FD_123537 | JGI IMG/M metagenome (GOLD analysis project Ga0180009, IMG submission 123537) | Groundwater microbial communities from the Aspo Hard Rock Laboratory (HRL) deep subsurface site, Sweden - OS_PC_MetaG | ecosystem: Environmental > Aquatic > Deep subsurface > Groundwater...
AACCTCTTCACCGTCATTCCCGCAACCTCTTCACCGTCATTCCCGCAACCTCTTCACCGTCATTCCCGCGTAGGCGGGAATCCAGAAAAGAGATATTAAATCTGGATCCCCGCTTTCGCGGGAATGACGGTGAAGAGGTTGCGGGAATGACGGTGAAGGTGGGGATGACGGTGAAGGTGGGGATGACGGTGAAGGCGGAGATGACGGTGAAGGCGGGAATAACGATGAAGAACTTTCGCGCAAACGAAAACGAAAGGTATGATCGCGCAGACCAAACCACAGGAGGAATACAAAATGGCTGTCAAATATGCGTCCGCAAAACCAGAAGATGTTAAATTCATGGAAGTTGCTATGGAAGAAGCCAGAAAAGGCTTAGCCGAAGGAGGCATTCCAATTGGCTCTTGTCTTGTTATCGACGGAAAAGTAGTCGGGAAAGGACACAATCAACGTGTACAAAAAGAAAGCCCAACCTTGCATGGGGAAATCCATTGCCTTGAAGAGGCCGGGCGACTCAAAGCAAAAGATTATGAGAGAGCAACGCTCTATACGACTTTATCTCCTTGCCCTATGTGCTCCGGAGCCATCCGCTTATTTAAAATTCCACGCGTCGTGCTCGCTGAAAACGTTAATTTTTTAGGGGATGAAGAGCTACTTTCAAAAGAAGGTGTTGAACTCATTAATTTAAATTCAAAAGAAGCGATCGAAATGATGAAAACATTTATCGAAACACATAAGGAACTTTGGTTCGAAGACATCGCTATCTAGAAACAACGAGCTTTAAGGAGACACAGGAATGTTTACTTTATCAGAGCAATCACAGCCTATTCTCAACGTCATTAAAGACAGTTTAAAACTTTATAAATTGGCCTTTCTAGCGCTCTTGCCTTTCACATTTTTTTACACAATTTTTTTCATTGCGCCAAACGTTGTGCTCCATACCTATATTGTGTTTTGGAAACACAATGTGATGATGCAACCCAAACATTACACGCATCTTTTGATCTTATTGCAGTTCATCTTTGGCGCTTGCGTCATGGTGTTCTTTGCGGGACTTATTGACCAGTGCATACACACTGCAAACAACGCGATTCGCACACAATGGCAATCTTTCGTCATAGGAATACGAAAATTTCCATTTGTATTTATAGCCACTTGGTTCTGTCTGATTTTCATCATGATCGGATTGGTGCTGTTCATCATTCCAGGAATTTATCTTTCTATCGCCCTGATGTTCTTTCCTGTTTTTATCGTGATTGAAAACAACGGGCCATGGAATGCGATTAAAAAGAGCTACGAACTTATACGCCATCACTGGTGGAGAACATTTGTTGTAATGTTGCCGCCTTTTATATTGCAAGCTGCTGCTGCAAAAATCATGGAACTTCTCTTTGGACACCCGATCTTACTGCCAACAATAGGGCATTCCATTCACGACATAAGCACTATGGGGCACATCCTTCTGGGGATCAGTCTCCTGATCACCATCCCATGGACAGTAACCACCCTAATCTGCCAATACCACGATTTAAAGTTGCGAAATAAATAACGATCAATCTAAAAACGTAGAGACGCGATAAATCGCGTCTCAAGATCCTTACTCAATACAACAATCGACGGCGTGTTTTACGATAGCGCCGAGCTTTTTGAAAAGGCTTTTCTTGCTTTGGTCTTTCACATCCAACGCCTCTTCATCAATCTTTTTAACTTCCTTAAGGTCGATGAGTTTCATATTAATTCCCCAGAACAGGGAATAAAGATCATAAGATTTTTGAAAAAATGCATAGGCATCTTTTTTGTTGCCTAAATCCAATTGCTTCGTCCCAACTTCCATAAACCGCATTGAAGCTGAGAGTAAATGTTTGGAGATACACCATTCCTCGCCTTGGTAATGCGGAATAAGCTTCACCATTAACTCTTTTCGCATAGCACGCACTTCGTTAATGATGTCGTAATACTGAGTGTTCCCCGTCTTTGCGCCAGAGAAGAAAAAATGCTGTTCAAGAGAAATTAAATCCATGATGCCAACGGATAAATCTTGGTCTGAAGATAAATCCATTTTGTTTTTCTTTTTCATGTCATCAATTTCTTTCACGAATTTATCTAATTTTTTCGTATCGATCATGAATCACCTCTTTACTCAATTACCAAGTCAAAAAATAGAAAAATACGCTTAACACCAACAATGGAAGAATCGGCATAACAACTTTCTGAAATGGAAAAAACGCATGATTATTGTTCCTTGCTTTAAGCATTTGGTGCCCCAATGCGCCTAAAGAAAAGGCAATGCTTCCAAGAAGAATGCCAAGAACAAGCTTATCAATCCCCCAAAGTTTATTGAGCGGGTGGCCGATAATTCCTGACGTATAAAGAGGCACAACGACAGAAGCGTAATAAAGCAATGTGATGAGTATTTTTCTGCCTTTGAAACGAATATTTTTTTTATCGAACCAAGCAACGGTCCAAATAATTAATGAAACAATAAAACCGCCGATCCATAGACCCGTCACGCTGTCATCAATGCCAAGCCAATGTGACAGCCCGATTCCAGCGCCCACAAAAATGGTACACACAGGACAAACGGCAAAGGCTTTTGCTGAGAGGATGAGAGTTCCTCCTAAGCATATTGATAGGAAACTACTTTTTCGCATCTTGCTTTTTCTCTAATGTTTGTAGATAAAAAATCACTTCAGTAGCGCCTGAAAAACAGAGCGCTCCATTTGTGAAAAGTGGAATTTGAATATTACGTGTTGATAAACGACAGACTTTCGCAGCAGCAACTAACTCATTGAGATTTCTTCTACTAGCCAACACATCTTTGCGCGCCATTGGAAAGTCAGCCGGCAGAGGATGGCTCTTCAAATATTTTTCAACACGCTTACAAGCAGGGCATTGCTTGCTATAAAAAAAGCTCCACGGTTTGGAAACAGTTCCTTCTGGCAACGTTTTCTTTTCTGCATGAGCAAAAGAAAAAACCGCCATAATGAGAAGTGAAAGAAAAATAATTCCGACCGGTTTCAAATGCTTCATGTCGTTTTTTCCTTTTTAAGTGACTGCAACGAGCCAACGATCTTCTTTAGTGACTCATTTTCTTGTTTCAAACGAGCATTCTCTATCAATGCTTCGTCTAGTGTTTTACTCCTCGCCATATGCGGAACATGCGGGACAACTTCCTTTGATTGTTCTTCTTTTGGAGCTTCTGTGTCTTCAGCTCGCGCAGGAACGCTTATTTTTCTCAGTTTCTGTTCTGCAAGAAAATGTCGAATCGCTTTCTTAAAGTAATCTAAATTTTTTAAAACCTGCTCAAATTGTATTCGGATCTTCTTTTCAGCGTCTTGATGTTGGTTCATTTCAAATCAAACCCAATGGCTTTTAAACGCTCATCCAATGAAGGATGCGTCGAAAATAAAGTAGAAAAAGATTTTACTGGATGAACCCCTGCTGAAAAAGGATCAAAGATATAGGCTTCGCGTCGAATGTTTTCATACTTCGTCGTCGCATATTCTTTCTGATACTTCTCAGAATGTTCTGCATGGTCATCACTTATCTTCATTAAAGCATGCGCAAGCGGCTGGTTACTACGCGTTAATTCAACACTGCCTGCATCTGCCATAAATTCTCGCGTTCGGCTCAAGAATAAAAGCAATAGAACGGTCGTCAGTGGTAATAAGTAACGAAGCAAAATAATAATAATGAATAAATTATTATTGCCGCGTCGATCATCGCTCTTACTGCTAAAAATCATGTTGTAAAACAGCATATCCACCACAATAAGCATGATGTTGCTCAAGATAGCGGCTGTCAGTGTCAGCTTAATGTCTCCATGGCGAATGTGGCTTAGCTCGTGTGCTATTACAGCTTGTAATTCATCGCGATCTAATTTTTCTAACAGCCCTGAAGTGATGGCGATCATTGCAGATTTCTCGCTATACCCGCTCGCAAAAGCGTTCATGTAATCCGCCTCGATCACAAAGATCTTTGGAAGATACGAAAGACCTGCAGCAATGCGCATTTCTTCAACCACGTTATACAGTTGTTGCTCTGCAGTAGATTGTGCGGTTTGAGGAGTAATTTCTCGATGCTGTGTTCCTAAAAGCATCAATCGATCATACAACGAATATGTAACGAACAAGGAAACAACAGCCACAACGGCCATCGTGATGGTTGCATACGGAATCGTTTGAAAAGTAATTAATTGTTGAAAAACAAAACCCAGCTGATGTTGAGGGTCCATGCCTCCATCAAATCCACCGTGAATAATCAGATCGACTAGAAAACCAATAGCAAGATAGATCAAGACAAATGAAGCGATAACAAAAAAAGTGCGCCGCTGATTGGTGACAAGTTGTGCACGCCAATCAGCGGATCTGGTTTGTTTTAAATCGTAGGAAGGGTTCATTAGAGACTACAACTTAACTGTGTAGGCTTCTTGTTCTTCCACTTTCCCTTCCGGCAAACTCCAATAGACAAATGTCTCGTTCAGCTTGTCTGAACACATGCGCACAATGAATGATTCAAAGAAAGAACGTTTCGTGGCGTTGTATGTTTCGATGCTGTCGTTATAAGCCTGCTTTGAAAAAGCGAGTTTATTTTCCGTGCTAACAATTTCTTCCTGAAGTTGAAGCGCGTTTTTATCCGCTTTTAAATCTGGATATTGTTCGAAAACCAAATTAATTCCTCCCGCAATTTTCGAAATTGCATTTTCTGCATTAATGCGGCCAGATTCATCCCCGCTCGCAGCGGCTTTCTGAGCTTGTGAGCGCAATGCAACGACTTCTTTTAAAGTTGTTTTTTCATAGTCCATGTATTTTTTTACGACGTTAATGAGTGATTCAAAAACTTTATATCTTCTGTCTAGTTGAATATCGATCTGCTTTTTGTTGTTACGAATAGCCTCAATTTGGTGGATCAGTTTGTTATAAATCGAAACAAACCAAGCGCCTAAACCGATCAAAATAAAAAGTAAAAAAAGAAAGATTTTCATAGTGTTTTCTCCTGGGGTCGATAGAAAGCGCGGCATTATAGAGAAGGTGCTTGCTGCCGTCATTCTCGTTTCGGTATGAATCCAAAAATGCACGTTAATAAATAGGCTTGGGAGGTGGCGACTCTCCCCCAGGGCTTCGCCCTGGGCTATCTTATTTTGCCCCTTCGGGGCATGGGATAGGTTTAACTTCAATTGAATCAGCGAATTACCTAACACATACAAGGATGATGATAGGGGAGGAATACGGGTTACTCGCTCTCTGCGATCAAAGAACGTAATTTCAAGAACGCTTCTTGTTCTATTTGACGAATGCGTTCGGCGGATAAGTTGTATTGATTGGCCAAGTCGTGAAGCGTGCTTTTTTTCTCATTAACCCAACGTTGTTTAATGATGTCCCGCGTACGAGTATCTAACGTTAATAATGCTTTTTGAAGCTTCTCTTGACGGCTGTTCGCCCAGTTACTTTGTTCAAAAAGTTCGGCTGGATTTGCAGCTTGATCTTCAAGGTAACGATCGGAAATCCAAGCACTGTCTTCATCATCCGTAGGCGCGTCTAAACTTGTATCGTTGGACAACATCCGTATTTCCATCTCGCGCACAGTCGATTGTTTCACATTCAATGTCTCTGAAATTTCATCGACTTCTTGATTAGAAAGCCAGTTCAAATGTTTTTTTAAACTTCGTAGATTAAAGAACAATTTTCGCTGTGCCTTTGTCGTCGCGACTTTGACGATTTTCCAATTCTTAAGAATGAATTCATGAATCTCTGCTTTAATCCAATGGATCGCGAAGGTGACCAATTTAACGCCTCTTTGGGGGTTAAATTTCTTGATCGCTTTCATCAAACCAAGATTGCCTTCCTGAATAAGGTCGTTCAGCGCCAAACCGTAACCTAAGTAATTTCTGGCAATCTTTACGACAAAACGAAGGTGTGCCAAAACAAGACGACGAGCGGCTTCGACATCATTCTGTTCATAAAAACGGACGGCTAGATCATGTTCTTCTTCGGCGGATAGGATGGGAATTTGATTCGCGCGATGAATATAAGCATTCAAACTCCCAATCGGGAAACTCATGTCCAATGTCTTGATTTGTGTACCCATAAATACCTCTAAACCAACAAAGTTTAGCACTCAAACAAGGAGAGTGCTAAAGCGCGCAGGATAAACCAGATAGAGATGAAGGCAAATTGAACTGTTGATAATTTTTTGTACAATTTTGATTGTTCGGGAAGCAATAATCGGTCATATTCTTTCACGATTTAAATGAACAAAAAGATCGCCCGTATGACTTATATAAATTCGAAAGCGGCTCCTTTGACGCCGCTATTCGTCCTGCGATTTGTTGTTCTTATGCTATTCTGAGAAAAATCACTGAATATGGGGATAAATTTAAAAACAAAACCTCTTGTTTTTAAAAATACAAGGTAAAATATCTAACGTTCCTGTAAGAAATGAATTACTAAAAAATAATAGCTTCCCGGATCAGTGCCATCACGAGGGGAAAGTTAAAGGTAGGAAAGAATATGTTTGAACCGCTAAAACAAGATCAAAACATCTTTGCCACTGTCCAGTTTCCTGGTACAGGAAACGCGGGTATTTCTTATTTCGAAGGTCAAGAAGTTGTTATCGCTATCAGTCCAGAAATGGATTTGTATCAACTTCCAGCATTTTTAGATGCAATATTAGACGGTGTTACGCGCGGTAAACCAGTTAAAGTCAAAATCCTTGTTGCGGGTAGTTTTCTCAACCTTAACAGTCAACATACAAAAGATTGGCTTAAGGAATGTCTAAAAGATTGGAATGGAACATATGAAAACAGTGATTTTCAAAATATTTTAGACAAAGGACATGAGGAAATAGGAGAAAAATGGACTCAGCAACTCAACTCTATCCTTCGGCGTTATGCTTTCAATAAAAATGTTGAAATCGTACACACACGATCATTAGAAAAAGAAGAAAAATACTGGAAAGAAACTTTTCCTCATGTAATCGAATTATGTAAAGAAGAAGAATGCCTGGAAGCACTTAATAAAACAGCATTTGGTTTTGCTTTTCGTGAATTTCCTAGATTATTTGACCAAGCTGTAAGTAAACAAGGTGAAGATGAACAAGATGAAGAGGCTATTGGTGAAATCTCTTCTTTACGCAAAAAGATTGCAGAATCCGGAAAAACTGAAGCAGAGAGCAAAGAAGACCGAGAAAAACTCATCCAGTTAATGGGTTCATTTTTAGAAAAAACAATCCCAGACTTTAACGCAGAAGCTCTCAAAAATAACATGAAATTAACAGGAATGATGGAAGGCGGTTTTTACTGGGATTATTTAGAGAGCGCAGATACCTTCATTTATCCTGGAAAAGAAATGCCTATTTTTAGCGAGCTGCGGAAGAAAAAAGAAGCAGAAACATTAGACAAAGAAAAAGGAAGTCATAAATGGGGCGAGCTTAAAGCAGCACAGTTTTTACGCAAAAAAATAGCTTCTTGGATTCCGGTAAGGTATCAGAGAGCAACTACTCTAAAAGAATTAAGACAGGCCAAGCAAGGAGGGCAAAACGGAGTCGGCAGTAAATTTCGCGATAGCCAAGGACATCCTTGCAAACCAGATGGCGCACAAAGTCCTGATTCAGGTTCTGATTCTGATTCTGATTCTGATAATTCAACAAATGAATGCACTATTACTGTAAATGGTTTAGGGGATTGGGAAGGAACTTTTCTGCAATGTAAAAGTCTTATTGCCACTTTAAACCAAAGAAAAGACTACTCTCATGCATTAAGTGCATTGGTTTCATTACGAGCAAATAGTGAGGATTTAGAGGAAACGGTAACCGAGCTTAAAAACAACTTTCAAACCAATCTCACCTCACTCGTAGAAAGCCTCACAGCCTCTCAATTTGGTAAGGATTTCAGTCTGTTTAAGAACACTTCACTTTCAGATAACGAATTGGAAGAACTTTTAAATGAGCACAGTTTAAGTAGAAAAACTGTCCGTAAAGCGGCCCGTAAAGCTTCCAGATAGATAGCTTATAAACAGCAATCTTCTCACTAGAATAATTCACTCTGTCTCTTTCAACATCTCAAATTGTATAAGCTTCTTTTTCACTTCATCGACCGTTAGCGGTTTTGCCAGAAAACCATCCATCCCACATGCTAAACAACGAGCTTTTATTACCGCATCGTTATGCGCTGTAAGTGCAACGATAGAAGCGCTATTTCCTGATTTTCTAATTTCTAAAGTCAGCTCATCCCCTTGCATGTCCGGCAAACCAATATCCATAAAAATGATACGGTATTTTTTATTGGCTATAGCTCTTAAAGCCTGTTCTCCAGAACCCACAATATCGACAACACAACCGCACGCCTCCAGCATACACAATGCAATTTTCTGAGAGATCGCTTCATCTTCAACTAACAATATAGAATCACAACCATTATTACCCTTCATGATTTTTCTCCAAGCTCTGAACACGCTCATCGGGCAATCGAAAAGGAATCGTGCATATAAAAATAGCTCCTTTCGAAGGGGCGCTCTCTACTTTTATCGTTCCTCCCAAATCCTTAACAAACTCCTTTACAAGCTTCAGCCCCAAACCAAAACCTTGATATCTGCCTGTATTGGAAGGCGTCAATTTAGAAAACATTTCAAAGATGATTTCTTGTTTATCTTGAGGAATTCCGATTCCAGTATCTTTGACAATAAAACGCAAAAGGATTTCTTTTTTGTTTAAATCTTTTTTTATCTCTCGCACGCGCAATTCAACCGAACCCTTCTCTGTAAACTTAATCGCATTGCTCACCAAATTAATCAAAATGCGATACATACGAAATTCGTCACCAATTAAGATGTCCGGTAATGCATGAGGATAGTCCATAGTAAGATTCAGCCCTTTTGCTTGCGCCGCTGGCTCCTCTAGAAACTGCAAATTTTCCACCAACTGACGAACGCTAAATGGCTTTTCTAATAGAGGAAACTTTCCTTGTTCAATATTCGAAAAATCAAGAATGGTGTCACAGAAATTAAGAAGCTTATTCGAACATGATTTAATGCTCCCAACATATTCCGCAACGAATTTATCTTGAATCGTCCTTTCCAAGATATCAGAAAGCCCCCAAATGCCTGACAACGGGGTACGAATGTCGTGTTGCATATTGCGAATGAAGATGGATTTCGCTTCATTAGCCGCTTCTGCAGCATCTTTCGCTTGTTGTAGTTCTTGCTCCATCCGTTTTCGTTTGGTGATATCAACTGATATTCCAACTAAACCAATCACTTTGTGATCTTTATTAAACAAAGGTGCTTTTGTAGAAAAGTAATACTCTGCTGAACCGTCCGATAAAAATGACTCTTCTTCAGCAGTATATTTAATACCTGTTTCCATCACTGAATTATTTACAGACAAAGCATATTCCACATTTTCTTTATTTATAAAATCACTAACAGGTTTTCCTACCGTTTCTTGTCTAGAAGACAAACCAAGCGTTTCAGCCAGCTGATCGTTGCAGCCTTGAATAATATTATTTCTATCCAACCAATACACATGCCACGGTAACAAAGCGACTACACGATCGAGTAAATCAGATTCTTTTTTGGAAGCTTTGAGTTGTTCTGAAACTTGAGCGAGTTGCTCTTTTAAGTCAGTGATCTCTTTTTCAAGCTCATGAATGTGTTTGTCCATGTGTTTCCTCTTTAGACCATCCTTCTTCTTATTTAAGCTATCTTAACATCGATTTCACCAAAGGATTGGGCTAAACATGATTATAATTTGCACAATCCATAGTGCTACTATTACATCTCTTTTTAGGTAAAAAATAAGCTAAAAATCACCGCTAAAAAGTTGGTATGCTTTTCGCTTCTTTCATCACCTCTTTGAGCAGCAAATGTCACAAGAAATTGAATTGAAATTTAGGATTTCTCGAAAAGCTATCGAGCAATTACCAGTCTTTATTGAATCTTTACAAGTCCGCCATGAGGCCTCGCACATTGTGCTCCAAATTAGCCATTATTTAGATACCCCTGAGCTTCTTTTACAGCAAAAAGGGATTGCTCTAAGGCTTAGAAAAGAGGGGGATCAATATATTCAGACGTTAAAAAGAGAAAACTCTGTCAATCAAGGTTTGCATCAACGGGATGAATACGAAGAAAAAATAGAAGGAATGCGCATTGAATTAAACAAACTACCGAAAACGTTCATGGATTTATTGGCTCCGATAAAAGACCAATTGCATTGCATTTTTAGCACTGAATTCGACCGGACAATTTGGTTATTAAAGTTGAACGAAGGAACAACAATAGAATGTGCTTTAGATATAGGCCGCGTGGTTGCAAAAGATCATCAAGAAAAGTTCGCTGAGCTTGAATTAGAATTAAAAGAAGGGTCGATTGATTCTTTATTAGAGATTGCTGCTAAATTTAAATCCGCGTTGGAATTAATTCCCGAAGACAAGAGTAAAGCGGAAAGAGGTTATGCGCTTTATGAGACGCGATAAATCGCGTCTCTACTGCGCTCTTCACCATCATCCCCGCGAAAGCGGACATCGTCATTCCCGCGAAAGCGGACGTCGTCATTCCCGCGAAAGCGGGAATCCAGTTTGATATATATCTCTTCTGGATCCCCGCTTTCGCGGGAATGACGACAGAAGCGAGAATGACGACAGCGCGGGGATGATAGGTGCCAAACCAATAAATATGGAGGGTAAAACAATCACTGCTTTAACAAACGCTCTACGCATCGTTGCAGGTCAATGGCGCGGAAGGAAAATCCAATTCATTGATGCCGAAGGTTTGAGGCCAACACCCAATAGAGTCAAAGAAACTCTATTCAACTGGGTAGCACCCATGATTCAAGAAGCAACTATCCTCGATATTTTTGCCGGGAGCGGCTCGTTAGGATTCGAATCGCTTTCACGTGGCGCAAAGAAAGTCATCTTTGTAGAAATTAATCCGAAAGCAATTAAACAATTAAAATCCAACTGCGAATTACTGCGTTGCCAAGATCGAATTGAATTGCTGCATATGCGCGCTGAAGATTATTTAGAAAAAACTCAAGAAACGTTCGATTTGATTTTCTTAGATCCGCCCTATCACCATCACCTCATCGAACCGTGCGCAGAAATCATTAGTCGAAGAAAACTCTTAAACCCCGGCGGATACCTCTACATAGAAAGTGAATACGCGATAGAGACAGAAAAGCTACCAGGGCAATGGGAAATCAAAAAACAGAAAAAAGCTGGGCAAGTGCATTATCAATTACTGAGACTTGCTACCACTTTGCAAACAGCCTTTTAATCGTATATTTCTTTTCGATGCTTTATAGCAACAACAACCACCGTATGTGTCGACACTTCGATTCGATAAAGCACACAATAATTACTAACACGTAAACGACGATGACCTTTAAGGCTATATCTCAAAGGCTTACCAAAACTTATAGGATCAACCATCAATCGCTCTTCAATCGCTTTTTTAATTAAAGAACGTGCTGAAGCAGACAACGCAGGTATGTCTTTCTGGATGACCGTTTCGAGATATTCAATTTTATAATTATTTCCAAGCATCTTGATGCGAGATCCTTTTTTGAGATTTTGAATCACGCTTCTTTGCTAACGTTGATAAAATCAGATCTTCTCTTAGCTCTAATGCTTCTATTATCAATTCTTTCGCTAAAGCAGAAATAGATTGGTTATTTTGTTTTGCTAAATTTGCCAATATTTTGGCTCTTTCTGGATCAACAGTAATGCTAAGTCGAGGACAAATAGTAGCCATATCAATTACTCCTTAAAACACATTACTAAATGTAGCACTTTTGCATCACTTCGCAAAAAAGGAGTAAAAAGTTTTGCCACGTCTAGGCATAGATTGGTTTTATTTCTAGGGATGACGGCAGCAAAATCACTCGGGATTCTCTAGGTTCAGTTCACCGCTGTTATCGTCGTAGGCAAAGAGTTCGGCATAACGGCCCCACTCGATCACAACTCTCAAAACACGGCCTGCATCTTCATTGCTTAAATAATCTTCTAACTCGCCAATGAAATATCGTTTTGATTCACGATGATTCGCATTTTCATATAAAACACGATGAATCAATTTCACCAATGGAACATACATAAGGAGATGTGCTGCAAATATTTTCTTTCGCTGCAAAATATCGGCTTCCGCAAACTGCTTGCCGGCTTCCGTTAAAATGATTTCGCCATCGGCTTGCTTTGCAAAATGCAAAATATCGAGCACTTCAGTCAGTGATAACAAATCATCAATGTCTAAAGCCAATTCATCTGCAATATAAGCCAAATTCGATTTGTCGGTTTCTTCATCCGCTAACATCTCGGCCAAACCAAGCAACTCAGAAACACCAGCATCCGGAAAACGATATCCCAAATCGATCACAGAAATCGCTTCTGTTTCTTCTTTTCCTTTCACGGAGGTCATTAATTTATAAATTCTATTCACCAAACTTCTAAATTCAGGGCTGGTATCGTCACGAGGATGTGAAATATCTACTTTCAGAATAGACCGAACTGTTCCTGGATTGGAATCAAACACGATGACACGATCTGCCAAGAAAATTGCTTCTTCAATGTTATGCGTGACCAATAAAATACTGTTATTTTTGTTTTCCTCTTGCTGCCATAAATCCAATAAATCGTTTCGCAAATTATCCGCGGTCAACACATCAAGCGCCGAAAACGGTTCGTCCATCAGTAAAACATCCGGATTCACCACCAATGCCCGCGCGATTCCAACACGTTGCCGCATACCGCCTGATAATTCTTTCGGAAAAGCCGATTCAAAACCGTCTAAACCGATTGTGTCGATAGCTTTTAACGCACGTTGACGGCGTTCTTTACGTGGAACCCCTATCGCTTCTAAGCCTAATTCCACATTCTGCAAAACGGTCAACCAAGGCATCAGCGCAAAGTGTTGAAACACCATAGAAATACCTTGTGCTGGCTCAGTTACTGGCTGACCTCTAAACAACACCTGTCCAGCACTCGACTCAATCAAGCCTGCAATAACCCGCAACAATGTAGATTTTCCAGAACCTGAACGACCGAGTAATGCAACAATCTCTCCCTCACGCAAATTGAAGTTCACGTTTTCTAAAACCAACAAATCTTGTTGAATATCTTTTTTAAAGACTTTTTTGACGTTCTTTATCTCAATCAAGTTCTTTTTAATCTCGTTCATAAAACACCTTTATTCCGTTGAGAATCGTTTCTCGGCTAAGTTATACAAAGGCTGCCAAACCAGGCGATTAAAGATAAGTACATAAAAACACATGACGCTTAGCCCTAAAGCGATGCGAGGAAAATCTCCTAAATTCGTCACTTGGGTAATGTAAGCGCCTAACCCTGAAGCAATTAACGTCGTATGTCCCCAATTCACGTATTCAGCCACAATGCTAGCATTCCAAGCACCCCCTGCTGCTGTAATAGCGCCGGTAATTAAATAAGGGAAAATCCCCGGGAATATAAAACGTTTCCACCACAACCATCCTTTGACTTCAAAATTCTTCGTTGCATAAACAAGGTCTTTCGGCAAAGCGGAAGCACCAGCAATCACATTGAATAAGATGTACCACTGTGTGCCGAGAATCATCAAAGGCGTTGTCCATATCTGAATATTCAAATGGAACCGAATAATCAACATTACCACTACAGGAAAGAGAAGATACGCCGGAAACGATGCACAAAACTGCGCGATAGGTTGAACGATTTGTGTTGCTCGTGGGCGCAATCCAATCCAAACACCGATCGGCACCCAAACAACCGAACAAATAATAAGGAGAACAACAATACGCAAGCTCGTATAAACACCGAACAATAACACGTGCATTAATTCATGCATGGACAGAGTTTTGAAAATGTATTGAAGAAGAAAAATAACGAACGCTAATCCCAATAATGAAATGAAGGCATACCAAATAAAAACAAAAATACTGAATGATTTTGTCTTTTTTGGAGCACTGTAACTAAGCTGTTTAGCACGAGTAAATGAACGTAAATTGACGAACTCATCAAACAGCACATAGAAAAAATTTCCAATGACCGCCATAAAACGCGTTTTGTGAAGGAAATAAGTAAAAACCGATTTTGCTTTTTTCCCATCAAGAGATTCTTCTGATTTGAATCGCTCACTCCAAACAATGAGTGGCCTAAAAATAAGTTGATCGTAAAGAAAGATCACCACCAACATCGCAAGGATGGAATACAACACCGCCGGTTTGTTCATTTGTGAAATAGCGACTGAAATATAAGAACCAATACCCGGCAGCAAAATGGTTTGTTTATTCACAGTAATTGCTTCTGCCGCCACGATAAAAAACCAACTGGCAGATAAAGACATCATCGTGTTCCAAATCAAACTCGGCATTGCAAAAGGAACTTCAACCTTCCAAAAACGTTGCCATCCAGACAGTTTTAACATTGCGCTCGCTTCTCGAAGATCGTGTGGCAATGTTTTTAAGCTTTGATAAAAACCTAAAAACATATTCCACGCTTGCGAAGTAAAGATGGCAAAAATCGCTGCGCTTTCAGGACCCAATAAGCTGTTTGGAAATAAATAAATAAATGCGACAACGGTGATTGATAGAAACCCTAAAACAGGAATGGATTGCAAAATATCAACGAGTGGAATTAACACACGTTCGGCATGTTTATTCTTTGCAGCAAGCGCTCCCATGCTGAAAGTAAAAAGAAGGGAGAAAAAAACAGCGACCGCCATGCGAAGCACAGTAAGCAATGCATACCGAGGAAGGTATCGAATAGAAAGATGGATTGGAATCGCTTCGCCAACTTTATACGGAGAAGTCATTTGCGTAGCGGCCCAAGCCAGGGCCACAAAGAAAACAAAAACAATGAGAAGAAAAAAGAGGTCCCAAAGATTAGGTTGCCAGCCAGAAAATTGATTATTGCGCCAAATTCTTAATTTTATTGACATTTTGTGGCCCCCCAGAAGAGCGCGCATTATAGAGAGTAGTTTCCTAAAATCTATTGAAGTTCTTGTGCTCTGATTGTGTAAAAATCAGCAAATAGACAAGTAAGGAAATAAAGATGAAGCAATACATTAAAAAAGAAAATCTCATTGAAAAGATGCTGGCGGACTTGGAAAAGGCATTGCCGAACTTTCACTCAATAAAGGGGTTGGTCGGCATCACCTTAAATGGCGGACTTGCTCGTGGATATGGCGACCATCTCTCTGAGATTGATCTAACACTTTTCTTAGATGCCAAAACTTATGAGCACTGGAATGCAGGTTATGCCGAGTGCTGCACAGGTATCTGTATTTATGAAGGCAATCTCTATGACATCAAGTACCTGAATTATTCTGCCGAATATGATCGTCCTTTAAGCCCCATTCTAGAGTTATGGGACTTGTCATACGCCAAAGTGCTCTATGACCCGTTTGGAAAAATCCGATCTTATCTCGATAAACAACTCGCGACGCCTTTCGACAATCAAGTGATTACCCGAATCATGTTCGAAACATGGTGGTACTACCGTCTCGCGGGAAATATTTGGATACACCGTGAAGATCCGTTGCAAGGGCATCTCATGTTGAATGAAGCGATAAAAGGGCTATTGAAAGCTGTCTTTCTAGCGAATCAGAAATACGTGCCGCATGACAAATGGTTAATTCATTATTGTCGCGGCCTACCGTGGTTGCCAGCTCATTGGGATGAACGGAGAAAAGCGCTGCTTGAAACGAGTGACTTATCCATAGCCAGCCTTAAAGAACGACAAAACTTAATCGATTCTATTTGGTGCGAAATAAATGATTATGCAAGAGAGCATCTTTTTACTGGTGTGCCGAATGATATTACGACCAAAGCTTTCTACGATTTGATTCTCACAATGTTTAAGAAGAAAAAGATCTCGATCAAAGAGTGGGAGAGTTATTTGCCTTTAAGCCTGTTAAACCAAGACCCTTTTTACGAAATCGTTCACAGAGAAAAAGACTTTATATTTTTGAAAGAAATGTCTTTAGATTTTTATAAAGATCTCTCTATGTATGCCTGGCATAAAAAAGCCTTGCAAGAAGTCATCGCGGTAATGCAAGAGACGCGATAGATCGAATTTCTACAATCTTTTACAGTCATTCCTAGCTGCGGATCCAGTCCTTTATTTTCCGAATCCCCCGCTTTCGCGGGGATGACGATGAGATAGATGCGTTATGTGCAGGACTGCCTACATCATTTCCCGATACAGAACTTCGAGAAGATTTCGCCTAGTAAATCGTCTGTTGTGAATTCGCCGGTGATTTCTGATAGGGCTTTTTGCGCTTGGTGAATGTCTTCGGCACATAATTCGTATGCTGCATGATCGCTTAATTGCTTCTCTGCACTCTGAATCAAACGATGCGCGCGTTCTAATGCATCCATGTGTCGTCGCCTTGCAAGAATCAAACCGCCCGACGTTTCTGTACCCATTAATTTGTTCTTGAGATATACCCTTAATAAATCCAGTCCTTCCCCTGTCTTCGCTGAAAGAAAAATCACTGCTCCATCTTCATGCTGAATCATCTCCGCAGACTTACCCGCCAGATCTATTTTGTTTTTAACAATCGTGATGGATTTTTGATGAAAACTGGATCCCCGCCTTCGCGGGGATGACGAAGAGGGCTGCGGGGATGACGAAGAGGGCTGGTTGCAACAATTCACCAAATATTCAGGCCAAATTTTCTGGATCTCATTTTCAGGATGTTTGGTTTCATCCACGACCAACAAAATCTCATCCGCCTCTTCTATTTCTTTCCATGCCCTTTTTATTCCTTCTTGTTCGATCGCGTTTTCCGTTGACTGCAATCCAGCAGTATCGATCACATGAAGAGGCATGCCTTCAATGTGAATATATTCCCTCAAGATATCCCGCGTTGTCCCAGCAACAGCCGTCACGATAGCTGCTTCCTTTCCACACAAACTATTCAATAAACTGGATTTGCCTACATTCGGTTCGCCAGCAATCACGATGCTTTTCCCTTCCCTTAAAACCGCTCCTCTTTTTGAAGTCGATAGTATGGAATGAATATTCTCGAATATCGTTTTAAGAGCATTTCGCATCTCTGAAATCTCAAACTCATCAATTTCTTCTTCTGAAAAATCAATGGCTGCTTCCACTCGTACTCGCAACTCAATCAATGCTCGAATTAACCCTTTAATCTTTTCTGAAAATTCCCCTTGCAATGAATGCACAGCCAACTGTGCTGCTTCTTCCGTTGTAGCATCGATCAAATCAGCAATGGACTCTGCTTGCGCTAAATCGATTTTCCCGTTTAAAAACGCCCGTTCTGAAAACTCCCCCGGTCGCGCCATCCGCGCTCCAAGTTTCAGAATGCTTTTAACGATTCGATCTAAAGCAACAGGACTTCCATGCGCATGCAGTTCAAGGACATCTTCACCCGTGAAAGATTGTGGCCCGTTGAAAAACACGGCAATGCCTTGATCGAGAACGTCATCGGTTTCGTTATAAAAAGAAGAAAAATAGGTGTATCGAGGTTTTAGCGTTTTCTTAGTAATCGATTTTGCAATCGCCTGGCTTTGTGCTCCTGAGACTCGAACAATGCCAACACCGCCACGCCCGGGAGGCGTTGCAACGGCAACGATTGTTTCACTGGAATCTGATTTCATCGTACAAAAGTTCTCTGTAGGAAATAAAAAGTTAAGTACATGTTTAAGTATAGTCATCCCCGCGAAAGCTAAGGATCCAGAAGATAAATCCTGGATCCTTAGCTTTCGCGGGGATGACAGTTTGGCGCAGGTATGACGTTCTGACGCTATTTCTTTTTCTTCACATTCTTCACATGCTCGTACCGACGCATGATGTAGTACTGCTGTGCCACAGAAAGAACGTTGTTTACCAACCAATAAAGCACTAATCCCGAAGGGAAATTCAAAAAGAACACCGTGAACATGACGGGCAAAAACATCATGACTTTCGCTTGCGTAGGATCAGCCGGTGCTGGGCTTAATTTCTGTTGCACAAACATGCTAATGCCCATCAGTACGGGCAAAATGTAGTAAGGATCTTTCGCGGAAAGGTCATGAATCCAAAAAATGAAAGGCGCTTGACGCAGTTCCACACTGCTCAACAACACCCAATACAAAGCAAGAAAAACAGGTATTTGAATCAAGATAGGTAAGCAACCGCTCAGAGGATTAATTTTCTCCTTTTTATAGAGCTCCATCATCGCTCTACTAAATCCTTGTTTATCTTCTCCATACCTTTCTTTCAGCGCTGTGATGCGAGGTTGTAACTTCCGCATGCCAGCCATAGAGCGATAACTGGTGGCAGAGAGGTGATAGAAAGCAAGCTTGATTAGGATGGTGACGATAATGATGGACCATCCCCAGTTGCCTACTATGTTATTGATGTGTTTGAGTATCCAAAAAATAAAATTAGCCAATAAAGAAAGTATGGCAAAAGAACTGTAATCAACGGCTAATGACAAATGCGGTGCCAATGTTTTTAAGCGATCTGAAATTTTAGGACCCGCGTAAAATTTCGAATGAATATCAACTGTTGCATTGGGCTCTAAAGATAGCGTCGGCCCTATCATGCCTGCTGTATAAATGCCGTTCGCGTTCACGCGGCTGTAATAATGATAATCACTTTTTGAATCAGGAATCCAAACGCTCAAAAAATAATGCTGCAGCATTGCCAACCATCCGCCGGTTATATTTTGGTGAATGGGATTGTCGCTTAGCTTACTTAATGACACTTTTTTATAAGGTTTACTTGGACTTGAAAAAGCAACGTCCGGGGTTAAGTGCATTCTAAAAAATCCGCCCTTTTCTTCCGGGGCGGTTCGATTGATCTGCATAAAATAATTTCCAGACCAAACACGATTTGATGCGTTCTTGATATTCACTTGAACCTGGACATCGTATTTATTCGGTTCAAATATAAATTGTTTTGTAACAAGCAAACCGCTTTTACCGTTTGCTTTCAAAGTAACGACAAGCTGCTTTTGATTTTTGTTTAAAGCGAATGTTTTTTGTGTTGTTTGAAATTGCAGCAAATAAGGTGTTTCTGAGTTGCTTGGAATAATTCCATTTTTCGCTATGTAAAAATTCGAAGGGGTATTGTCGAGTAATACAAAAGGTTGGTCGCTTTTTATTTCTTTTGGATATTTTGGCAACGCGACCTTGACGATGTTTCCACCTAATTGATCAATCCAGACAGATAAAACATCCGTATTTACTTTAACAACCCTATCTTCAGGAACTTCTTGTGCCTTTTGTGTAAGAATTTTCTTTGATTGAAGCCTTAATTCAGCAGGGTTGGAAGCTGTTGAACTTGTACTTTGAGAAGTTTTATAAGCAACTGCCGCATCGTTTGTTGTCTTCGGAGAATGCTCTAAAACCCATACATTCCATAACGCTAATCCAACAATAATTAACGCTGCATAAAGGAAATATCTAATTTTATTCATAACACCTTCACTTTAATTTTTCAGGAACAAGATCTACTCCACCCTCATTCCATGGATGACATTTTAAAAGACGTTTTAGACTCAAATACCCCCCTTTCATGCATCCGTGTTTTTGAATAGCTTCTTGTGCGTATGCAGAACAGCTGGGATAAAAACGGCAATGAGAGCCGATAAAAGGACTGATCATGAATTGATAAATTTTGATAATAAAAACAAGTGTTTGTTTTAGAGGCTTATTTGCTTCCAAAGTTTCTCTATCTCCATATCAAATTGATCAATATCAAATGAACTTCGAACAATGATGACAATATCTGTGGGGATAAGGTTTTTTTTATTTACCCTGTAACTCTCACGAATTTTTCTTTTTATTAAATTCCTTATAACCGCTTTTTTAGACACTTTTTTCGAAACGATAATCCCTATTCTTGAATAAGAAAGTTGATTAGGTTTTTCAAAAAAAATAAACGATTGGGTTTTTCGTTTAGATCGCGCTTCATTAATGACAGAACTGAATTCTTTTTTCGTTCGAAGATGATGTCTCTTAGGAAAAGTTAAGCGAAACAAATTAAACACTCAGTCTTTTTCTACCTTTCGCTCTTCTTCTATTAATGACTTTTCGGCCATTTTTTGTCTTCATTCTTAATCTAAACCCATGGGTGCTTTTACGAGAACGGTTCCCAGGTTGATAGGTTCTTTTCATTGTTTTCCTCAAAATTCAAAAGATAAAAGGGCGCGGATTCTATTAGAGAGCCCCGTCTAATGCAAAAGACTTCTTTTCTCTTCTTTTTTATCCGAAATTTTCTCTAAATCTGCTTTCTGTCCCAGACCGCTATTACTAAACAATTGAATAAAGGAATTAGCGAAGCTAGAAACAGAATCATTATAGTTGGAAACTGAAATTTTAATTGGCTTATTTTTATAGCCTTGCACTTTCCCATCTATAGAAACGGTTAAGCAACCAACGCCAACAGCTATGTGACTTTAAAATAAATATAATCTTTAATTCTTAAAGAAAACTTAAAGCAATAAAAAAACTCTCCTTCTATTTCATCTGTGGCGTTTTATACAAAAAATCGTCTGTTCATGTTAATGACTAGCAAACGTAGAAATGTGACTTGTCGCGTCTTAACAAAAATAACCATAATGAAAATGCTATGAATTGTGTTTCCACGTTTTGAAAATTAAATCAAACATTTTTATTTTTTAGGTGAGAGATCTTTTAATACTATTTTTAATAGCGTTAATGCATCTGACGAAAATTAAAATAAATATATTATTAATATAAAAAATACTTTTATTACTATTAATGAACGCATCTTCTGTGGAAAAGTTTTTTTAACTTTTATTTTTCATTTCGTTAGCAGAAGTAAAAGGTTGTTATTTGTTTTTGTATAAATTGTTTTTTTATTGTTAGTATTTTTTGCCTATTTTTACAGGCTTTTTTTATCACAGGTTTTCCACAACTTTGGAGACCATTTGATTACAAGTTATTAAAAAATAAAAAATAAAAATTTCATTGTGGATAACTTTCACCATTTGAATATACTGCACTTCCCTTCCTTTTTGGTTCGTTTAGAGGTTATCTCTGGTGAGTATTGAACTTTGGAATAAGTGTTTAAACAGCTTGCAGAGTGAACATTCTGAGCAAGAGTTCAATACTTGGATTAGGCCGTTACAAGCGGAAGTGACAAACGATTCAATTATTTTGTATGCGCCTAATCATTTTGTAGTGGATTGGATTAAGCAGAATTTTTATAGCCGAATGATTTCCTTAATTAAGGAGTTTTCTTCTGAAGAAAACCCACCAACTCTTATCTTAAAAGTAGGCTCTAAAAAAAATATTCAGAAAGATATTTCTGATGGAAATAAAGTTGAAACAAACAAAACCGATTACTCCAAAAAGTTAACAGACCTTAAATACAGCAGTTATTTAAACAAGGAATTTACCTTTCAAAATTTTGTGAAAGGGAAGTCTAATGAATTTGCTTTTGCGGCAGCTTCACAAGTAGCAAAGCGCCCAGGAGAAGCTTACAACCCTTTACTTATATACGGCGGTGTCGGTTTAGGTAAAACACATTTGATGTGTGCTATAGGTAATGAATTTTTAATAAATCATCCGGGGTCAAAGATTTTATATCTTCATTCAGAACGTTTTGTTGCGAATATGGTGAAATCGCTTCAGACAAATACGATTGATGAATTCAAGGATTATCACCGTTCGGTTAATTTTTTATTAATAGACGACATTCAATTTTTCTCTGGAAAAGATCGTTCCCAAGAAGAATTTTTTCACGTGTTTAATACGTTATTAGAAGAAAGAAAACAGATCGTTTTAACGTGTGATCGTTATCCAAAAGAAATTGAAGGATTAAAGGAGCGTTTGAAATCGCGTTTTGGCTGGGGGCTAACAGTTGCTGTCGAACCACCCGAGCTGGAAACACGCGTCGCTATTATTATGAATAAAGCGGAGCATGCACATGTAGCGTTATCCAGCGAAGTTGCTTTCTTTATTGCGGAAAAAATTCGATCCAATGTTCGTGAATTGGAAGGAGCTTTAAAAAGGGTTATTGCGACTTCAGAGTTTACGGGGAAACCAATCACTGTCGATTTTGTTAAAGATGCTTTGAGGGATTTAATCAATATTCAGGACAAATTAGTCACCATCGAAAACATCCAAAAAGTAGCTGCTGAATATTTTAAATTGAAAATCTCTGATTTGATGTCGAAACGTCGTAATCGTTCGGTGGTGAGGCCGCGTCAGATTGCAATGGCTTTAGCGAAAGAATTGACCAACAAAAGTCTTCCAGAGATTGGGGATGCTTTTGGCGGAAGGGACCACACAACTGTGATTCACGCCTGCCGTAAGATCAAAGAATTGCTTGATATTGATATAGATGTGAAAGAAGATTATTCGAATTTGTTAAGGCTGCTGACAGCTTAATTTGTTTTATTTTTCAAATAGTTAACGGATAAAAGACCATGCATTTTATTATTGAAAGAGAGAAGTTATTAAAACTTATTCAACTAGCTTCTGGCATTGTTGAAAAGAAGCAAACGTTACCCATTTTATCGAATGTTTTGTTGGCTCTTTCCGATACAAAATTATCTATTACAGCAACGGATTTAGAGATCGAACTCATTACTTATATAGAGATGGATCAATCGGTTGAAGCAGGTGAAATAACAGTTAATGCCCGAAAACTTTTTGATATTTGCAAGTCTTTACCAGAAGAAGCAAAGATTGAATTTGTGACGGAGAAAAACTGGATCAAGATCAAATCTGGTAAAAGTCATTTTAATTTAGTTACTTTGCCAGCGAATGAATTTCCAAGCGTTGAAGAAAGTACGTGGCAACTTGAATTCTTTTTGCCAGAAGCGATATTAAAAACATATCTCGAGAATTGCTATTTTGCGATGGCGCAACAAGATGTGCGTTACTACTTAAATGGCATGTTGTTTGAAATAAGAGACAGCCAATTGAAATTTATCGCGACAAATGGTCATCGGATGGCCTTAGGCACGTGTTCGAATGTGGATTCCCTGAAAGGTCAGTCCACGCAAGTCATTGTTCCTCGTAAAGGGGTGTTAGAGTTGATGCGGCTGTTATCCGAGGGCGAATCAAATATCACTTTGAAAATTGGATCCAATCACCTCCAAGTAAAGACCCCTGATTTTCTATTTATGTCCAAGTTGATTGATGGGAAATTCCCTGATTACAGCAAAGGGATTCCAAAAACAGGGGATAAGGTAATCTATGTAGAAAAAGAGTCGTTTAAGCAGGCTTTAACACGAGTCGCTATTTTATCGAATGAAAAATATCGCGGTATTCGTCTCCTGTTGTCCTCTGGCGCTATCAAAATAATGACCAACAATCCTGAGCAAGAAGAAGCTGAAGAAGAGCTGGCGATCGATTATCAAGGCCCAGAGCTCGAAATTGGGTTTAACGTTAATTATTTGCTCGATGTTTGTAATGTGGTGAGAGCAGAGAACGTCAAATTAACTTTCTCGGATATTAATAGCTGTGTTGTGATGGAAGATCCTAGTCAGGAAGACTATATATATTTCGTAATGCCTATGCAGGTGTAAGTGTTGACGGTCTCAGTAGCGCGGAATCTTCAGGCAATCACCGAATTTTTAAATGCTCACGTACGTTTATGTACGCTGCGCTTTAAAAATTCGGTGATTGCCTAAATCTCCCACACTACTGATCGTCCTCGAGATTTGTGCATAATACGGGCGTTTGGCTGTTAGATTTTTGGTGATTAGAAACCCTTTTATTTTTTTGGGTGGAATTGGAGGGGCAGGAACATTCTGCTCTATGGGAGCGAATTTTCTTATGTTGTCTCAACTAAGCGTTTCTCATTTTAGAAATCTTTCTAGCGTTGAGATCAGTCCATCAGAAAAATTTAATGTTTTATTTGGGAAGAATGGAAGCGGGAAAACTAGTTTGCTGGAAGCAGTTTATTATCTTAATTTAGCTCGATCTTTTCGTTCACATATTAATAGCCACGTTATCCAAAAAGACAAAGAGCGTTTGTCACTGTTTGGAAAGATTCTTGGAAATTCTGTAGGTCTAGAAAGGAGTAAGGATGGAGGCCTGAAGGTCAAGGTTAATTTCGAAGAGATCTCGCATATCTCTGAACTTGCGAAGATTTTTCCAATTCAATTAATTAATTCGGATTCTTTTGAGCTTATTCATGGGTCTTCAAAAACAAGGCGACAATTCTTAGACTTTGGCTTGTTTCACGTGAAACGGGATTTGTTTTTTAAGGTTTGGAAGAAGTTGCAGCAAGTTTTAGCGCAGAGAAACGGGTTTTTACGTAATGAAAAAAACCTAAGGACGCTAAAGAATGAGTTGGCCTTTTGGAACAAGGAGTTTGTCTCAGCTTCGCACGAGCTTCATGAATTAAGAAAAGAATATTTTGAAGAGTTTCTAATTCTTTTCTTTAATGTTTTGGAGCCTTTGTTACAGGTTGAAACTTTAAATTTGGCATATTATCCAGGGTGGACGAAAGAGCGTTCGTTGGCGGATTCTTTGGAAGAAGATTTTAGAAAAGATTGTGCTTTGGGATATACGCAAAGCGGAGCACATAGAGCAGATATAAAAGTAACGGTTAACGGTATTCCTGCGAAAGACATACTTTCTAGAGGGCAACAGAAGCTAACTGTTTGTGCAATGTTACTTGCGCAGTCGCAGTTATTAGAGGCGGCGACAGGGGAAAAGAGTGTGTTTTTAGTTGATGACCTTGCGTCTGAACTGGATGAAAATAAACGGGAAATGCTTGTTACTGCATTGAAAAAAACGAAATCCCAAGTGTTTATGACAGGAGTCGATAAAGAGTTATTTAGAGAAGTGCGAGGAGTGATTAAAGACGTGGACATGAAATTGTTTCATGTGGAACAAGGAACGATTAAAGAAATCCCCGAACAAATTTAATGGATGCTTCATAACTTCTCGGAAGGTGACGTCAAGTTTTTAACAAAGCTTATCCGCGTCTCTTATTTGGTTTTTTCTCTATCTGTCATTCCCGCTTCGGTGTGAATCCAGAAAGTAAGGTGATAAGACTGGATTCCTGTTTTTGAGGGGATGATCGGTAAAACGGTGAAACGGGAATAAAAAGCGTGTTTACGATATTACAAATGGTGAAACAGATATGAATACTGAAGTGTATGACTCAACAAAGATCAAAGTTTTGAAAGGCTTGGATGCTGTTCGAAAACGTCCGGGGATGTATATAGGCGATACGGACGATGGTTCGGGCCTTCATCATTTGGTTTTTGAAGTGGTTGATAACGCTATTGACGAGGCGTTGGCAGGCCATTGCGATGCAGTAACCGTGACGGTGCATTCCGATAATTCCGTGACTGTTCAAGACAATGGTCGAGGTATTCCTGTTGATATCCATAAAGAAGAGGGAATTTCTGCTGCTGAAGTGATTATGACGGTACTGCATGCAGGCGGGAAATTTGATAACAATGCTTATAAAGTGTCCGGCGGGTTACATGGAGTGGGCGTTTCTGTTGTAAATGCTTTGTCTGAAGAGCTGCGATTGACTATAGCTCGAGATGGTAGTGTTCATGATCAACTGTATCGGCTAGGGGTTCCTCAATATCCGTTAAAGGTTATCGGTGAAACGAATGGCGAAAAAGGGACAAAGATTTGGTTTAAACCTAGTCGAGAGATTTTTTCCAATACCGAATTTGTTTATGACATTTTGGCAAAGCGTTTAAGAGAATTATCGTTTTTGAATGCTGGAGTAACAATCCATCTGATTGATGAACGAGAAGGCGGAAAAGAAGACTTGTTTCAGTACAACGGAGGCATTCGCTCATTTGTCGAATTTTTGAATAAGAATAAAAAGCCCATTCATCCAAATATTTTCCATTTTATAGAAACCGATAAGGCTTCGAATATCAGCGTAGAAGTTGCTTTGCAATGGAATGATAGCTACCAAGAAAACATTTTCTGCTATGCAAACAATATCCCTCAAAAAGACGGTGGCACACATTTGTCCGGTTTTAGAGCGGCATTAACCCGCACATTGAATAGCTATATTGAGAAAGAAGGCCTCGCCAAACGTTTCAAAATCAATACAACCGGTGATGACGCGAGAGAGGGATTGACCGCAGTATTGTCCGTCAAAGTACCGGATCCGAAATTTTCATCACAGACGAAGGACAAATTAGTTTCTTCCGAAGTAAAAGCAGTGGTTGAGTCTTTATTTGGCGCAAAGTTTTCTGATTTTCTCTTAGAACAACCTCAGGAAGCTAAATCGATTGTGATAAAAATGATCGATGCAGCACGAGCCAGAGAGGCAGCTAGAAAAGCAAGAGAATTGACGTATAGAAAAGGTGTTTTAGATGTTGGGGGGTTGCCTGGAAAATTAGCCGATTGTCAGGAAAAGGATCCCTCGCTTTCTGAGATTTTTATTGTTGAGGGTGATTCCGCCGGAGGATCTGCCAAGCAAGGGCGTGATCGCAAAACACAGGCTATTTTGCCTTTGAAAGGAAAGATCCTGAATGTTGAAAAAGCCCGATTTGATAAGATGCTGAGTTCTGTGGAAATTGGCACGTTAATTACCGCGTTAGGTTGTGGTATTGGTCGTGAAGAATTTAATCCAGATAAGCTGCGTTACCATCGCATTATCATCATGACAGATGCGGATGTGGACGGTGCACACATTACTACGTTGTTGCTCACCTTCTTCTTTAGGCAAATGCCCGCTCTGATTGAGCGAGGATATATCTATATAGCGCAACCCCCGCTTTATAAAGCCAAGAAGGGAAAACAGGAGATTTATTTAAAAGACGATGCCGCATTAGGCGATTACTTAGTGCAGGATGCATTGTCTGATACGGAGCTTTATCCCTCAGCATCTGGCCCAGCGATTAGCCCAATTGCTTTAACGGATTTGGTTCAACATTACCGATCGGCCATGTTAATTATTGACCGCCTTTCAAAACGCTATCCCGCAGAAATTTTGGAGCAAATGATTTACATGCCCCAATTATCCATGAACGAACAAACGACTCGTGAGACGGTAAGCGAATGGACGCAGACGATGCAATCGCAAGTCATTGAAAAATATAAGAAAAAATTTAAATTTGAGGTGGTAGAGGCACAGGGGAGTGAGGCTTATATCCCAAAAGTAACTGTTGTGACCAATGGCTTAGTACGCCAATACCAACTGACGAGAGAATTTTTCAAATCAGGAGAATATCGCTTGCTAAGCGCTCTAGGTCGAAAGCTCGAAGGTTTGCTTCAAGAAGATGCGTTGGTTAAGCATGGCAATAAAGAAAAACAAATTGTCAGCTTTAAAGAAGCTTATGAATGGTTATTACACGAAGCGAAGAAAGGACAGAGCATCCAGCGATACAAAGGGCTAGGAGAAATGAATCCAGATCAATTGTGGGAAACCACCATGGACCCTGAAAGACGACGTATGTTGAGAGTGACTATCCAGGACGCCGTTATCGCAGATCAAATATTCACAATGCTTATGGGCGATGAAGTAGACCCAAGACGTGAATTCATAGAAAAAAACGCCTGGGCCGTCGGCGACATCGATATTTAAAGCAATCATCTTTAATAGTCAAAATATGGATATGCTGTTTTTAAAACATTCTCCTTCTTTATGTGATTTTCAAAATTATGTTCATGCGCTAGAAATTGAGAGAGGTTTTGCGCATGAGAATCTGGCGCAAAAATGTTTGTTGCTTGGTGAAGAGATTGGAGAGTTGTGTGAAGCGATTCGACAATATGCGTCGCAGTCTGTGAATAGTGTTGCAGGTGAATTAGCGGACGTTTTGATTATCCTTTTTAGTATGGCTAATCGCTTAAGAAACAACGGATGCCTATACAACGCTGCAAAAGCACTTTTTATCGTTTATACATATCAAAAATTAGCCGAAGTACTGCTGACGCTATGTCAAATTGCCAATCGATTTCAACTGAATTTAGAGACGCTTTTCCGAGAAAAAGAAGCAATCAATAAAACAAGAAAATGGCAGGTTTAAAACCATCAATTGCAGTTCATTTTTCCTGAATTCATCAACCCTATTTCATTTGTTTTTGACGCTTCCTTTCGGTAGGTTTGCGCCGCTTTTTAATGAACATAAGGATTAGCGTTATGAGTCAGAAATATTTAGATTTCCTTTCCGATCAAGTAGAAGAATTAAAACAAACAGGTTTATTTAAAGCCGAACGCATTATCGTTTCTCAACAGCAAGCAGAAATATCCGTGCAAAACGGAAGCTCTGTTCTCAACTTTTGCGCGAACAATTATTTAGGTCTCGCCAATCATCCCGAGCTCATCGAAGCCGCGAAAAAAGCCGTAGAAAAATACGGATATGGCATGGCATCCGTTCGTTTTATTTGTGGCACTTTAGATTTGCACAAAGAACTCGAAAAAAGGATTAGCAATTTTTTAGGCACGGAAGACACCATTCTTTACAGCTCTTGTTTCGATGCGAACGGAGGTTTGTTTGAAACATTACTTTCCGAAGAAGACGCCATCATCAGCGACTCTTTAAATCACGCGAGCATTATTGATGGGGTTCGTTTGTGTAAAGCCAAACGTTTCCGTTATGAAAACAACAACATGGAAGATTTGGAAAACCAACTTAAAGCTGCAAAAGACGCAAGATATCGCATGATCGCAACCGATGGGGTTTTCTCCATGGATGGCATCATCGCGAACTTATCGGCCATTTGTGATTTAGCTGAAAAATACGACGCACTCGTTATGGTCGATGATTCTCATGCAGTCGGTTTCATCGGAGAGAAAGGAAAAGGAACTCCTGAATACTGCAATGTGATGGGGCGCGTAGACATTATTACCGGCACGTTAGGGAAAGCATTAGGTGGCGCATCCGGCGGTTACACGAGCGGTCGAAAAGAAATTATCGCTTGGTTAAGGCAACGTTCACGTCCTTATTTATTTTCGAATACTTTAGCGCCTGTGATAGCGGCGACCTCGCTCAAAGTATTGGATTTATTAGAGTCCAGCGATGTCTTAAGAAAGAAAGTAAAAGAGAACGGTCGATATTTCCGACAAGCGATGGAACAGCTCGGATTTGATTTAGTGCCAGGCGATCACCCCATCATTCCTGTGATGTTGGGCGATGCAAAATTGGCAACGGAAATGGCAAATCGCCTCTTAAAAGAAGGAGTGTATGTCATTGGTTTTTCATTCCCTGTAGTTCCTAAAGGGAAAGCGCGTATTAGGGTGCAGATGTCAGCAGCGCATACCAAAGAACATGTTGATAGAGCGATTGCTGCGTTTGCGAAAGTTGGTAGAGAACTAGGAGTAATCAAATAATGAAAGCACTTGGAAAATTGAAAAAAGAAGTGGGTATTTGGATGTATGACGCACCGATGCCAGAGATAGGCCCCAATGACTTGTTAGTAAAAATAAAGAAGACAGCCATTTGCGGAACAGATATTCACATTTACAACTGGGACGAGTGGTCTCAACGTACGATCCCGGTTCCGATGACCACGGGGCATGAGTTTATTGGTATTGTCGAAAAAGTGGGCAGTGCTGTTGAAGGCTATAAAGTGGGCGATCGTGTTTCAGGCGAAGGACATGTTGTTTGCGGCCATTGTAGAAATTGTCGCGCGGGCAAACGTCATTTGTGTCGCAACACGAAAGGTATTGGTGTGAACAGAACCGGTGCTTTTGCAGAGTACTTATCTTTACCGGCATCGAATGCTGTGCTCATACCAGAGAATGTGAGCGATGATGAAGCGGCTATCATGGATCCATTAGGAAATGCTGTGCATACCGCATTGTCTTTTGATCTTGTGGGTGAAGACGTTTTGATTACGGGCGCAGGTCCCATTGGAATTATGGGAGCCATGATTGCGAAGCATGTTGGGGCTCGTAAAGTTGTTCTAACTGAAATCAATGCAGATCGATTAGCACTGGCGAAGAAGGTATGCAAAGACGTCACCATCGTGAATCCGAAAGAAGAATCTTTAGGAGATGTGATGAAACGTTTGGGCATGACAGAAGGGTTCGATGTGGGTCTTGAAATGTCTGGTAGCCCGGTTGCTTTTAACCAAATGATTAGCGCGATGAACAACGGTGGAAGAATCGCTTTACTTGGAATCTTACCTGCACAAGCAGGGGTTGATTGGGGGCAAGTGATTTTCAAAGGCTTGTTCATTAAAGGTATTTATGGGCGCGAAATGTTTGAGACGTGGTACAAGATGATTTCCATGTTGCAAAGCGGTCTCGATGTGAAACCCATCATCACGCATCATTTCAAAGTGGATGATTACAAAGAAGCTTTTGAACTCATGCGTTCCGGCAAATCAGGAAAAGTCATTCTCGACTGGACTTGATTTGTTTCTATTGTTTATTCACTTCTATTAATTACGTCATCCCCGCGAAGGCGGGGATCCAGATGAGCGATAAAGTCATCTGGATGAAAAGAGGGGGTCATCCCCGCGAAGGCGGGGATCCAGATGAGCGATAAAGTCATCTGGATGAAAAGAGGGGG
>Ga0180009_10001347_pt1 | contig 30407 bp, 31 predicted proteins | sample OS_PC_MetaG_FD_123537 | JGI IMG/M metagenome (GOLD analysis project Ga0180009, IMG submission 123537) | Groundwater microbial communities from the Aspo Hard Rock Laboratory (HRL) deep subsurface site, Sweden - OS_PC_MetaG | ecosystem: Environmental > Aquatic > Deep subsurface > Groundwater...
GCATCCGCTGCTCGACGCGACCCTCGACCTGACCCTCGAGCGGCACCGGGACCTGCTCAAGCGGGGTGCGACGCTGGTGGACGAGAGCGACATGGGCACGGACGTGCGGGTGCTCTTCTTCCTCGAGCACTCGGTGCAGGATGGGCGTCCGGGCAAGGACGGCACGTTCCAGGTCATCTCCCAGCGCCTTCAGTTCACCGAGGTGGACCCAGGCGGGGTGTTTCGCGGGGCGGGGCATGCCCCGTATCTCGACTACCGGCCGGCCACCACCGAGGAGAAGCAGGCCGCCAGCGCCGAGCTGCACGCCCCCTGGCTACGACAGGACCTGGAGCACCGGGCGCTCGGGTTTGCCATCGGCGAGCTCGTCCCCCGGCACGTTGACGAGGTCCGGCAGCGTCGGCTGGCCCTGATCGACAAGGTGGAGCGGGCGGTGACGGCGCGGTTGAAGAAGGAGATCAACTACTGGGACCACCGGAGCGAGGACCTCAAGGCCCAGGAGCATGCCGGCAAGAACACCCGCCTCAGCTCGCAGAACGCGCAGGCCAGAGCCGAGGAGCTTGCCGACCGGCTCCAGCAGCGGCTGGTGGCGTTGAAGCGGGAGCGGCAGATTTCCGCCCGACCGCCGGTGGTCAAGGGCGGAGCGATTGTGGTGCCGATGGGGTTGCTGTGGCAACTTGGGGTGGCCAAGCCCACGGCCGACGAGGACCAGCCGCTGGGGCTGGACAAGGACACGGTGGAGCGGTTGGCGATGGAGGCGGTGATGGTTGCCGAGCGGGCGTGTGGGAGGGAGCCGCGGGATGTCTCGGACCAGCGTGGCCTGGGCTACGACATCGAGTCCAAGGACCGCGAGAGCGGGCACTTGCTGTTCCTCGAGGTCAAGGGCCGGGAGGACGGGGCCGCGTCGGTCACGCTGACCAAGAACGAGATCTTGTGCGCCCGCAACCAGCCCGAGCAGTTCCGGCTGGCCATTGTGCTGGTGAACCGCGAGGGGGCGAAGCCGCCCGTGTACGTGCAGGACTACGACTTCGGGCAGCCAGGGTTCGAACAGACCAGCGCGACGTTTCCGCTGGGAGCACTGCTTCGGCAGGGACAGGAGTTCGACATGCGACGTGGTGACAAGGAGTGACTATGGCGAACAAAGTCTATTGGGTTGACGGGCGCCCGGTGGTCTTGGGGAGGAAGGGAAGATTCGTCATGTTCCTGATCACCGCCTTGGTGATGCTTGTCTTCATCTCCGTTGCGGCTGTGGCTCCCCTGGCCATATCCCTTGGAATCGGGTACGCCCTTTCGTCCTTCACGGCGATGCCATTGCCCACTGCCATTGCACTCGCTCTGGGATCGATTCTTGTGACGGTCCTTTTTTCCGCTGGCAGGGGGATCGAGGACGCCCTCAAGTCCATCCGTGATCGGATGACGTACCTCGACGAGGGGGATGATGACGACGAAGATGAGGATGAGGATGAGGATGAGGAGCCTGATGAGTCATGAGCCACTTGCGCCGCAAGCTGATCGAGGTGGCCTTGCCCCTCGACGCCATCAACAAGGCCGCGGCGCGGGAGAAGTCCATCCGGCACGGCCACCCGAGCACGCTGCACCTTTGGTGGGCACGGCGTCCGCTGGCCGCTGCGCGGGCGGTGATTTTCTCGCAGATGGTGGACGACCCCTCGGCGCACCCCGAGCTGTTCCCAACCGAGAAGGCGCAGGAGAAGGAACGGCAGCGGCTGTTCCGCATCATCGAGGAGCTGGTGAAGTGGGAGAACACCACCAACGAGGATGTGCTTGGCCAGGCGCGGGAGGAGATTCGGAAGAGCTGGTGGCGGGCCTGCGCGGAGAACGCAGACCATCCGCGGGCCGAGGAGCTATTTGACCCGGACAAGCTGCCGGCGTTTCACGACCCGTTTGCGGGTGGAGGCTCGCTGCCGCTCGAAGCCCAGCGGCTGGGGCTGGAGAGCTATGCCTCGGACCTCAACCCGGTAGCGGTGCTTATCAACAAGGCGATGATCGAAATCCCGCCCAAGTTCGCGGGCCGGCCGCCGGTGAACCCCGAAGCGCGAACCAACAAGGAGCTGTTCAGCCGCGAGTGGAAGGGGGCGCAGGGACTCGCCGACGACGTGCGCTACTACGGCAGGTGGATGCGCGACGAGGCCGAGAAGCGCATCGGGCACCTCTACCCAAAGGTCGAGATCACAAAGGAGATGGCCAAGGAACGGCCGGACCTGAAGGGGCTTGTGGGCAAGAAGCGCACGGTCATCGCCTGGCTCTGGGCGCGGACGGTGAGGAGCCCCAACCCGGCGTTCGCGGGGGTTGATGTGCCGTTGGTTTCGACGTTCATGCTTTCGACCAAGGCGGGCAAGGAGGTGTATGTCGAGCCGGTAGTCGAAGGTGGTGGGTATCGCTTCACAGTGAAGGTGGGCACGCCGAAGGACATGGAGGCGGCGAAGAACGGGACCAAGCTCGCCCGCGGCGCAAACTTTCGCTGTGTCATGTCAGGTGTGCCGATTGCTGGCAACCACATCAAGGCTGAGGGCATGGCTGGGCGTATGGGCGCCCGGTTAATGGCTGTTGTTGCCGATGGTGAGCGTGGACGGGTCTATTTCGCGCCCACGCCCGAGCAGGAGACTGCAGCTCTGCAGGCGCAGCCGGCATGGAAGCCGGAGATCACGGTTTCCGGCAGCACACAGTACCTTGGCGTGAAGCCCTACGGCATGGAGCGATTTGACCAACTCTTCACTGACCGGCAACTCGTGGCGCTCACGACTTTGTCTGACCTTGTTCAGGAGGTGCGCCTACAAGTGGAACGCGATGCGGTTGTCGCAGGCCTCTCGGACGACGGCCACGGGATTGCTGCAGAAGGCACTGCTGCTGCGGCGTATGCGGATGCGGTGGCGGTCTATTTGGCCTTCTGTTTAGACAAGGCGACCCTCACGAATTCAACCCAAGCAACCTGGCAGAAGGCTCCCGATCGCCTGACCCAAGCGTTCGGACGTCAGGCTATCCCTATGACCTGGGACTATGCAGAGGCGAATCCCCTTTCCGAGGCGGGAGGTGGCTTCGGAATCACTTCACATGCCGTGGGGAAGGTTCTGGAGCGGCTCCCACTGTCGGCACCTACGGGGACAGGATCACAACAGGATGCCGCCAGCACAACAACCCCTGCTGCTCTCGTGGTATCGACCGACCCACCCTACTACGACAATGTCCCGTACGCTGACCTTTCCGACTACTTTTACGTCTGGCTTCGTCGGTCGGCGCGACAGATTTTCCCCGACCTGTTCTCGACGGTCGCCGTACCGAAGGCCGAAGAGCTGGTGGCCTTTGCCTATCGTCACGGTGGAAAAGCAAGTGCCGAGGCGTTCTTCCTCGACGGAATGACGAAGGCGCTGCATTGTCTGTCTTCACGTGTGCATCCGGCTCTGCCACTAACGATCTACTACGCCTTCCGACAAGCCGAGAGCGACGGGGATGACGGCACCGCAAGCACCGGCTGGGATACCTTTCTCGAATCGGTGATCCGCGCCGGCTTCACCATCAGCGGCACCTGGCCGATGCGCACGGAGTACACCGGAAACCTGAAGACCAAGAGAAACGCGCTCGCTTCCAGCATTGTTCTCGTTTGCCGCCATCGCCCTGCGACCCCCTTCATAGCCACCCGCCGGGAGCTACTCGCCGCTCTCAAGGCTGAGCTGCCCGTAGCCCTCGCCCATCTCCAGCGCGGCAACATCGCCCCTGTTGACCTCGCCCAGTCCGCAATTGGTCCTGGCATGGCGGTTTTCACCCGCTACAGCAAGGTGATCGAGGCTGACGGTTCCCCCATGAGCGTGCGAAAGGCGCTCCATCTCATCAACCAGACCCTCGACGAGTGTCTCAACGAGCAGGAGGGCGAGTTCGACGGCGACACCCGCTTCGCCGTCACCTGGTACGAGACCCACGGCCTGGAGCCCGCGGCCTTTGGTGAGGCCGAAAACCTGGCCAAGGCCCGCAATGTCTCGGTGCAGGGGGTGGTGGAGGCTGGCATCTTCGAGGCACGCGGCGGCAAGGCACGGTTGCTCAAACGCGCCGAGCTCCCCAACGACTGGGACCCCGCCACCGACACCCGCCTCACTGTCTGGGAGGCCACGCAGCACATGATCAAGCGGCTCGAGGCCCAGGGCGAGACCGGCGCTGCGGAGCTCCTGCGCAAGCTCGGTGGCCTTGGTGATGCGGCCCGCGACCTGTGCTACCGCCTCTACACCCTCTGCGAACGGAAAAAGTGGGCGGAGGAGGCGCTGCACTACAACAGCCTCATCGTAGCCTGGCCCGAGATCGCCAAGCTCGCCGCGCAAGCCGCACCCGGCAGCGGGCAGACGGAGCTCTTCTGATGGCCGCGGACACGAGGCGGATGGTGAGGTGTAGTGCATGACCAAGATGGAGAAGAAGCTGTCGGAGATCATGAAGGAGATGGCCGAGTCGATCTTCGTGCGTCCGACGGCCCCGCCTTCGGCGGAAGCGGGCCAGGCTGCGCTGCTCTTCGCACACCTGGCGTGGAACCGGGAGGTCGGCGCATCCGCGCCGAACAGGGACGCCTACGCATCCCTCCTGGAGGAGTTGGAGCGCTACGATCCGAATCTGTGGTCAGAGTTTCTACACACCGACCCGGAGGCGCTGATCGACCGCCTCCGCGAGTACAAGGCGCTCCACTACCCCAAGGACCGGCGCCAGATCCTCGTTTGCGGCACGGTGCCTCCGGGGAAGATCCACGTCGAGTGGGTCTATCCCACGAGTGCAGCGAAGCCGAAGCGGTCGCGTGCTCGAAGGAGACGTATGCGATGAGCCGCCACAGCCGAAAGAAGAACCAGCAGCGCAAGAAGAAGCCGCGTAAGCCCGGCGCTGCCTCCCGGTCGCCGGGCTTTATGCGGCAGGTTCCCGACGAGGATCTGATCGCGACCGACGCTGACCTCCAGCAGTTGGACATCCTGAAGCACAAGTACGCGACGTTCGTCTCCACCCGACCACCAGGCAAGAGCAAGCTGCGAAGCCTCAAGGCGGCACTTGATCTTGGGCGGCTGGGCAACATCACGGAAATCGATCACTGGGCGATGGAGGAGTTCTTCTGCCACGGTGTCCCCGGTGACGACTGGCACCCCATCGAAGAATACCTCCGGTTTCTTGGCGACCGCGTAAGCGACGAGACGAAGAAGCTACTACGGCGATGGCAAGACGCGCAGATCGGCTGCTGGCAAATCGACGGAGTGATCGCCGACTACCTCACGCTCCGTCCCTGGATCGTGGAGGAGTCCCGAGCAGAGGGTGAGCAGATCCGCACCATCTCGCTCGCCATCGGCGGCGCCCGTCAGTTTGCAACTGCGCGAGGCAAGGTGCTCCTGGGCTATGTCTCACCCTGGCAACCCGAGCGTGACCTGCACTGCTTCATGGGGTACGGGGCGGCGATGGACAAGGACGATGTGTGGACGCGGGCACCGCTGCTCGGGCTCCGACAGCCTGCCTTGATGGCCGAGCCCGTGCCGTGGGAAGCCACGGGAGAATCGTATCGACAGCATGTCGAGACCTGGAAGCAGCGGAACTGGCTCGACTGGCTCTCGTCGCGTTTGGAATTTCCGTTTCCGGCGGCCACTCGGGTCGGTGTCGAGGGGAAAACCGCCATCGTCGAGGTGAAGGGGATCGTGCCGATGGAGTTGGAGACAGCCCACCAGCTTGGCATCTACTTCGAGGTTCCTGTCCCCGGCCGTGCGCTTCAGTTGGTGGGCGCCAGTCTTGTTGAGCCGCTCGATGTGACCTCCTCGAACTGGCTGGCCCTGGCCGAGTACGGCGAGTATCGCGAGCATGTGGGTCCGCCACCCGGAATGCCCCCCGGCGCATCCACCATCGTCCTGAATCGAAATGGGAAAGTGACATGGCACTGAGCAATCGTGACCGCGTGGGCAAGGCGCTGGACCTGCTGCGCGAAGGGCTCGTCCCCTTCGTTGAGCGGGAGATGCAGAGCCAACTCGGGCCACAGTGGAAGGCCAAGGCCAACCAGGGGCTCACCCGCGAGTTGACCACCAAGGCCGGCAAGGTCGAGTGGGACACCTACGCCCTGCTCTCGGTGATGTGGGACCAGTGGAACACGGTTTTCCGCAACGTCCTGGGCAACGCGGAACGGACGGTGGTGCGCGAACTCAAGGACGTGCGCAACCAGTGTGCGCACGAGAAGCCGTTCTCCTCGAATGACGCCTATCGCGGGCTGGACAGCATGGACCGGCTGCTGCGGGCGGTATCGGCCGAGCAGGCGCGGGAGGTGGAGAAGCACAAGACCGAGCTGCTGCGCACCATGTTCGCCGAACAGGCGCGGCAGCAGACCCGCAGCGCCGGAGTCACCAGCCTCGAGGGACAGCCCGCCTCCGGGCTCAAGCCCTGGCGCGAGATTGTTACCCCCCACCCAGACGTGGCCGCCGGCCGCTTCATCCAGGCCGAGTTTGCCGCCGACCTCTCCCAGGTCTACCGCGGAGAAGGGGCCGACGAGTACCGCGACCCCAAGGAATTCTTCGCCCGGACCTTCATCACGGGCGGCCTGCGCCAGCTCCTGCGCGATGCGTTGACCCGGCTGACGGGCAAAGGCGGCGACCCGGTGGTCGAGCTCCAGACCAACTTTGGCGGCGGCAAGACCCACTCCATGCTGGCCCTCTACCACCTGTTCTCGGACGTGACCGCGGCCGACCTGGTGGGCATGGAGCCGATCTTGAAGGAGGCCGGGGTGCCCCAGCCGCCGCCCGTTCACCGTGCGGTGCTGGTTGGCACTGACCTCAGCCCCGGTGCGACCCGCAAGAAGCCCGACGGTGTGGAGGTGGGGACGCTGTGGGGGGAGATGGCCTGGCAGCTCGGCAAGAAGGAAGGGTACGAGTTCGTGGCAGGGGACGACGCCTCGGGCACAAGCCCCGGCTCGGACGTCCTGGCCAAGCTCTTCCGCAAGTACGCCCCCTGCCTGGTGCTGATCGACGAGTGGGTGGCCTTCGTCCGCCAGCTCCACGGCAAGACCGACTTGCCGGCGGGATCGTTCGACAACAACCTGACCTTTGCCCAGGCCTTGACCGAGGCGGCGAAGAAGGTGAAGGACGCGCTGGTGGTGGCCAGTATCCCGAGCTCCCAGATCGAGGTGGGCGGCGAGGCCGGCCAGTTCGCCCTGGCGGCGCTGAAGGACACCTTCATCCGGGTGGGCTCGGCATGGCGACCGGCCACCGCCGAGGAGGGCTACGAGATCGTGCGGCGGCGGCTGTTCGAGCCCATCACCGAGAAGGAGCACTTCGCGGCGCGGGATGCAGCGATCCGGCAGTTCTCGGAGATGTATCGCAGCCAGAGCCAGGAGTTCCCCCACGGCTGCGGCGAGGCCGAGTACAAGCGCAAGCTGGAGGCCGCCTACCCCATCCACCCCGAGGTGTTCAGCCGCCTCTACAACGACTGGTCCACTCTGGACAAGTTCCAGCGCACCCGAGGCGTGCTACGCCTGATGGCGGCGGTGATTCACAGCCTGTGGGAACGGCAGGACAGCAGTCTGCTCCTCTTGCCAGCGAGCATCCCGATGGACGACCAGCGCGTGCAGGACGAGCTCACACGCTACCTCGACGACCCCTGGGTCCCCATCATCGAAAAGGACGTGGACGGGCCGGACTCCCTGCCTCTGGCTCTTGACCGCAAGAACCCGAACCTGGGTCGCTACTCGGCCTGCCGGCGGGTCGCCAGGACCATCTACCTGGGCTCGGCTCCAACGTCCAAGACCTCACACCCCGGCATTGACGACCGCAGCATCAAGCTCGGCTGCGTGCAGCCCGGCGAGAGCCCGGCCACCTTCGGCGATGCCCTGCGGCGGCTAAGTGACCACGCCAGCCACCTCTACGTGGACGGCACGCGCTACTGGTACTCGCTGCAGCCCACGGTCACGCGCCTGGCCGAGGACCGCGGCGCCCAGTTCGACATCGAAACCGTCTGGGAGGACCTCGTCGGCCGCCTGCGCAAGGACAAGAAGCGCGGGGACTTCAAGGGCGTCCATGCTGTGCCCGGCACCAGCGCCGACGTGCCGGACGAGATGGAGGCCCGGCTGGTGATCTTGGGGCCGGAACACCCGCACACGACCAAGGCCAAGGACAGCCCGGCCATGACCGAGGCCAAGATCATCCTGGCCCAGCGCGGGAACAGCCCGCGACTCTACCGCAACATGCTCGTGTTTCTCGCCGCGGACAAGCAGCGGCTCGCCGACCTGGAGCAAGGCATCCGGCAATACCTGGCCTGGGCCTCCATTGACCGGGAGTGGGAGAGCCTGAACCTGGACCCGTTCCAGAAGAACCAGGCCAGGGTCAAGACCGAGACGGCTGACACCACCGTGCAGGACCGCATCGCCGAGACCTTCATCTGGGCGCTGGTCCCGTCCCAGCCCGACCCCCAAGGCGAGGTCGAGTGGGCGGACGTCCGCCTTCAGGGCAAGGAGGGTCTGGCCGTGCGGACCTCGAAGAAGCTGGTCCACGAGGAGGCCCTGCTGGTGCAGATGGGGCCAGCGCGGCTGCGGCACGAGTTGGACCGCGCCCTCTGGAAGAACAGCGACCACGTCGGGCTAAAGCAGCTCTGGACCTACTTGGCCTCGTACCTCTACCTGCCGCGCCTGCGCGACCAGGAGGTGCTGGTGGGCGCTGTCCAGGACGCGATCACCACCACTGTCGATGATGACACCTTCGGCTACGCCGAGCGGTGGGATGAGGCCGAGGGGCGCTACCGCGGCCTCAAGCTGACCGGCGGTGGCCGGGTGTTCCTCGACGGCAGCGCAGTGCTCGTCAAGCCCGAGGCGGCACGGGAGCAGATCCGCAAGAAGCGGCCGTCCACCGAGGTGCCGCCCGACGGTCCCTGCGTGACCGCGGGTGTCCCGCTGCAGCCGGGTGCCGCGGGCGACCGCGCCGCGCCAACGATGCCCGTGCTGCCGAAGCGGTTCTACGGGTCGGTCGATCTGAACCCCGACCGCGTGGGGCGAGACGCGGGCAAGGTCGCCGAGGAAGTGATCCAGCACCTGTCGACCCTGGCCGGAGCGAAGCTGCGCGTGACCCTCGAGATCGAGGCAGATGTTCCGGGCGGCGTGCCGGAGGGTTCGCAGCGAACGGTGTCGGAGAACTGCAAGACGCTCAAGTTCAAGACGCAGGGTTTTGAGACGGAGTAGCTGGGGGCGACGCCAATGCGCACATCAGCGACTGTTCACCCGATTGACTTCAGCCAGCTCTCCGGACACGACTTCGAGCGGCTTGTCTTTGCCTTCCTTTGTCGCCGCTGGCCGTGGTCCCAGATCGACTGGTTCGGCCAACTGGGCGACGACGGTGGACGAGACATCTGGGGGCTACGAGAGAACGACTGGGGAAGGGAGGACCTTGTTGTCGTAGCCTGCGCCAACTGGCAACGGCTCACGGCTACGAAGGCGGTGAACGACATCGACAAGATCGTTGAGCGACCGCATGGGGTGCCCAATCACCTCATCGTCATGTCTGGAGGGAGGGTCTCGGCGGAGCTGAAGACGAAGGTGTCTGAACACGCCAAGAGTGTCGGGATACACCGAGCGGAGATCTGGTCGGGACCCGAGTTTGAAGAACAGCTCCGATTCCACGCTGAGTCTGTCCTTCGGAGGTTCTTCAACGGAGAGGCGCTGCCAGACGAACCAGACGCCCTGCGCAGCTTCGTGGCGGACACGATGTCGTCGGATGAAGAAGGGCTACGGCTCCTGGCTCGCCTGTTCGATCGGCCGGCGTTCTTCACGCACTTCCACTCGGAGAGTTCCTTGCCCGCGTTTCGGCGGGCCATCACAGACACGATTGAGGCGTTGAACACCGGAATCTACAGAAGCCGCGACGGAACTGTGATCGGGCGCGTGCCATCCAAGAACGACTTCTCCGACGCCAACGTTCGTCGAGCACTTGATGAGATCGTCCGGCGGCTGAACTCTCTTCGTGTCATGTTTGACGACGGCCTGCGTACGCGGCGCATCCGGCCGTGTGGATGCGGCAACGACGATTGCCCTACCTTCACGATGGACCACGCCGTGGCACGTGAGCTTGATGAGGCTCGAGCGGACCTACTGGACCTGGCTCGCGGCATCATTCCCTCGCTCTCCGTAGTCCCCGACTTCCGTTAGACGCAACTTGGAGGCTATGTGGCGAAGCGCGACTGTATCTATTGGGGGATCTCTCGGAGCTGTACCCGAGAGACCGGCTCGAAGGAGCACACGTTTCCAGCATCCCTGGGCGGGAGGCGCGTCAACAAAGGTATGCTCTGTGCTGCCTGTAATGAAGGCTTCAGCTCACTTGATGCAGAATTGGAGGAGCAACTTCGGGAGATCAATGGGTTCCTTGGCGTAGTTCCAGATCACGGGTCTGAACCGAAGCTAGCGAGTACGACGGACTCATTGGATGGCAAACGCCTGGGGGTCGATGCTGAGGGCCGTGCCGTCATCGCGGAGCCCGTGACTGTCAGTGAAGCGACCGACCCAGCGACAGGCGAGCAACTTGTCCGGGTGCAGTTCGACAATGAGAAGCAAGTTCAGCAATGGATCTCGGAGCAGAAGGCGAAAGGGTTCAAGGTCAAGCAACGTACTCGGACCGAGGGTGTACAATACGCCGCGCAGCGGTTGAAGGCTGAGTGGTCCTTTGGAGGACCTGAAGCGCTGAGAGAGATCGGGCGCATCGCGCTCAACTTCCTAGCCCACCACCACCCAGAACTCGCCCGCTCACCGGAACTCAGGGAGATGAAGGAGTTTATCTTGGGCGAGTCCACCGATCAGCACGTATGGTGGGACATGGAAGAGCCGTGCGCTGCTCTCCCAGATGCGCAGGAGAAACCATATCGGTTCGGCCATCGCATCGTGATCTCCAAAGACGCCCAGTCCGGGAGAGTTGTTGGGCACGTATCTTTCTTTTCGGCATTTAGGTTCTTCGTCGATTTCGGCGTGCTGCAGGTGGACAACACGGAGACGATCGTCGTCGACATCGATCCCTTGGCAAAAGCGGCGCCGGCCGACCTCAAGGTAGCCCGCCACGATGAGTTTCTGTGGCCGCCCGATCATCAGGCCAGCGGGGCTGACTACTCCGGACACCTACGGGACGCCATGAATAGTCTCGTAGGACGCATCTACGATTTCTGGTGGGAAAAGACAGAACGGGAGCTGCTGCCCGCGCTCAACGGGCTTCGATCGCTGGAACCGCGAGTTGGAGCCCGAATGATCTTGGACAGCCTCGAGCCCCATAAGCAGAGGATCTTGAACCTACTGACGGCGGCGCTTGAGTTCACTGCGCGTGCATTGGAAGCGGAGTCGAAGGGAGGCGAGGCCGAAGATGCCGGAAAGGCCATTGCCGAAGCCCTTCTGTTGCTCGGCAGCGCTGATGCAGACCGCTCGTGTGGTCTTTCGCGTCAAGCAGAGTCCATGCTTACTTGGCTCACCGCTCGCATCGCCGACGGGATCAATACCCGTCTGCAAGACCACGAGTTGACCGGCCCAGAACTACGATCGCTGCTGGAAGGCACCGATGGGCAGCAGGTAGTGGCGTCTGTCCTGGCGGAGGTTCTTGACCGAGGAACTTCAAGGCCAGGTGAGACCTGCCGACCGTGAGCAACGTTCGTCAAGTCGACTACTACTCCAAGTCGGGGTACTGCGGCGGCGACTCGCCGACCCGCGCCGTGACCTTCGGATAGCGTCCCTTGGCCGGCGCGTACTCGATGCTCACCACGTTGATCTGGTGCATCCAGTCGTCGCCGAAGTCGAACCAGTAGCCGAAGGCCCGGTCCACCTTCAGCTTGAGGTCGTCGAGCTTGGTGTCCTCGGTGTGTCCGGTGACAGCATCATGCTCATCAGTGCCTACCACTCCCCGCGGCGTGTACCGCGGCCCCTTGGGATCCATCGGCCCCTTGCCGAGCTGGAACTCGTAGAGGTGCTCCTCTTCCCTGTCGAACGCGGTGAAGATCGCTCGGTGCAGGACAGCGAGGGTCTGGTCGCCGTAGATCTGGATGGTCCTGGAGATGGCCTTGCCGTGGAACTCGTCGGACATCGGCCCGCCGATCAAGAAGACGTCCAGCGTGTAGAGCCTCCTGCCACCCGACCGGGTCTTGACCTTGGCCTTGGCTGCGGCGGGCTTCCTGGTGCTGGTCCTCTTGGCCTTCTTCCGGGACGGACTTGGCACGGTCGGTCTCCGAGCTAAGGAAAGCGGCAGTCCAGATCCACCGCCGCTGAAAGGAGAGCAAACCACACCAGGGGGAGGAGCATCAATGGGAGGTTCAGTTCAGCGCCGGCCGCTTTTGGTCGCCGGCTGTGATGCCGGCGTGGCACTGGCGACGCAGGCCGCGTGAGCCTTGTACCCTGCCTTGATCGCGGCCTCTGGTGTCTTGAAGATCGCCGTGCAGTTCCTGCAGCGGTAGTGGGCGCAGCCAGGGGCGTGGAACACCCGCGAGCGCACATTGCCCCGGAACGGTTTGGCCCGGTGCCGGAAGTCCCAGGGCGCCGTCGGGCTTGGATCCGCCCACAGGCCACGCTTGGCCTTGCGGGCCTCTTCCTCGAAGAACTCGAGCATCTTGGCCCGCGGCGCGTACTTCCGGTACCACCAGGCCAGCCCGGCCTTGACCAGCTCCTCGTTGAGGGACCTGTCGCCGGTCATGACCTCGGCCACCGTGCGGCCGTACTTGTCGGTGGTGGCCACCTTGACCGTGACCACCTTGCCGAACACCAGCGTGGAGGTGAACTGCTTGGATTTCTGGCCGAAGGGCTGGGCCTTCTCCGGCGCGTCGACGCCTTGCAGTCGGATCTTCACGGGCGTCTTGTCCCGCAGGACGGTGATCGTGTCGCCGTCGGCCACTCCGACGACCTTGCCCTGCCAACTTTCCTCCTTGGCCTGAGCTGCAGGGCCGACAAGAAGCACGAGGAAGGCCACTGCCCAGTGCGGGCACTTCGTCGTCTCCAGAGAGATCTGTTCCGCACAATACGGACAAGAACTCGGATGTGACATCGACATCGGAATTCCTCCTCACGACCCTTGGCGAACGCCGGCTCCGCATGCTGAACAGGTCTTCCGATATGTGAATAGGCAAGTCGTCGCGGGCAGCGGCCTGTCACACCGGCTGCAACGAAATCCAACGTATCGACGTGTCGCAGGCCGGAACAAAAGAATGGTCGCCGCGATCAGGATTGGAGGTTCCAGGGAAGAGACAAGCACGAAATGGGTGAGGTCCTTGGCGGGGCTGAATATGAGCTCGCTGACAAGGTACAGGAAGCACAACAGGACAAGACCCGTGTGTAGTCCGACAACGACCACGCCGATCCGCCACAGCCAGGGTTTGCGTGCGAGGATCGTGACGGCGAGGAGGCCTGCGGCTAGGATTTGGAGTATGAGGATGTCGTATGCCGTATTGCTTGCCAGAAACACTATGACCATGCGCGAGGAGGCCCAGCCCATGAGAACCAAGAGGAGGTAGGCCCCCGCCACAACCAGGCCGGCGATGGCTGTGCCCGGAATCGGCTCCCGCCGCGGCAGCGAGGCCGCCTTCAGTGACCCAGGTACTGCCACGCCGGCCTCGCCCACCGGCTGTCGCTTGCTGTACATGATGGCGAAGCCGATCGCCTCACCGATGACAAGCAAGATTAGGATCGTGAAGATGATGGTCAGGCCTTCACTTGGATTGCCGGAATCCTGTCCGGAGAGAAATCGGAACACAGCGTTTTGAAACCGAGCGCCATAGATCATGTTCCCGAGCACGTAGCCCAGGACGACCGCAACGGGCGCAGGCCAGATGAGGATCGACCACTTGTACCGATACTGCGGCGAAGTGGAGCCAGTCCTGTGCTTGGCTGCCTGCGCCCCGCCGTGGTCGAGGATCTCGCCGCAGAACCGGCATTTGATGGCGACGGCCTTGATGGTCTCTCCGCAGAAGGGGCATGGCTTGGTGTCCGCGGACGGAGGTGCAGCAGTCGACAGTGCTTCCTTGCAGAACGGGCAGATGCTCCCCCCTTGAACAAGCGTCTCTGCGCAGAGCGGACAGACCGTCGTAGAGCCGGGCTGTCCCGCCAAGATCAGCTTCCGTACCTCCGCGACCTTGGCCGGGTTGATCTCTTCGTGGCAATGCCGGCACTTGATGGCACCGGCGATGACTTTCTCGGCACAGCTTGGGCATTGCGCAGTCATTGTCATCACAGGTTCCTCGCTCCAGAATGAGGTCGTCGGTGTGACTAGCGGCCCAGTGGGTTAGGGCCGCATCAGGTGAACGGCCGGCCTTGAGCATCTTGGGTGATCACAATGATCTCCACGATTACCCAAATCCCGGTGACGATGATACCGAGGAAGTAGACCCATCCAAGCAGCAGGGTGATCAGCAACTGAGCGATGCCCCGGCCGGTATAGCCGGCGACGAAGTTGTGAACGCCCAGGCACCCCAGGAACACACCGAGTAGGATGTACACGACACGGCTCGTGCTGGAGGCCCCCGGACTGCCGGCCGGGGACGGCGAAGGGGCTACTTGCTGCCGGGGCTGGAGGTGTGGTGGATGCGCTGTCGGGGCCGGCACCGCTTTCTCGACGCGGTCCTGCATCTTCAAGATCTGGGCAATCTGTTCCCTCGAGAGCAGATTCATGCCGTGCAGGTACGCGCCCACTGGCTTTCTCTGGCCTATGGCCTCATCGACGCGCTGTTGCTCCAGGGCATGGTTGGCCTGCGCTTGCGCGATGAAGCCGAGATCGATTGCGATCTCGCAGAACAACTTGTCCTTGGGATCACGGGCGAGCAGGGGGCCGGCGGTGTGACCCACCGGCGCGTGCGCGGAAAAACTTGGGACCGACGGTGGCCCGGCAAGAACGGCCTCTCCGCAGAAGGGACAGGTCGTTGCACTCTCGTCAATCTGCTCGCCACAGAAAGGACAGCGTCTCTTGACCATCTCCACACCTCTCAGTTCAGTCCAGCCGCCGGGGTCAGCGGTACTGGAACGGATACACGACAGTGATGGGCTTGCCCTCGAACGGCCGGAACCGCGCCAGGGTAACGGCCGCTTGTATGCAGTTCGAGACAGGCAGGTCGGCGACGCTCCGATGGACCCTGGCCTTGATGACACGGCCGCTGGGATCGATGGTGATCTGAACCGCGAACACCCCTGGCGTCTTGAACGACTCGAAGCAGTGCTGGACGTGGTGACGGACGGTTTGGATCCCCGCCTTGATGTCGTTGCGGGTCAGGGCGTCACCTGCCTCGGTGGGGCTGGCTGGCTTTGCGCTGGCGGCGTCCTGGCGCTGGACCTGCACCGCGGCATCCTTCTTCACCGTTGCCTGTCCAGCGTTTGGAGATCTTGGGCTTTCCTTTGTGTCGGTGGCCTCCGGATCGTGCTCGTGGCTGGCGACCTCGGAGAGGGTATCCTGCTGCGGGTTGGTCGTGCCAGCAGTGGTTGCAGTTGGCTGCGGGTTGGTCGTGCCAGCAGTGGTTGCAGTTGGCTGGGCCGCTGGCTTGAGGCGCCGAGGTTCCTCATCCCGTCCTGGTGCCGGCGAGACACGTTGGGCGGCGGTGGCGAGGTGGATGGGAGGGTGGGCAACATGAGAGCCATCCACTGGGCTGGTCCGGCGAGCATCCTGTTGCTGTGCGGCTGCAGTAACCGAGACCTCGGTGTCGTGACGTGGGACCACCGAATCCGGGCGGGAGTGGTCGCTCGCTACCTGTTCGCCGCTGGTCGAAGCCAAGAATGCATAGGCGCCGATCCCGACCGCGATCACCACGACGCCAATCAAGGCCGGCAACACCCACTTCCGGGTGGGCACATCCATCGGCAACTCGTCCGAGAGGTCTGAGTGACCACCGGACGATGAGCGTGTCAGCGCCGCACGAGGTGCCATGATACGAGCCGGAAGGTCCGGGGCGCCACCTGCAGGGGGATGGGTTTCCACCGCTGGGACGTGGCTAATCTCCACCGGAGGCGAGTTCGTTGGGGGTGGTGCAAACGTGTCGGAGGCATGGGTCGGTGCGAAGACCGGGACCATGGCTGGCGGCGCGGCAATAGGCTCGGCGGGTGGATGGGATGGGATAGTCGGAGGAGACTTTCCAGGCGGTGCCACGTTTGCGGTGGTGAGCACCTCATCGCACTCGGGGCACACAGGCACACCCGCCGGGATCTGTTCGTAGCAGGCCGGACACCGCTGGGTTGCGATAGTGGTCCCCTTGAGGGCAGCGAACCGGGCCTGGTCGAGGATCTCGCCGCAGAACCTGCACTTGATCGCGGTGGCTTTGATGGTCCCAGCACAGAAGGGGCAGGACGTGGTGTCGTTCGTGGGCATGGGGTTTGCTCTATTGGGCGGGCGCGACGAGGGCCTTCAACACGACCCTGGCCGCATCCGAAGTCCTCTGCCCCGCCGGCGCATCGAACACCTTCTGGACAACCGACCCGAAAGGGTCCTCCTGGAACACGTTCCAGGTCTGGGCGAAGCCGTTGACGGTGGTGATGTCCCGCGACCCGGTCTTCTGGGCCCAGAGCGCGAAGTTGCCGCGGGTCGTGTACTCGGTCAGGTTGGTCTCGAGGATGGCGTGCAGGCGATGGCCGTAGCGGAAGATCTCGTACACCCCGGTTTCATGCTGGGCCACGATGTAGCCGCGCAGCCGGAAGTAGCCCCGGTCCTTGAGGTACTGCTGGAGGTCGGTGCGCCCCTTGTACGACGTGCGGCCGTTCTGGATCGCCTCGACCAGTGCGTTGCAGACCTCGGTCGGCACGTTGGCGTCGCTGTTGATGACGACGCAGTCACTCTCCGATGGCGTGCCGTCCACGAGGGCGCGGAGCTCGTTCAGCCTCGTCTGGCGGCGCTCCTGTTCTATCTCGGCCTGGGGCTTCTCGGGCAACGACGTCATTGGTACGGCCGCTAACGATCCAGAGTCGCTCTGCATGTAGAAGAACACGCACGCCAGCGCAGCCCCGGTGATAACCACCGCAATGGAGACGATGATCGCCAGCCGACCTGTCTTGGAATTCTGGCGGCGCCGTCTCTTGCCGAGGGGAGCGCCGCACCCGATGCACTTGGTTGCTTTCGACGTGTTGTGGCACCCACAGTCTGGGCATTGATTCGTGATGCGATTGGATTTGTCAGCGCCTCCCCCCGCTTGGACTGCTGGCACTGGCGCGTTTGCAGAAGTAGCCAATGGAGCCAGCGTCTGTTCTGGTCCGGACAACAAGGCCGGCGGCGGCGAGGATGGTTTGGCGACCTGGTCCAGGCGCGTCTTGCAGTGCTTGCACTTCGTCGCGGCGGCCAAGATCTCTCCGCCGCAGCGTGGACATCTTTTCGTCTGTGGGGTGACCCCGTTCATGGCGTCCGTCTCCTTCCGGTCCACCCGAGACGGCAGGCAAACGCGGCCCAGACACCTACTATCCTGGGCAGAATACCCAAGATAGACGGCAATTTGCAATCTATTGCCGTATGTGGCGTGTGTATCGACTGCTGGACTCGCGCTTCCCTTGCTCGGGAGGTGCTCATGGAGGTTCAACGGCTTCTTGGTCGTCGCCTGCGCAGCCTGCGCGAGGCGCAGGGCCTGACCCAGCAAGAACTGGGCGACAAGGCGGCATTGTCGTTCAAGTACCTCGGCGCGATCGAGCGCGGCGAGGAGAACCCCTCGCTGAAGGTGATCTCCAAGTTGGCCAGCGCCCTCGGCGTCGAGCTCCGTGAGCTGTTCGAGTTCGAGCACGAAGAGACCTCGCCGGCCCAGCTCAAGAAGAAGCTCGACCGCCTGCTGAAGTCCGCGGATGTCGGGACACTCCAGCAGGCGGTCAAGCTCATGCGAGCGCTGCTCGTCTGACCTACCGTCGCCCCCGAAACCTGTCCTCCTCCTTAACCACGATGCGAGCCCACGCTTCGGTCTCGAGCTCCGACTGGTACTCGCGAAGGAGCTTGGCCTCCCGTTTGGTCAGCGGTCGGAGCAGCAGGATGTCGCGGGGATCGTGGTGGGCCAGCAGCCCGGCGAGCAACTCGGGGAGGGGGCGGTCATCGACAGGCTCAAGGTCGAAGTTGACCACCAGGTGGGGTTTGCCGTCGCAGATGACGAAGGGCGAGTTGTGGCGGGTCATGATTGCACCTCCGGATAGATCCACCCGCGCTCGGCGAACGACACCACTCTCCCGCCGCCAACCACCAGGAAGTCGAGCACGGTGATGCCGAGGAGCTGCCCCACGTCGCAAAGACGAGTGCTCAAGCGCCGGTCCTCGTAGCTTGGCTCGGGGTCACCGCTCGGGTGGTTGTGGACCAGCAGGGCGGCGGCTGCGCCGTCCCGGACGAGCTTACGGAACACCTCGCGCGGGTGGACCTCAACGCTGTTCAACGTGCCCCGGGCGATCTCGTGCTCGCAGATGACGCGGTGTCTGGTGTCGAGGGCCAGAGCAAGGAACACCTCCTGGTGCAAGTGGCCAAGCCGGGGCGCGTAGATGGCCGCGACATCGGCCGCGCAGGAGACGGCGGCGCCGATCGAGACGGGGCGGGAGTTGATGCGGCGGGAGAGCTCGACCAGCGCGAGGACCTGCGTGGCCCTGGCCGGGTGGAAACGAGGAACGGAGGATATCTCGGCCCGGCCAAGCTCGGACCAGCGAGGGAATGCGCGGCTCAGAGACCGGGCCAGGTAGGGTGAGCCGAGGGTGACGCCGAGTAGATCGACATCGGAGAGGGAAGCGGCTCCTTGGATCAACAGCCGCTGACGAAGGGCGTGTAGCTCCTGGGTCATGGCTCAGAGCCTGAGCGGCATGATCACCGCCAGCCGCCCGTCGATGTCGACCCGGACGGGGTCGAGTGGGCCGCCAAGGCCAAGCTCGACCTGACCAGCTCGCGGCAGTGCGTCGAGGAGGTACTTGCCATCCAGGCCGAGCTCGATGTCCGGCCCGTTGTGGTTGTTTTGCAGGGTCGGCGCCACCAGCTCGGCCTCGCCCAGAGACGAGCCCCAGGGCGAGAGCACCACGGCGCCGTTGACGCAGACCTTGATGTTGCCGCGCTCGGAGAGCTTCATGGCCTGCGCGAGGGCCATGCAGAGCGCGGCGGTGTCGAAGACCACCTGACTCTGCTGCGCATCCTTGGACGGGATCACGTGGTTGTAGGGCGGGAACTGCTCGTCCAGTAGGCGGGTCTCGAGTTGCCAGGGGCCGCAGCGCACGCGGAGCTGGTCCTGCTCCTTGGTCTTGTGCCGGGCGAACACCACCTGGTCGTCGCGCTTCAGGATGCGCGACAGCACGACGGCGGAGCTGGAAGGCAGGAGCAGCGGAACCTCGGGCTTGATCGGGCTGGGCGCCAGGTGGAGTCGGTGGCCATCGGTGGCGACCACCGCCTGCTGGTCGATGAGCACCGCGTTGAGGTGCTTGCGGGATGGGTCGGTGCTGACGGCCGGCAGGACCCAGGCCAGAGCCTGCTGCAGCGGACTGGCCTGGCACATCCCGACCAGCTTCCAGTCCGCGGTGCTCAACGGCGCGGGGAAGAGCTGCGGGTCGGCGGCCGGGAGCTGCATCGTGGTCCCGCCGATTGTCACGTAGATCTTGTCGCCCGTGACCTCGATCACCACATCGCCGGCGCCTTTGCCCACTGGCTTGACTAGGCTGGCGAGCAGCTTTGCCGGGGCGCACGCGAGCAGATGGTCTCCCTGCGCCGGAAGCTCGCAGGTCAGCCGGGTGGTGAGGTCGGTGGACACCACGACCAGCTTGTCGCCGGCCCCAACCAACAGGACGTTGCTGAGGTGCGGGAGGGGGCCGCGCGAGGGAGCCAGCCGGGCCAGCTCCTTGAGCGCGTCGTGTAGGGCGCGGCGGTCAACACGCATCGCTGCACCCCCAGGCGAGCTCCTGGTGTTGCTCGAGCTCGGCGTCGGGCAGCAGGTAGTCCGCGGCTCGATCTTCGTGCCACAGGACCTCGAGTTGGCCATCGCGCCTGGTCGGAGCGGTCTGGCCCACGAGCTTGCGGGCCTCGCACTCCGAGATCGGGAGCACCAGGGCGGCACGGGCCTGGCCGCCAGCGGAGATCAGGATTGTGACAGGCGTGCCGGGTAGGACCTCCACTTGAGCATCGCGCCGCGCGGCCAGCGTCAAGCCGGCCGAGGCGAGAAGCACGGCCAGGACATCCTTGGCCGGCTTTGGGACCGGAGGCAGCAGGACAGGACGGCGCGAGGCCGGGGTGGCGTTCTGCAGAATGGGCGATCTCTCGCCGAGTGCGACCTTCAGCGGTCTGTCGGCGCGGCGGGGACGTCGGTGTCTTCGTCGCATGGTTGTCTCCATGGCTACGGGCCAAGGCCAGCAGCGGGTCTGGTTGTTGATGGAAGGGAGGGAGGCCGAGCTACCCTCGGCCTCCCAGGTGACCTACTCGTCGTTGGAGCGCCTGCGGGTCATGGCGATGCACTTCGGGCCCACGGCGCGAACAGCAAGCGCGGCCAAGGCAGCTACGATCTGGGCAAGTCCGGCCTGAACGCCTGGATCGTTCACGATTGCGCTGCCAGCCGCGCGGACCCGTTTCAACAGGCCGGACTCGTCCTGATTTTCTTCATCGTCGCGCAAGTAAGCGGTGACGGGATCGCTGGGCATGATTACCTCCGGCAAAGCAACCGCACGATCAGGACGACGATCTCGGCGACGTCGGCGATGGTGCGCTTCAGGTTTTGTCTCATGTGTGTTCCTCGGGGTGATGACTCAGCCGGCGAGGCAGGGGCCGGCGAAGGGACAGCCGCAGCACCACCAGTCGCGGGCGGGGAAGAACGCACCGGCCTCTATGGCCCGGTGAACACCCGCCACCGTGTGCAGCAGGTCCTGGTGATCGCGTCGGGTGCGGGTGAGGTGGTAGACCTCCAGGGCGGGGGTCTTCTGCTTGAGCAGGACCTGCAACGACACCTTCGCGTCGCCCAGGCCGAGCATCGGAGCGGCAAGGGTGTAGGCGGTGACCTGGAGATCGTGGGACAGGTGAGTCTCGGCGTACCTGCGGCTGGCCGTCTTGTGCTCGAGGATGCGGAACACGCCGGGCAGATCTTCGACCACCGCGTCCAGCACGCCGACCAGCCGGGGATGGAGAACCTCGCCGGTCTCCTGGTCGCAGAGCTCGATCGAGAACGGCTCCTCCACGCCCGCGACACGAGCCGGGCGCTCGGCCTGCTCGTGGAACACCCGCATCAGCCCGATGCCCTTGTCGAGCAGGCTCTCGGGTGTCTCGTTCTTGTCGAGCAGCACGGGGGTGGGGCCATCGAGCTCGCGGCGCCAGGCGTCTGTGAACGCCTGCTGCAGCTCGTCGGCGGTGGGTTCTGGCTGCTGCTCCATCAGGCGCCCGTAGAAGAAGGCCAGCGCGATGTGGATCGCTCCGCCGAACGCGAGGGCACCGGAACGGTGGGAAGGTGGGGTGCGCAGGATGTACCTGTGTTCGTACTGGCGGGAACAGCGACGGTACGTGTTGATCGCCGAGATGCTGAGGTGGTTCTCTTCGCGCAAGACGGCCAGGGCGGTGCGGGTCATGACGCCGGGCTGCTCAGGCCCTCGCCGAGCTCGGTGATGAAGCTCGAGGCGTCGGACTTGGAGAGGTGCTCCGGCTGCACCCCGTAGGTGTCGACCGTGCGCTCGCGGATCTTGTCGGCGGACAAGCCGAGGGAGCGGCCCATGCCCCAGATGGCCGAGAGCTGGCGCTGGGTCAGGCGATTTGGTGTGTCAGTGACACACTTGCGTCGTCCGTTGCCGTTGCCCCGGCCGGTTTCTTGTTTGCTTCCGTGGCCATTGCCGTTGCCCTTGGCCATGCCGTTGCCGGGCGAGGCGGCCTCGACCGGGCGGTCCGAGCTGTAGAGGTGCAGGCCCACGCCGAACAGACTGGCAGCCTTCTTCAGCGCGTCGGTGGCGGCGGCCTTGAAGTCGTCGGCGATGGAGATCACCTCGCCCTCGCGGCTCACGGTGATGCTGGATCCGCCGAAGGCCATCTTGGTGACGCCGTCGGCGATGAGCTTGCCGAGCACCACGACCTCGGCCTCGCGCACCTGGTGCTCCACGATCTCGAAGCTCCAGTTGCCCTCGAAGACGTCGTTCAGGCGCCGGATGTACTCGGCGCCCTCGACGTAGCTGAACGTCTGGCCGAAAGGCCCCTTGCGGGTCCTGAGCAGCTCATTGGGGAACGGCTGCTCGAGCATGTTGCGGTTCATGGTGTGTCTTTCTCCTTTGGATCGGGGAAGAGGTTGACGGGTTGCAGCGGCGGGATGTCCGGGCCGACGACGCAGGTGAGCGCGGCTCGAAGATCGCCCTGGGAGGCGTGGGCCTTCATGGCCTCGACCACCCCATCCCGCCGGACCAGCGCGTGCCCCTCCCGGTCGCGTGGCCTGTCCACAAGGCCCAGGCCGCGCCGGAAGTGAACGCTGACGGGCGGCGTGTCGAACCAGCCGGAGGAGTGCCGGTCGAACTCAATGTCGTGCTGCTGCAGCCAGCTCTCGAGGTCCGGGAACTGGCCGTAGGGCGCCTGGTCGTCCTCAAGTTCCAGGGTGCCGCACGGGGTGATGAAGCTCGTGATCTTGTCGGCACCGTAGAGGTGCCCGCCCGCCTGGAGGATGGTGACCAGCTCGGGGAACAGGTGCGCCGGGATGGGACCGCCGATCTCCAGGCGGGCGTGGTAGCGGTCGGACACGCGACTACTCGCCGCCGCCCATCGGCACGGCGATGTAGTCGGAGCCGGTCCAGAGGCACTTGCGGCCCCAGCGCTTGAGGGCCTTCTGGTCGGCGGGGATGCGGATCTTGGGGCGCGGCGGCGACTCGCTGGTCTTGCTGCTGCGCTTGCCGCTGGTCTTGTTGGCCATGCTCGTTCCTTTCGTGGGCGCATCTCTCCCGGCCGGGGTGACCGGGGATAGCGGTTGCTGGTTGTTCAGGGAGCGGCCCTGCGCGGGCCAGGGCGAACTACTTCTTGGCGGGCTTCAGCGGCTCGGAGATGAAGGTCTCATCCCAGGGAGTGTCCTCGGGCACCCACATCCACCTGCTGGTGACGAATCGATCGGGCAAGAGCGCACGGAGCTCCTCGTGCTTGGCTTCCTCGGTCGCACCGTTGGTGAGCTGGATGCTGCCCCAGAACGACCAGCCGTCGTGGTCCTCGTTGTCGAACGACTCGGTGTCGCACTCGACCTCAAGGCCCCACCGTTCCAGAACAGCGGCGATGGCGCCTCGCTCTTCTTGCGTGCAGGGGAACACCTCCGCCTGGCACTCGTAGCAGCGGCTCATGCTGGCTCCTTCTGCAGGTTGATGACGGGCGCCACCAGCTCGTCGGCGTCGTTGGTGTTGCGGACCCGGACCATCGAGGTGGCGATGGGCGCGAGGCTCTGCAGGCCGAGCTCGGCGTCAGGACCAACGCCCACGCAGAACCAAGAGACGCCCTCGATCTTGGTGAGATTGGTGGCGGCGTCGATGGTGTCCGAGGTGACGGAGTCCTCGCCGTCGGTGATCACGACGACATCGGCCTGCAGCATGGTGGGGGACTTGTGGATAATCTCGACCGCGCGGAGCACCGGCGCGTTGAAGTCGGTGCCACCGGAGCATCCGTGGTCGAGGGCGCGGGAGATGTCGTTGGGCGTGGCCTTGCCCGCCGAGATGGTGACCTCGCGGGTGATGCCGCCGTTAAAGCTGACCAACGTCCACGACCTCCGTTGTCGGGTGGCGGTGGAGAGCAAGGCCAGCGCGACGGCCTTGCTCCAGATGTCCTTGCCGGCCTCGCGCATGGAGCTGCTTTCATCGAGCAACACGACCACCGGCCCCCTGGCTTGGGGCTCCCGGCCGGTCATCGCGTAGGTCAGCGCCTTGCCCTGTAGCAGGCGTGCGAGGAAGGCGATCCGGAGCTTCTTGCGCCGCAGGGCGACCAGCTCGCTGGGCAGGACACGAGCCAGGTCGGGCAGGCCGCCGAGCCCGATGCCGTGGACCTCGCCGACGCCGGGCTTGACTCTGGACCGGGTCTTGGCGGCGGCCACCCTCTCCAGGCGGCCGGCGAGCTCGGCGATCTTGCGCAGACGGTGGGAGCTGGTGAGGCGGGTATGGGCGTCCCGCACGGCCTTGAGGTTGCCTGGGCTGGCGTTGGTCACGACGGAGGTGCCGGGCAGGGAGAGCCCGAGGGGGGTGTTCATGCCCTCCAGGCCAGCCTCGGCTTCCTGGACAGCGTCCCTGGCAGCCCGGATGGCTCGACGGAGGGAGGCCCGGAGCTGGTTGTCCGAATCCTGGGCGGGCGAGGGGTGTACGGGATCCTGTGGCCCTCCCTGGGACGGGCTAGAGCCGGACCCCTGCCCAGGCCGGCTCTCGGGGTTGCGGCCGCCTGGGGGATCTCCTGGGCGGTCTGACGGCTGCGCGGGCGGGCGCTCAGGGACGTGGGGCAGGAGCTGCTCCAGCATAGCCTCTGCCGCGATGCCGGCGGCGAACCCGTTGCGGGCGCACATGAGGCGGAGCCGCTGCCACTCGCCCAGTTCCGAGGCGAGGTCGTGGAGGCGGGTGGCCCAGTCGGGGGCCGGGTCGATGATGGCGGGGTCGGACGGGAGGTAGAGGCGAGCCACAACGTCCGCGCAGAACAACGGCCATGTTGGCTGCCTTTCGAGGCCGCCCTTGACCAACCGGCGGGCCGACTCGGACAACACCAGATGCTCGCCCCAGATGTGACGGTCGATCCACGTGCTGGTCCTGAAGCAGAGGCCCATCACGCCGCCCCTGGCGCCATGTGCAGCTTGCTGAGGCTGCGCAGCGCAAGCTGCGAGAGCGCCCTGTGCCAGGTCTCGACCTTGGTCAGCGCCTGCCGAGCGCGGAAGGAGCGCTTCTCCGGCACCGCGGCGATGCGCTGCTCGAGGCGGGAGTGCAGGTCCCCGAGTTGTTTAAGGAGCGGTTCCAGCTTTGACGTGAGGTCTGGGTCGTCGGGTTGAGGTCTGGAGTCATACAGGTCCTTCGCGGCATCCTCCAACTCCACCGCCTCCAGGTTCAGCGGGTTGGCCACCTTGTTGACCACGCGCTCGACCACGCGGATCTGCGAGGGATCGGTCCAGAGCGAATGGACCAGCACCTCGCAGTGGTCGCTGCTGGTCTGGGTCTCGCCCTCGAGCCACGCCTTCGCGCGGATCAGGCTGGCGCAGGCCTTCCACCGCCGGTCGCTGGCCGAGATGCCCTCCTCCTCCAGCCCGTGCTTGATGCTGATGATGGCCTCGCGGGCGTCGTCGGTGAGCGGGAGCTGCTGAACGTGCTGCTGGGCATCGCGCAGCTCATCGAGGGTGATGATCGCGGCCGGGGGGACCGGCTGCAGGTTGAAGAGCGCTCGTAGGCTCTGGTCGTCGGCCAGCGGCGGGACCACCACTCGCAGCAGGAAGCGGTCGTAGAGTGCCGTCAGGCCCGCGTCCTCGGGTGTCTCGTTGCTCGCCCCGAAGAGCGAGAGCAGCGGTACCTGCTGAACCTGGCCGGCCTCGTGGTAGATGCGCTCGTTGATGATGGCGAGCAGCGAGTTGAGGATGCTGCTGTTGGCCTTGAAGCACTCATCCAGAAAGGCGATGTGGGCCTCGACCAGCGTGCCGCTCGTGATCCTGCGGTACTGATCCTGCTCGAGAGCGGAGAGGGAGAGCGGGCCGAAGATCTCCTCGGGCGTGCTGAAGCGGGTGAGCAGGCGCTCGAAGTAGGTGGCGCCCTCGATCCGCTCACAGATGGAGCGCACGAGCATGCTCTTCGCGGTGCCCGGCTGGCCGAGGAGCAGGAGGTGCTCTCCGGTGAGAAGGGCGAGGAGCGCGGCTTCGATGGCGGTCTCGCGCTCGAGGAGGTTGGCGGCAAGGTCACCGCGCAGAGCGGTGATCTTCGCCAGAACGTCGGTGTTCTGGGACATCGTCACTCCTTGTTGTTGAAGGTCAGTTGATCTCGATACCGAGGCTGGCGAGCGCCTTCGCCGCCGAGGGGAGGGTCTGCCCTTCTGGCAGACGGAGGCGGATGGACACGGCGGCGCCGGGAGGGCCGCTGTTCTGGATGGAGACCTGACACGCACCGGCTCGCTGCCACCGGCCCGCCAGCCCCATCGCCTCCGGGGCCTGGACCGAGGAGCGAGCGAACTCGTCATCGGAGACGAAGATCAGGATGGCCGTGTCATCGGACTCGGCCGGGGTGAAGGTGGCACCGGCGAAGCGGAGGGTGGAGGGGGGAGGTGATGCGGCGTCGACCTGAACCTTGTCCACTGTGCCGTCCCGGTGGACCACGGTCTGGCGACGCAAGTCGAGCATCTTGGTGACCTTCATCTCGAGGGAGCCCAAGACCTGCTGGGCGCGATCGACGCCCACGCCGAGGGCGTCGCGGTAAAGCACGGCCCGCTCCCGGAGGCGCTGATACTCGTCCAGGCGGCGGGAGTAGGTGGAGGGCTTCTGGGTGCCATCGAACTCGGCTGCCTCGGCCTCGAGTGCCGAGATCTGCTCGTCGAGGCTCTCTTGGGCCACGGCCTCGACCACGGTGCGGCTCTCGGCTTCGATCTCGCAGGCCACAAGGTCGATACCGACCTCGGCCAGGAAGTCACCCAGCTTCTTCACGTCGGGCAGCCGCTGAGGCGGGACCCAGTAGACCCGCCCGTCACCGCGCACGCGGGCGGCATCATGCTTCTCGAGGTAGGAGGTGATCGTTCCGCTCCAGTCGTCGGCGACGATCTTGCAACGGAGATCCTGGTAGGCCTCGGCGACCCGACGGGCGATGAGGTGATCACCGTGGACTACGGCGGGGTCTGGCTCCGCAGACCACGAGACCGTGGCCTCGAAGTCGTGGTCGAGTCGCTCGGCGCTCTCGTCTTTCTGCTCCCGGACGATGCCATAGACCACCTGGCTGGTGGTCCTGGTGATCGGCCGGAGCAGAAAGCCCTCGCGCTGCAGGCCAGAGCTGGCCTGCGAGATAGCGCGGCTGATGGCGACGCGGTCGCCGGCGTAGGTGGGAATGAAGTCGGTGGGGATGCCGTGGCGTGCGGCGATGGGCGGGAGGTCATCGGGGTCTAGCGGCTGGAGGCCGCGAGCGCGGGTGAAGACAAACGCGCCCGTGGCGAACTTCTGGTTCGTCATGTTGATCCTCGTCGGTGAAGGGAGCGCAGAGGGCTGATTCCTCTACATAGATCTTATCCCGCCAACGCAGGGTGGTTTGCCGCGGATGCGACTAACGGCGATCGCTTGACGCGAATCGTCCCCGTCACCGATGCTGTGCTGGGAGGATGGTGATGGCCGACAAAGAGCGGGACAAGGTCGAGCTGCTGGATCAGATCGCCAGGGCCAAACAAGAAGGCAGAAGACTGTCGTCTGAGGGACGCGACTTGGTTTTCAAGGGTGAGCAGGCGATTCGATTTGCCGAGACGATGGAGAAGTTCATCACGGTGGTTCCGTCCGCTGATCTCCCACCAGAAGGCCTGAGCAACAGCATCACGACATGGTCAACGTGGACGACGGCTGCTGGGCACGTCACGATTGATCCGTCGCTAACTCAAGGCCTCGACTACGCAGCCAGCAACGTGGCGGTAACGGCCAGCGGCATCATGACAAACGCCGTGATGTTGCACGTCCCAGCGCCCGACTACCAAACGGCCAAAGATGGGTATGAGGAGTTCTACAGGATCGTCGAGCACCCCCGTTGCCACTCCGACGTCGTGTCCCTGATAGGAACCCTTGCGCTCGACGAGTCAGGGCTTGGCCAGAAGTCATCGCTGGATCTGCTGGCCGACGCCAAGAACGCCCTCGAAGCGCCATCATCCGGCCGGCCCGCCCCGATCTCTGTGCTCGTCTCGGTGCGCGAGGCGACGAACAGGATCCTCGCCGATTTACTCAGGCGTCGGTCCAACCAAGAGAAGGCGAAGGGTGTCCGCGAGAAAGTCGACTCGATCCTGAAGCAGTGCGGGTATGCGTGGCTCTCGGCAGACCAGATCAGGGTCCTTGGCAACGAAGCAGAACGGCTGATGGATGACCTGTCCGACGCCAAGCAAGCCGACCTGGACCGGCCGACGATCTTCGAACGGTACACAAAAGCGCTACTCTTCCTCCGTTCACTGTTGCAGGGCTTGGACGCAAGTAGGTTCAGGAAGTAGCGGTCGCGTGGATCAGATCTGCGGCATCTGACTCCAGGTCCGGCCCTGCAGCACTCGCCCCGCCTTCTTCTTGTGAACCCCGCCCCATTGCTTGAAGAAGAATGGCACGGCGGCCTTGCGGCACTGGTCCCGGATGTCGGCTACCCACTCCTCCTGCATCGGTCGCGCCCCAGGCCCCGACTCGCCGCCCACGATCACCCAGTCGATGTCGGCCAGGTCGATTTCGGGAATCGCCCCCAGCAGCGGCTCCAGCGAGAGGAACTTGACGGCAGCGCCGGTGTTGCGCAGGTGGTCGATGCGCCGGGTGAAGCGGTCGGTCTCGACGCTGACCCCCATCCACACGTTGGGCGGCCAGGAGAGACGCAGAGCGAGCTCCTCGAGCCGCTCGGCCCGCTTGGTCAGCACCTGGAAGCGATGCTGATCGGCCCTGGCCATCACGTCGAACACGCGCCGGATGAACTCGAAGGGGACCTCCTCGTGGAACAGGTCACTCATCGAGTTGACGAAGACCATCTGGGGCTTGCGCCAGCGGAGTGGCACCTCCAGGGTCTCCTCGTGGCACCTGACCTCGAAGCCGTCGACGTAGTTGGCTTGGCCCATCGCCTGGAGCCGGCGGGCCATGCGCTCGGCATAGCAGTGCTTGCAGCCGGTGCTGATCTTGCTGCAGCCGGTGACAGGGTTCCAGGTGGACTCGGTCCACTCGATGGTCGACTTGGCCATGCTCACCCCTTCCTTTGTCGGTAGGCGTCGAAGATGGATGTCACGATCTTCTTGCCCGTCTCGTTGGGGCCGGCGAAGAAGAGGTAGTACACGACTGCGCCGGTGCTGATCCGCATCGGCAGCGGCGCGGGCACGAACCTGAAGCCGGCGTGGTCGACCAGCCTCTGGCGGAACGCCTCCGCCACTTCGGCGTTCTCGACCTTCTCTTGCTCCTCCCCGAACAAGCTGGTCTGGCGTGCAGGCCGGTAGAGCAGTTCACGCCAGGAGTCGTCGCCCCAGAACCGAGTCATGCGTTGTTGCTGCTGTGGGGAGACCTTGTCGGGCTGGCGCCAGAGGGCGTTGCGATTGATGTCCATGACCGGGAAGTTGAGGAAGATCTCGATCGTCCGCATCTGTCCAGCCTGGTGCATCACCTCCCAGTCAAGATGCAGCCCGTAGGGGTCGAGAAGGCACAGCCCCCGACGGTAGTTCTCGTAGAGGACCTGGGGAAAGACCTGGTCGAGCAGGACGGTGTTGCAGTCTCCGTGGAGGATATGTACGTCAGATCGGTGGCCGACGAGCCCTCGCAGGTGCTCGACCTTCGAGCCGTCGAGGTCGACCAGGAAGTGCTCCTTGAACGGCGGTGTGATGGCCAGGGCATTGAGTGGACTGCCCTCCACGAACTCGCCGGTCGTCTTGGAGATGTGCTTGCCGGCTCCGGCGAAGCCGTCGATGTAGACGTGGTGGAAGGACGGCTTGAGCTGCGTGGCGACGACCTGGGAGTAGGCGGCCGCGTACTTGCGCACGATCTCCAACTTGAGCTCGGACCAGTACCCGATCTGGTCGAACGCCACCGTGGCCCCGTCTGTCATGCCGCCTCCGTGGTGCCGATTCTACTTGTGAAGATCATCACCGCCAACCCAACGTGACCCCACCGAGACCCGGACCCGCTGGTGGGGGAGTTCTTCGAGAACAGATGGCACTCTCAGCGTGATTCCACCGGGACCACTTTCGGGACCACTTGGGCGTAACGAGGTGACCGCTCAGGTTCTCCTCAGTAACGGTAACCTGTTGACTCGTAACGCCCCGTAACGCTCGGAAATGCCTCCGGACCTGACTCACACGGTGGAAGTCGCAGGTTCAAATCCTGCTGCGCCCATAGCGCTTCGTCGGACTCGGCGGAGCGCTTTTGTTTTTTGGAGGTGGTGGCGCGCGGTGTCGTGCTCATCCGGAGACCAGTGATCCGAGGTCGACGCGGCGCCTACGTCTTCCGCGAGCAGCATGACCCAGGCCCGCGATTGGTTGCTACTTCTTGGTAGTGCTTGGTTCGACTTTGAGTAGTGACCGGATGGGATGGGCGGTTTCGCCCCGGTTCATTCCCTTGATGATCGGCACGCTGCGTCGGACCTTGGCCACGCCGAACGTTTTTCTTTCCTTGCCGTTATCCACGACCTTGGTGATGATCGGTTTACTCAGCTGCTCCATGAAAGCCCAGCTGATACGACCCGATCCGCCATCGTCCTTGACCCTGACCTTCCACTGACGGATGTTTTGGGCGTCGTTTTTGCCGTACTGGAGAGTGAAACGTTCGCCTACGAGGCCATCTTGAATGCTGGCAATCTCTCGCAGTCTGCATGATCGAGGATGAATTTCTTCAGTTCAGGGTTGCTGGAGTTGTCCAGGAGAAATTCA
>Ga0180009_10001348_pt1 | contig 30397 bp, 25 predicted proteins | sample OS_PC_MetaG_FD_123537 | JGI IMG/M metagenome (GOLD analysis project Ga0180009, IMG submission 123537) | Groundwater microbial communities from the Aspo Hard Rock Laboratory (HRL) deep subsurface site, Sweden - OS_PC_MetaG | ecosystem: Environmental > Aquatic > Deep subsurface > Groundwater...
GCCATGCGACAACGTTGCGATGCCGGCGCTGTCGTAGCCGCGATATTCGAGCCGCTTCAGTGCCTCGAGGATAACCGGGGCAACGGGCTCCGTTCCGATGATGCCGACAATTCCGCACATGTTTCCCCCATGCAGAAATATGGCCTCACATGCAAGAAAGGCCAGTAAATCAAGTTTGAATTTGCGGTTAGCTTAGATGCCTCTCTTCATACGCGACGAGTATGCGACGCTACTTCTTTGAGGATACTCAGCATGTTCTCCGCGAGCATGCGGCGATCATATTTTCTCGCCGCAATGGGTCCATTCCGGCGAACAACCTCCAGATATTCAGAATCTGAGGCGAGCTGCCGAAGGGAGCGACAAAAGTCATCGACATCTTCGGGCTCGAAGGTCAAACCGACCTGTTCCTGCGTCGCGATCATGGCCGACTCCCCGCGCACCCCATGGAGAACGGGAATTCCCATTCCCATGCATTCGAAGAGCTTGGACGGAATCACTTTTTCGAAAAGTGGCGTACGGCGCAGATGGATGATCGAGGCGTCGAGCAACGACCAGTATCGAACGACCTCATCTTTAGGCACTGTGTCGACGAATATCACATTGTCGAGTCCGGCTTCGACCGCAAATGCAACAAGTGCAGCCTTTCTCGACCCATCACCCAGAAACAGGAAACGGAACCGGTCGCCATCGGGCTCTGCCCTGATTTTGCCGGCCGCATCGAGGATCGTCTCCAGCGCATGCGCCATGCCATGCGTGCCGATATAGCCGGCCACGAATTTCCCATGGAGGCCGAGCTCTACCACAAGCTCCGGATCCTTCTCGCGCGGGGCGAAACGGCTGGTATCGACGCCATTGGTGACGACATGTATCTTGGCGCCATCGACACCGCGCGCCATCAGATTGTCGCGAAAGGCATGCGTGACCGCCACGATCGCACTCGCGCGGTGATAGAGAAAGAGTTCGAGTTTCTCGAGAAGATCAAGGGCCCGTGAGGAACGCATGGCGCCGACGGTCCGGATCGATTCCGGCCAGATGTCGCGCAATTCGAAAACCCAGGGCCGCCGCTTGACCAGGGATGCCATGAAGGCCGCTACCGCCGTGAAGAACTGCGGTGAAGTTCCGATGATGATATCAACCCTGCGCACGAACAGCGCGGCGAGAAACGCCGACAGCATGAAACTCAGGTAATCGAGGATCCGCTTCAGAAAGCCTTCATTGGCCGTGATATAGGTCCAGACCCGGATCACTCGGATACCGCACATTTCTTCCGCCTGCCAAAGACGGTTGCGGTAGCCGCCAAAACCTCCCCCTTGGGGAAATTCGGCACACCGGTGATCACGGTCACTCGGTGGCCAGCCTTCACCCATTCACGGCAATGTTCGAATGTGCGACTGGCCGGCGCATTGACCTCGGGTGGAAAATTGTCGCTGAGAAACAGGATATGCATGCGCGTCTCAGGACCGCTCGTCATTCCAGGAGAACACGATTTCGCTCTGCCCTCCATGGAGAGCGATGACGAGGCATTGATTGACGAGAGTTTCACCGAAACGCGGATGCCACGTTACCGGCTCGATGTGCGCCCGTCCGCGGCGGACATGCCAGGAAAAGTGCTTGCCGTTCGGGGTCACCCCCTCGCCGGTTGAAGGGTCGGATGCCGGCACCAACTTCACCTCGGGATGAACATGAAACCGCGCCTCGGCCGGCAAGTTGCAATTACCGATACGGTCGCTGATAACCAGCGACCCGTCATCCATGCGCCAGCGCCGTTGATGCAAGGGTACGCCGGGCAAGCGCCGATAGCCGTCATGCGTGCCCTGAGCGATCGGCGCTTCGCTCGCCGTCACCACTATATCTCGCAGCCGCGCCCGCCGGGCGACGCGAAAGCCGCCCCAGACTTCGGAGGAATCCTGACCGTCGATGACCACCGTGTTATGGGCGGCCGTGCCGCGCTGCCGGAGACGCTCGTCGCTATCGCCATAGCAAGACGTCCCGGAATTGACGAGAATCCGTTCACCAAAGAGGGATAGCTCGAAACTGAGCGTATCGGCATGGGCGTGGCCCGGGAGATAGTCGGGGCCCACCGGGGCCAGGTCGAGAAGCGCGACAGCCGGCCCGCACGACAGCCTGACATAGCCACTCGCCGCGAGCCATTGAGTCGGCGGCAGACGGTCGACCGTCTCGAAGCCGAGACGCCTAGCATAAGCATCGAGTTCTGCATTGTCAGGCGCAATGCCGAAAGCCGCATCGTTGAAAAAGGAAATTGCATCATCGGGATGGCTCATCGCATCAAGCCAGCCCCGCATCGCCTCTATCCGTTCGCGCCAGCAATCGACAAGCGTCTCCTGCGCCGGTGTCAAAGCCGCCCGGTAGCAGTCGGCGATGTTGACCAGATCGAGCAGATCCTCAAGCGCCAGCGCATGATACATCGGGCTTCGCTCGAAATGGCCGCCATCGGCCAGGATCTGTTCGGGAAGCTCGCGTGTCAGGATCGCAAGGCCCGTATCCATCCAGCTCTCGGCCTCCGCGCCCTCGAAGAACAGGCCGGCAAAGACCAGCGCCTTGGCGTTTGAAAACAGGTGATTGCCGAGCAGATGATATTCGAGACGGCGCGACAGCCAGCGCGTCTGCATGGCAAGACTCTGCGCGGCGTCCCGCGACAATGACTTGCCGGCAAGCGCCCATTTGATCCAGTTGACTATCCTGAGCGAGGTCGGATAGGGCTCCCAACCGGTACCGCGGCCGGGCGGGTTTTGCGCGAGCCAATCCGCGATCAGCGCGATGTGCCATTCAGCCCGTTCAGGCGCCCCAACTGCATTCATATCTTCGAAATAATGCTGGTTGTAGCGCCAAAGCTTGTCGCGGGCCGGACCGTCCCAGCCGATCTCTGCAAGCGCGCCGGCCCGCCCGAGAAAGCGGAATTCGCCGGGTCCGGCAAGGCTGGGCGCACGCGCCGCCGGCGCGGCCCATACCCCCGAGGGCGCACGCAAACGCGGCGCCGGCGCGGCATCGACCCGCGGGCGGGCAAGCCTGAACCGGGCCCGGCCGTAAATCTGTACCGGCCGCAAATGGCGCAGCGTATGCCAGTAAAGCGAAGCTGTCCGCAGCGTGCTCACGCCGGATGTAGCATCCGTTCGAGGTGTTGCACAATGCGCGGACCGGTCTGCCCGTCCCAGAGTTCAGGAATGCCGCCCTTCTTCCAGTCGCCGGCAAACAGCCGGTCGAGCGCCGGCTTGAGCCGCGCCGGATCGGTGCCGATCAGCTCGTTGGTGCCGATGCTGACCGTCTCGGGCCGCTCGGTCGTGTCGCGCAAGGTGAGGCAGGGCACGCCGAGCACAGTGGTTTCCTCGGTGATGCCGCCTGAATCCGTGATGACGGCTTTCGCATGTCGGACGAGATAGTTGAACTCGAGATAGGGCTGGGGCTCGACCAGATGAAAGCCGGTGGGCGTCGCGCCCAGCGCCTCAAGCGTTCGGGCAGTGCGCGGATGGACCGGAAAGACGACCGGCAGCCCGCGCGTTGCCGCACCGATCGCGCTCAGGAGCCGGGTGAAGGTCCCGCCCTCATCGACATTGGCCGGCCGGTGCAGCGTGACCGCGAAATAGCCTCCAGCCTCGAGCCCGTATGCGTCCCAGAAGGCAGGCTTTTGCAACCGCGGCAGATTGGCAAGTAGCGTGTCGATCATCGTGTTGCCGACAAAGAAGATCCGCTCGTCGCCGACTCCGGCGTGGCGCAGATTGTCGTTGGCGATCTCGCTGGTGGTGAAGAAGAAATTGCTGATGGCGTCAGTCACCATCCGGTTGATCTCCTCGGGCATGGTCCAGTCGCCCGAACGGATGCCGGCCTCGACATGCGCAACCGGAATATTCAGCTTCTGTGCAGCGATGGCGCAGGCCATGGTCGAGGTAACGTCCCCCACCACCAGGCAGAGCCGGCTGGGCGCATCGATGAGCAGCTTTTCGTAGCGGGTCATGACGGCGGCTGTCTGCTCAGCCTGTGTGCCGGAACCGACCTCGAGATTGACATGCGGGTCGGGAATGCCGAGCTGGGTGAAGAAATCGCCTGACATCCGCGCATCGTAATGCTGCCCGGTATGGACAAGCCGGTAGCGCAAGGGACCGCCTTCGGCCATGCGCCGGTCCAGCGCGCGAATGATTGGCGCTATCTTCATGAAATTGGGCCGCGCCCCGGCAATGATGTCGATCAGCATGGTCAGTCCGCGAGGCTCGCGGCGATCTCGATCGTCGCCCGGCTGACCTCGAATATCTCGGCAACCGGGATCGGCGCCGGGCCGCCCGCGCGCACCGCCTCGACAAAGGTCTTGGCGCAAGCTCCCTGCCCCTTGTCCTGGCGCCAGAGATTCATCCGCGAAAATCCTTTCCAGCCCCAGCCGCGCAGGCGCCGGAAATTGTCGAGCTGCAGCACTTTGCCGGCGGCGAAGACCTCGAGTCGCTCCTTGGGGAAGCCCTTATCGCCATTGGCGAGATAATGGATCGTGCCGACCGAGCCGTCGGCGAATTCGAGCGTGATCATTGCCTTGTCGTCCCGGATCGCGAGCGCCGGATGCCGGCCCAGCGCCACCGCGTGATGACGCAGGATCGGCGCGCCGGCGAGATGGCGCAGCAGGTCGATGAAATGGCAGGCCTCGCCGACAATGCGACCACCGCCAACCGCCCGGTCCTGCGTCCAGTGATCGGCCGGGATGGCGCCGGCGTTCACCGTCATGATGAAGCTTTTGGGTTCGCTTACTCGATCGAGCAACGATCTGATCTTGATCACCTGCGGCGCAAAGCGGCGGTTGAAACCCAGCATCAGCAATTGCGACGGCCGTACCGTCGCCTCGGCCTCGATCGCATCAAGCTCCACCAATTGCAGGCAAAGCGGCTTTTCGCAGAAGACATGCTTGCCGGCCCGGAGCGCGGCAAGCACCTGGGCTCCATGCGCATCGTGCCGCGTGGCGATGACCACGGTGTCGACCGCCGGATCGGCCAGCATGGCCGCGCTGTCGGTGGCGGCTGCGGCAAAGCCGTATTTCCGCCCGAAATGAACCGCGCTGACGCCGCCGGCACTTACCACCGTCTGCAAGGAAGCACCTGCCTCCTTAAAGGCCGGTATCAGGACCCGGCCGGCATAATTGCCGGCCCCCAGGAAACCGACACCAGTCTTGCCGGGCGCGGCGGCACGGGCCCCGAGCGCAACTTGATGCGGAGACGGTGACTCCCCTCCCGGCGCTTTGGCGGCTAGATATTGCAGCAGGATGCCAAGCGAGGGTTCATCAGACGCCAGCAGCGCATAGGCCTCGGGCGCCACGGCAAACGGAAAGCGATGCGATATCAACGGCATCACGTTGAGTGAGCCCGCCGCCATCATGTCGAGCACCGCCTCGAAATTGCGCTGCTCGGTCCAGCGCACAAAGCCAACCGGATAGTCTTGGCCGCCCTCTTCATATGCGGGGTCGTAGCGGCCTGGCCCATAGGAACAGCTAACCTGAAAGCTCAATTCCTTCTCATAGAAATCGGCCCGCGACAGCTTCAGCCCCGTGACGCCTACCAGCACGATGCGGCCGCGTTGACGGCAGATCTGCGCCGCCTGGTGCACCGGTTCGTCGCTCTTGGTCGAGGCCGTGATGATGACGGCATCGACGCCGCGCCCGCGCGAAAAGGCCTGTGCCGCGGCCAGCACATCCCCTCCGACGCCGGGATTGACGGTCTCGGCCCCGAACTGTCGCGCCAGCGCAAGCCGCGCCTCATCGAAATCGATGCCGAGCACGCGGCAACCCTGCGCCTTCAGCATTTGCACAGTTAGCAAACCGATCAGCCCGAGCCCGGTGACGACCACGCATTCGCCGAGCGTCGGCGCGGCAAGGCGGATGCCCTGCAACCCGATCGCGGCCAGCACCGTGAAGGCGGCCTGCTCGTCGCTGACATTGTCGGGAATGCGCGCGCAGAGATTGACCGGCACACTGACGATTTCGGCATGGCGCCCGTTGCTGGCGACCCGGTCGCCAATCGCGAAACCGCTTACGCCGGTGCCCACCTCGGCGATGTGGCCAACATTGCAATAGCCGTGTGCCAGCAGTTGATCGAGCTTGCTCTGCACCGCCTCAAAGGTGGTTGCGAGGCCGTCGGTGCGCGCTTTGTCGAGCACCATGCGCACCTTGTCGGGCTGCTGGCGCGCCTTGTCGAACCAGTTAGCCTCACCGAACTCGACCATCATCCGCTCGGTGCCGGCAGAGACCAGCGAAGTTGTCGTATGGATCAATAGCTGGCCGGGCGCGACGCACGGCGCGGGTACATCGGCAAGCTCGGTAGTGCCGTTCTTCAGCGACTGGAGGAGTTGTTTCATGGATCCTATCTGGTTGAACCCTGACCGAGATGGCCCCTGATGGTAGCCGATGGTCAATTCTAGAGTTTCAAGATCGCAAACAAGCAAACATGTCTCTCAAGATGAGGTAACCCAAGTCCCAATTTTCGGTTGGATGAAGCTTAGAGCTATTGGATGAAGCTTGGAGCTCAGGTCGCTATTCGTGCGGCTTGATCCAAAGTGCGGTGTCCTGCTTGCCATTGCCTACCCAAATGCAGCGCCAGTTCTGAAGTGCATGCATTACCTTTTCCATGTGGCTAGGGTGAGCCTTTGATCGAATTAACGGCGGTATCTTCCCGCGCCTCAACCGCTTGTCGCTGAGTGGCCAATGTGAATGAATATCGTCAAAGACTAGAATCCCTCCTGGCTTCAGTTTTTTTATTCCAACCAAAGCACAATATGACCTTGCCCACCCGTCGACGAGCACCAAGTCAACAGAATTATCTGGTACATCATCGACCGATCGAACGTAATCACAGCTCTCAATATTCAACTTCCAATTCTCACCACCGGCGGCGAAATAACGCAGATCCACCTTGTGAGAGAGGCCATTATCCTCCAGTTGACCGCGAACAATCTCCAGCCACTCATCGTCAAGTTCGATGCTTATGAGTGAGCCTGATCGTTTTGCGAGCCACGTCGTCGATCTGCCACTTCCAAATTCAATTACTACATCTGTTTCTCGTATCCATTCATCAAGGATACGTACCATTTCATCAGCCATCCATGGGTCGTCGGGATGGGTTTTCTCCCACCACCAAACTCCAATTCTGTTCACAAAGTAGTCGGGCCTCCGAAGCCATAGTCCCGGCTTCATTATGCTTCCTCCTTTCTCTACTAGGTTTAACGAGGTTACATTTGGAAACGCAAGGTGGAGAAGTCGGCCTCGAACTCACCCAGCCTCGGATTGATCAAAAGCACCCAGCGCCTACACCGCAACCCGTCAGCATTTAGTCATGGGCAGACATAGTAATGTCAAATAGGGTGCAGAGCTTGTCGATTTGCACCTTGCGGTCGTGCTTATCGCGCACCGCCTGCGCGGCCGCGGCTCCCCAGCGCTCTATAGTCGCAGAGTCTGATGAGAGCTCCACAAACAGGTCAGCACACTCTTCAGTATAGTCACCCTCGGCCAAAATAACGCCATTGACACCGCTGGTGACGACTTCCGCTGCCGCTGGCAACGGCGAAAGGATTGCTGGGCGGCCGGTCGCCATTGCCTCCAGAACCACATTCGGCAACCCGTCATGGAAGTTAGTATCGGCCAGCAGCACGAACAAATGCGCTTTGGCAAACTCTTCGCCAATTCTTTCATGCGCCATCCATCCGGTAAATTGACCGGCATCACCAAGACCTAGAGCATCTACCTTTGACATCAGCGGATCCCTTCCGCTTCCCTCGCCAACAATTGTTAGATGAACGTTCGCGCCTTTTGCGCGTGCTTTCGCAACGCACTCCACCAGACGATCCATTCCCTTAGTCGGCGTCAATCGTCCAGCAGATACGACCCTTAGGGGGCCTCCAGGCGAGGGTAAACTTCGGTAGGGAAATTGGGTGAAATCCACCCCGTGATAGACAAGATGGCCTTTCTGGCGCACGTCGGGCGGAAGCAGGTTGAGCAGGTACCTCATGGCAGCTGCATTGCAAAAAGCAGCGAAGCAAATCGCCTTAAACGCAGCTGGAAAATGAGCATTGTCGTGTGCAACCTCATGTGCATGTATGCTCAATGCCACCGGTAGACCAGACATATGCCCGGCAAGCAATGCCACTTCGCTAGGTTGCGGCCAGTGCGCATAGATCATATCTGCTCCCGTTCGCTTCGCATATGAAGCCACCGCAGCAGCCCGCAAGCACCGCAATACGCCCCTTACCGATAGTCCTCTGCGCCGCGAAACTTGATTGTTCAGATCGGAAAAAGAGGCGATCAGGGCAATAAAAAGTTGGGATACTGCAACTGGTATCCGCTTAAGGTAAACTGTATCGCTCGACAGTTCCCTGAGGCGTGGCCCCATTGCTGCCAGTTCGTTTTGCCGCGGCTGAGATAGCGAAATTACCCTAACGTCATAACCTCGTGCGCGAACGGCAATAATTTCCTCAGCAATAAAGGTTTCAGACAATGTCGGAAAACGCGGCAGAAGATAAAGAATCTTCTTCAATTCACTGGCCTTCGCGCAACGAGCATCAAATTTGAGTACGTTTGCATACTCTTGAAATTCTTCGAGTTGGGTAGAACCGCCACTAAACTCCTAGCCATGACATTCATGGCCGGCACCAAGATCCAAATCCCCAACCAACCCAGAGACACAGTCAACATGCTTCGCCGCGCAAACGTAGAGGCACGAACAATCATTATGTTGAACTGCAACACCAACGTCTGAAAAGTTCCGCACTGAGACTCTGAATCGATAGTTTCCAAGCCCGCTCGTCGACAGATTTCTTCAAGCCCTTGATGGCTAAATCGGTAATAGTCATTTGGTGACGGATGATAGGGATATGCAAAGGGGGCAGTTAGCACAAGCAATCCGCCCGGCTTCAGCACTCGCGCGCATTCCGCCACGACTCTCCAAGGGTCGGGCACATGTTCCAGAACCTGAAAGCAGACGATAACATCGAAAGCTTTTTCCTTGAAAGGCATGTCGTCTGCAGGGCACGCCACAACGCCTTCAACTGAAGGATACATGTCACAACCTACGTAGGAAGTGACTAAAGGTTCGAACAGTTCTCTATACGGCATTACTCCGCAGCCTACATCCAGAAGCACCCGCTCGGAATTCGCCGGAGACATCTTCTCGGCAACTCGCCCGAGACTTCTGGCAATCGCACGATTGAGCAAGTAGGTCGGCTGCCAAAACCGCGGATAGAGCTTTCGGTTGGCACCATCTTTCATTGAGCTTGCGCTTTTCAAAGTTGACCGAACTCGCTTTTCCGCGCCAGAATTCTTAGATCACAGCGATTGTCGCCCTCTGCATACCAATCGGAATCATCAAGCACTACCAACGGCCCTCGGATCTGGCGCAAAATCATCTGACGAGCACGCGCAAGCAACGGTGTCGCTACACCGGGCCGTCGAATGCCTAATACCGCAACACGCTCGATGTCAAAACCAGCAGCCTCAACAAATTGCACTAATCCTTTGGAAGAAAAGAACCACAAGTGCGGCAAATCACTAGTCCGGTGGGCACTGAGCAGGTGATGAAATGGATCATTCGGGACCTCAAGAAGAAGATGTCCCCCGGGCCTTAAGTAGTGATGGAGCGTTTTCAAGCTCGAAATGGGATCGATCAGATGCTCAAGCACATGTGACAAGCTAATTACGTCGAAAGATGACTCCGGGTAGGCCGACCCGGCCCACAAAGTCGCAAAGTCATTCCGCACCTTGACGAACTGACGCAACTCCGCAGCTCCGTCTTCATCTGGCTCCACGGCGTGGAGGCTCCATTGTGGCATCGACGCTTGGACAGTCCGCAACAGAAGTCCAAGCCCCGCACCCACGTCCAACCAAGAACCTTCGTCATTTGCTACCTGTTGCACCCATCCTACTTGACTGCGGGATTGAGCTCGATAATTCGGACTTGACATATAATGTCCAATATCTCGCTTCTTGTTCATTAGACGCCTATAGGTGCGCGCGTAGAAAGCATTGAGTGTCTCCTCATCCGGAAGCGGGAAAGCGTAGCCGATATCGGCTTCGGGACTCCACCGGAGATTCGCTGATGCAAAGGCTTGTAGATCGGACTCCTGCGCTAGATCAGACGGAAGCCGATATCGCCGAAGGATTTCGGTCGGTTCGATTGCGAGGATTGATGCATTCTTGGTCATTTCTCAGCCCCTGAAATCGAAAGTCGCGACTATCATCGATCACTTATGTCTAAACATCAGCTTCTTAAAACCAGAAACATCTGACGAAGTTCGTCTGTTCGTGGCACTAAACTTGAAGCGATCGGATACCCAAGTGACAGCTTCATCACAAGGAGGTGCGCGGAGAGCGACACTACATACCCAATCGCGGCAGAAGCCGCTGCTCCAGTTGCACCGAACTGCGGGATCAGGAGAAAGGCCAACAAGACGCTGCAGCAGAATCCAACAGCCGAACAAATCATCACGCCTCTCACTTGGCCAGTTGCCACAAATGCCATCCCGGAAAGCTGAAAAATGGTCGCGGCGACGATTGCCAGAGTCATGAAACGCAAGGGGGTTGCAGCGGGCGCAAAATCGACCCCATAAAGAATCGTAATGACCGGATCCGCCGCCACAACCAGGATCAGACCGGCCGGGACCATGAACACGAGGCTAGTGCGGGTAAGCCGTTGTCCGTATTGGATGGCGTCGAGTTTGTTTTCTTTTTGCGCGAGAAACGGAAGGACCACGAAAACGATTTGGTTGGTAAATGTGCCCAAGTACTCAGCAAATCGCGCCGCGACAATAAAAAACCCGGCCGCCTCGGGCGAAGACAGATGATTTATTATCGGAACATTGATTTTGTTAATAAAATTAAAAAATATGGAATATACTTGAAACAATACTCCGTATGAAAGAAGGCTTTTAATCGCACCAAATGCGCGAGCAAACTTAGGTGGATTGGAAATCGAATTTGAAAGCGCTGTACCGACAACAAGACCGGAAAACACCCAATAACCAGCCTCAATCATCAGCACAACGGCAACAGTAATATGGTCCAGACTCCACATCACCACCAACGCCGCAACCCGAACAATCGCAGCGGCTGCGGCAGCCGCATTCAGCACATATATGCGGCGACGCGCCCTCAACACCGAACGCGCGACGTCCGTAGCAAGCATCACCGGCACCAGCAGCACCAGCATTGCGCATAGCGAAATCCTCTCATCAACCGGGAGCGCCGGCATAAGCGGCAAGATGACAGCCCCTGCAAGCACCGAGAGGAATGGAAGGGTGAGTATGAGGGCACCATAATAGTCGGAGCCGTCCAAATCGATCGCTTTGTCATTCAGGCGGCTCACAAGCGATTTAGCGATTCCAAGACTAGACGCCATCATTCCGATGGTTATCCCTGTCCATATGACAGCAACGAGCCCACGCCCTTCCGGACCAAGTACTCGAGCTGTCATGATGCCGAAAGCCAGACCTGATACGAGGCTGACGCCTTCCGCTGCGTAGGTCGACATCAACTGCCCGCGGAGAGCAGCCACTAGCGCATATCCCTTCGCTCAGCGATCGCTGCAAACACTTGCAGGTAATGCCCCACCGCGCGTTCCCAAGTATACATCCTTGCGCGCTTCGACGCGCATTCGAGCAAATCATTGCGAACAGTCTCGTCCTGCCACGCGAGCACTAGAGCGCGCCCTATTTCAGAAGAATCCTCCGCATCCACTAGAAGAGCCGCTCCCTGGGCAATCTCCGCTAGTGAAGTGGAATTGCTCGTGACTACCGGAACGCCCGCCGCGAAAGCCTCGAGCACCGGCAGACCGAATCCTTCAAAAAGCGATGGAAATGCAAACACGCGAGCGCGTCCCATAAGCACCCTCAGGTCATTCCGGGAAACCGTCCCCGCGAGAACGACGCTTTCCTTCATTCTATATCCGTCAATAAGTCCACGAAGTTCGAGGGTCTGAACGTTCTCTCCTCCAACAATGATGAGTTGCGCGTGGGATTCACTCCGCCCCAACGTTTCCGAGAACCCAGCGATCAAGCGTCTAAAATTCTTGTGAGGCGTATGCTGGCCGATGGAAAGTATGAAATCGCGCTTGGGATCTGCCCCAATTCGCTCAAGTGTACTTTCAAGCTCAGAGTCACCAGCTCTGAAGCTCCAGAATTCGCGGTCGACACCGTGCGGTATTACGGACGGCATCAACCGAAATTTGTAGCCAAGTCGAACTAGGTGATCGAGGGTGTACTGCGACGGCACAACCACAGCCGACGCTCTACTCAAACACACCCTGACAGACAGGTCCAACAGCGTTCGCCAAAGAATTCGTCGAAACACAGAAACCGTCGGGTCGTTCCAGGCTGGATCCAGCATTCGGAGGTCATGAAGTATGCCTAAAAATGGCCTATCTCTACCCCCAAGCGGCCAATGCCAACCGCTGATGTAAATATCATGACGCCCAATATCCCTCGAGATGCTCGCGCCTCCCGCAAGCCACAACAGTCTGTTCTTCCATCGCCGACCTCGCACTGACACTACTCGCACAGTGTCAGTCGGGAAGCGTGCTCTTAGACTGTGCGGATTAACCCAAGACGGACATGCTAGCGTATATGTAATCTGTAGTCCCGATCTATCTGTGTAGTTGATCAAATTCTCTAGTACGGTTCGGGTTCCGGTATACGGCCCAACCAGCGCCTCAGCCCACACGGCAACGGAAATTGGAATTGCGTCACTCATAATTTCGGTACACAGAGCGTTCTATTAGAACGCAAACACGCTCGGCAACAACCTCGGGCAAAAACATTTCGCGCCGCTTAGATGCCTCAGCTCGAAGCTCTTCCATCCGGATCGAAGATTTAAGTGTGTCCACAATAACCCTCGCCATGTCTTCGGGGCTCGTCGGGTCAAAATATACGCCCGCCTCGCCAAGAACTTCCCGCGCGAACGGTAGATCAGACGCAATCGTTGGTACATTTGCAGAAACCGCCTCAGCAAGCGGCATGCCAAATGATTCGGCCAATGAGGGGAATACAGTTACATCGGACTTACTATAAACAAGCTCAACTTCTGCTAGAGTTAAATGGCCCAGCCAAATCAAGGAATCCGTAATACCCAGCGTTGATGCTTCGTCATGTATCTTGCGAATGATAGGATCGCCGACCCAATCACCGGGGCCTGGCACAGTAAGGAGAAGAGTAGCGCCCGGGATTTCATTATGCACTTTTGCAAATGCACGAAGAAGATTGACGTGATTTTTATGCCCACGCGGAAGCGAGATGTATGAAATGACCGGTCGACCGCACTTTGAAAGTGTCGCCATCAATGCCGAATTTAAATGTCTCCCAACAAATGGAGCGGCAGGGCTTGGCACCACAGACACACGCATGTGTATCCCTTTTACGTGTGCAACCAGTTTATCCTTCATGTACCCGCTTTGCACAATAACTCGTGCTGCTCGTCGAGCGGTGATTTTTGTATACAGCCTGAGAAGTCCAAGGCGCAGACGCTCAACGGGTGTCGCACCAGAAAGACTCTCGAAGATTTTCACTTGCTGCAAAAACAATACCGCCGGGGTTACCAAGAAGATCGGTAACAGATTTGCAAAACTGAACACAAGGCTGGCGTTCTGAGCCCGGAGAAACATCGGCAGGCGAACACCCAACCAAAGAAGACGCCCAATCCAATTTGAAGCCTTGTCAACGACACAAATTCGAGCATTAGCAGGAAGGTTTGTCGGGTCAAATCCGGCGCCCACCTGAGGAAGCACACATAAGGTCCATTCCCACTCTGGACGCCGCGCGCAAAGATAAACCAAATACAAATCCAACAAACGAACAGCCCCGCCGTCACGCACGCCGATGCTGTCAATAACGATCTTCAAGATTGCGCAGATGCCTTTGGTTGAACCAATAAACTGACGATCTTCTCTACACGACCAGCCCAAATATCCGCGGCATAGGGCTCCGCCAGCAGCTTCGATCGTGCACCCCAAATTGCCAACTTGTCGTCATTATCGTGTACCCAGATCATCGCTTGAGCTAGCGCGTCGACCGAACCGGTCGGCACCACGATGCCATTATACATGTCACGGACAACTTCGACTGTGGAGCCGCAGGCTTCAGTGGCAATGACAGGAAGTCCAGCTGCAGCCGCCTCAACGATCACCAATGGCCAGGCGTCAAAGCGGCTGGGAAGAATGAAAACTCCCGATTCAAGCCAGCATCTCCTCATACCCTCCGGAGATACAAAACCCAAGTCGCGTATGCCTTCGTTCTCCGCTAGTAGATGCGCTTCCGGACCCATGCCGGCGGTGGTTAATGTCCAAGGGTCTGGTCTACAAGAACGATACTGCTTGTACGCATCAACCAATATGTCGATTGATTTACGGGGATGATATCGCCCTGCGAAAAAAAAGTTACGCGGCCACCGTTCAAATTGGACAACTCGAGCATCAAAAAGGTCAGACAGCGCTCGATAGTCAACAGAAACAGCTCCACGATGAATGCGATCTTCACTCATACCCAGGTACCGTGCGTATTGCCAAGAACGTTCGCCCGTAACGAAGATCCTCTCTATTCGATTTAGTATTGGTTTGAGAACAATAGATCCAACACGCTGACGCAGATCGCCTCTAAGCTGGTTGTCCATAACCAGTACCTTCGGCACGCCCTCCAACCTTCGATCGAAATAAAGTGTCCGGAACGACCTTTCCGACCACCCGCTCACAAATAGAACATCAGGACAAAGATCGGCGATCATATCCGCTAGCATTCCCCGTTCCGTACGTTCTTCTTCATTCAGAAGACGAGACGGTATGTCCTTCATAAGATCAGCAGGAAAAGATACCAGGTCATTGGAACCAGCCCAGAAACCAATCACAAAAACATCGAGGCGCGGATTTGCGACCAACTCTCGCCAACAAGCCGCCATGTAGGCATTTACCAATGGGTAACATATGACAACCTTGATCTTATTCTCGCTTGTCATAACTGACCGATTGTTTCATGTGGGAAATTAAAAGCATGACGCACACGGAATAGCCCAATTTTCCGCGCCGCCATCTACCATTCCGCATCGCAATTAGCTACAGAGACCCCGAGAGCACCCGACGCACCAAAGAGTTTGCATCCAGAAATCTATCCTCCCACGAGTTTCTATTGGCAAACTCTAGCATTCGCTTAGACAAATCATACTTTTCCGACAGTGCCTTGGGGACCGCCTTTGCAAGGTCATCAACAGAGTTCACGATAAGCGCTGGATTGGGCGTGAAGTCGTACTCGCGGTGCGGCGTCGAAATTGTCGGCAAGCCTGCCGCCACCATTTCATAGAGCTTCAGAGGATTCTGCCCTAAGTACTGCTTCGGATTCCGCGCCTGGTCATAGAGCATCAACCCAATGTCGCAATGTTGAAGGTACGAGACTGCATCTTCTGCAGGCCTCGACCCTAGCAAAAAAACTCTCGAGTCTTTTGCCGCCAAGTCTCGCGCCCAGTCAGCTTCAGGCCCAATGAGGATAAGCGACCCCTCCGCAGAAGGCAGTGATTCCAAGGCAGAGCGGATGAGAACTGGATCCGCTTTTGCGAGGAGGCCAAGCCATACGAGCCGAGGATGGGGGGCAGCGCGAATGTCCTGCGGCTCAGCCTTTGGGACGGCAAATGCTCCAAGGTCTGCACCCTGCCCAATAACAAATAGCTTGTCGCGCGGTACATTCCGCTCACGCATCAAATATGATGCCAATGAGTATCCTATCGCAACGACAGCGTCCGCATTTTCGTAATCTTCTATCTCCAGCTTCTTCTGGGCTGGGCCTGCATACGCCTCATAAACATCGACGCACTGAACAATACGCTTTGCTTGGGGGAAAGCATCCTTCAGCGCACGTCCATCCCCTCCTGTTGACCAATTCAGGTCCGGTTCAGGTTGATCAGAGTCAGCCAAGACACTTCGCAAGGATGGATAGATAGTGCGATATCCGAGACGTGAAGAATGAGCCCAAAGAAACTCTCCGAGAAAAGAGAACTTGAAAATGGGCAGCAACGTAAAAGGCGACACCTCCAGCACACCATCTGGATACCGCTGAACCTTAGTATACCAACTCGGCGGAGAATCGCCCCTCCACCAGTCACGCCACGCGTGACCAAAATGAGCTGGCCTATTCAGCCAAGTCACGGAGTATCCGTGGCGCAGAAACAAGCTGGCCAGAATATTCGTGCTTCCGCGTACGTGACCCTTCCAGCGTGTGCCCCTGTGGAACAGCAAATTCGGCATGGTAGCTAACGCTCTATATGTCCCTTTACCTTTTCCGAAAATATGCGAGCGCTCTCCGAGAAATAACGAATAAAAACTCACGCGTCACGCGACGCACTGAAAGTCTGTTAGTGTCAGCTTCATCGAGGTATTTTTGGGGGTGCACGACGTCCAATGGAAAATCTTTTCGCTGATCGTGCAGGCGTCCAATCTCCACATCCGATGCGAGGACGCGCTCGGATACGTATAGCAAAATGTTCTGTGCGTACCACCACCTAACATTACCGTTAGTCCAAACCTCTGGCCGCACGACGTCTACAGGGTGGAACCCCTTGGCCCCGAACAAACCAGCCCAGTACGACTGCCACTGCTCATTAACATGTTGAACGCCACCTTGATTAGGTATGGCCGCAGAAAACAATATGATATCGGAGCAGCGTGTAAGATCTTCGACGAATGATTCAGCTCGCTCTTCAGGCAAGTGCTCAGCCACCTCCAAGCAGACCACCAAATCGAACCGCTCGCTAATCTCCAAAGGTTTAGCAATGTCCGTCCTCCGAAACTCATCTTCGCCGATCATCAAACTTGAAGATGCAATAGAATGGCCATCGATTCCATAGATACGGCGCACGCCGAGCGACTTAAATGCCGCCAACCATCCTCCTAAACCACAACCAACATCGAGAACGCTACTTGGCTCTACCAATTTCCAAACAATTTTTGAGATTACTTCCGCAGATGAAATCGAACCATCAACCTGAGCCGCGTAGAAATCGTCATCATATGCTTCGCGAGAACTCACAAATCACCTCTGAACAAATTTAACAAGTTGCGCAGAGGCTCGTCGTTCGATTTCCCGTCGGTCCCCAGCATTACGTTGCGCCCAAACCAAGTAGAGCGGCGTTGCGCTACCGCTGACCTGATAAAGTGCCCACACAAATCCGACACGTCCGTCCAGAAACCCCTTCATTAGTACATAGGAGCGAAACCCGAGCCAAAGTGGTCTCAATGCAAGCTTGAGAAGGCCGACCTTCTCACCAGCATCCAGCATTTGATTCGCGTAAATGTAGGAATAGAGATGGTTTTTCCGAAGTCTCTCAACGAAATCAATGTCACCTAAATGGACCATGCGAGCACTGAGTTGACCAATCTGGTCTGGGCATGCAATCAGCTTAATTCTTTCGTGGATTTTCTGATGCCAACTGGTGTGCTTTCGGCGACTGAGCCAAGGCTGATTCCAGTACTGAAACCCTCCGTAGCGAACACGCTTGTTCATAAAGTACTGCTCCAGACGGAATCTATAGGCGACCATACTTCCATCCAAAATAGCCCGCCGAACCTCAGCACATAATTCTGGCGTCGGCCGCATATCTGCATCCACTTGGAGTAGCCACTCGCCTCTCGAAAGGTTGACTCCCTTTTGCCGCTGATCACAAAAGCCTTCATTCTCAAGGCGAGGGCAGGAGAAGAATCGGACCTTCTCGCCCGCGCTCAAAGCGATCTCCTGCGTTCTATCTGTCGAACCATCGTCAACTATGACAATTTCGTCAGCTAACTGGGCAAAGCACTCCAGAAATCCCGGGAGATCCAGCTCTTCATTCTTCGTTATCACAACAACGCTGAGAGCTATGCCCAAATCAGTTTCCACTGTCGCCCCTCCCGAGATCAGACATCAGCCTACCAAGCGTTCCTCTTGAACTTCGATCGAGCTGCGGAAGATTGGCGCCCGCGCCCTTCATAATCACTGCTCACAATGTCTAATTGCTAACTTCATGGTAGATGAGAGTTAGCTAGAAGCTGCCCGGTGGAGATTGATAAACTCAACTCCGCGACGGTATCCCGGAACCGAGGTGGGACTAAAAGCTGCCAATCCTGCGACCATTGCCAAATACGCCAGGATAAGGAAAAAACACCTCGCCACGTGCACCGCATAGTTGTCCGCGGCAACAATAAGTCCTGCAACAAGTATTGCCGGGATAACCTTCGCTCCACCGGTACGGCCAATGCTCCAGAAGATGCCGACCAAACCTAAAAATCCAAGCACACCCCAGTTGCGCCAAATCAGAAGCCAACCATTTGAAACAAAGCCAAAGTGGTCGTTCTTCAGTGTGTACGCCGCGTATTCAAACGCTCCCATACTCTCAAAAAGCGCCTTCTCTGTTCCCACACCAATGCCAAAAAGTAAAACCGAAGGATCCCGAATAGAATAAGTGAGAAAGCGGACTGTTCCATCTACATAGCGCAGTTGGATTGATGAATCGGCCAGCCCCTGTTCAAACGTGCGATTAAAACGTTCTCCCATTTGAACAAAGAGGCTGAGCGTGCCTGCTTCGCCTTGTGAACTCAATACATTCACAGACACAACCAATCCGATCACGCAGACAATTGAAAAAAGCAAGCGCCTGACGCGATTCCGTGCCGGTACCATAAGCACAAAGATGATGAATAGAATCACCCAAGCGTGACGGGAGTTAGAAGCCAGAATCGCAATCGACCCCAAAGCTCCAACAGCAAGTCGAAGTCTCGGCGAGACAGGCACCAAGTAGGACCACGCAATCGCCAACGACATGATTCCACCAAAGGTCGTCGCAACGTCCCAAGTACCGGTTGCTCGAACCACACCGGTCAAATCCACAGCTCGCAAATAACGTTCGGTGAAAAAGTGATCTGAGAAGCCTGAAATTTTCAGGTATGTGAGATACAAGGCTTCTCCAACAGGACGGCTCATTGTCATTAAGAAGTAGTGGAGGACCGCAAATGCCCCTAAAAACATTGCTGCTATCGAAACCAGGCGAACGATCGTTCGGGGGTCAACTCGACCGCTTAGGATGTTGAGATACAGCGACAAGGCAAATACGATCGCTGCGAAGTATTGAATAGCGTACTGAACCTGGCGGACTAAGTCTCCCGCACGCAAGATTCCAGACACGGTGCCGACCGCTACTGCTGCAAGAAGGATTACAATCGAAGTCACAAATTGCTTGCCGCGCGAATCTCTGATCCGAGGAAACCCAAGCCTTAGGACCGAAAACAGCATTACTAGGTCATAAAAATACGCAATATTTGCCACCTGAACCAAAGGCAGTGTCAGGCAAACCATTATCGGGAGTGCCGCAATCACCGATCTATTTTTTATATTTTTTGTCATTTAGTGATGCGTACAAATGAAATATGAGTTCGCACTCGATGTAGTTGTTGCCGACGGACGACCACATGCAGTCTCAAAGAAGTCGCTCTTCCTCGCGAGAGAACCTTCGGTCCGCTTGTCCAACCTACCGGAACCAAGTGCCTATGCGCACTTGACTTGAAACACATGACTATGTTCTTCCCCGCCAGGCTGAATTCCGCAGAAACCTAGCAGTGCCGTCGTATCTGGAGACCGTTGTGGCACCGTATCGCCAATGCACAGCGGTTGATTACAGAAACCTACGCATAGTAGTTTGTGTACCATTCGACAAATTGCTCAACGCCTTGTTCGACTCCGACCACCGGCGTGTAGCCAGTCTTAGCCTGCAACAGCCTGACATCAGCAAAGGTATCCGGTACATCACCAGGCTGCAGCGGAAGAAGTTTCCGGATTGCCCTTTTCCCCAGCGCCCTTTCCAACGCGTCGATATAGGCGGAAAGCTTCACCGGGTTGTTATTGCCGATGTTGAAAATCCGAAAGGGCGCGTCGCTGGATGCCGGGTCTGGATCGCCGCTGGCCCAAACTGGGTCCGGCGTGGCCGGCCGGTCGCTGGTGCGGATGACGCCTTCAACGATGTCGTCGACATAGGTGAAGTCCCTCGTATGATTGCCATGGTTGAACACCTTTATGGGTTCACCCGCCAGAATACTTTTCGTAAACAGAAACAGCGCCATGTCGGGTCGGCACCAGGGGCCGTACACGGTGAAGAAGCGCAGGCCCGTTGTCGGTAGACGAAAGAGATGACTATAGCTGTGCGCCATTAGCTCGTTGGCGCGCTTTGTGGCCGCGTAGAATTGCAGCGGGTGATCGACGCCCTGATGCTCCGAGAAGGGCATCCTAGTGTTGGCGCCATAGACGCTCGAGGTCGAAGCGTAGGTCAGATGTGGCGTAGCCGCATGCCGGCAGGCCTCGAGAATGTTGGTATAGGCGACGATATTGCTCTCGACATAAGCATGCGGGTTCTCGATCGAATAGCGCACGCCGGCTTGGGCAGCCAGATGGATCACCCGGTCAAAGCGATGCTCGGCAAAACATTGCTCGACGGCGGTACGGTCGGCAAGGTCCCGGCGGATAAAACTGTAGGCCGTACCGGTGCGTGCCGCCGTTTCTTCAAGGATTCTCAGCCGCGCTTCCTTCAACGCCGGATCGTAGTAATCGTTGACGATATCGAAGCCAACAACGGCATCGCCGCGTTCCATCAGACGCTTTGCAACATGAAAGCCGATAAAGCCGGCATTGCCCGTCACCAGATGTTTCATCAGAGTCGCCCGTCGCTTTCGTGCTTGGGGAATATGCCCTTTACGTCATAGAGCACCGCGCCCTCTTTCGCGAAAGCGCGAATGCCGGCCGCGCCCATCCCAACGAATTCACGATGTGCGACCGCAACCACGATCCCATCATAGCGCCCGCGCTCGGGCGCCTCGCCGAGACAATCTACCCCGAATTCATGGTGGCATTCGTCCGTGCCGACCCAAGGGTCCCAGACATCGACCTCGGCGTGAAAGTCCTTCAATCCATGCAATATGTCGATGACCTTCGAGTTGCGCAGATCGGGGCAGTTCTCCTTGAAGGTCATGCCCATCACCAGAATGCGACTGCCCACCACGGGCTTGCCAGCCTTCATCATCAGCCGCGCCATGCGGTCCGCCACGAACTGTCCCATACCATCATTGATGCGGCGGCCAGCCAAGATTACCTCGGGATGATAGCCCGCCTCCTGCGCCTTGTGCGTCAGGTAATAGGGGTCGACGCCGATGCAGTGACCGCCCACAAGCCCGGGGCGGAAGCGTAGGAAGTTCCATTTAGTCTCGGCAGCCGCCAGCACATCATGCGTGTCGATGCCGAGGCGGTTGAAGATCACGGCAAGCTCGTTCATCAGCGCGATGTTGAGGTCGCGCTGTGTGTTCTCGATCACCTTGGCCGCCTCGGCCACCTCAATCGAGGGCGCCTTGTGGGTGCCGGCGGTGATAATGCTGGCGTAAAGCGCATCGATCGCCGTGGCGGCTTCCGGCGTCGAACCACTGGTCACTTTCATGATGCTCGGCAGTCGGTGTTCCCTGTCGCCTGGATTGATGCGTTCTGGGCTGTAGCCGGCATGGAAGCCCTCGTTGAACTTCAGGCCCGACAGCTTCTCGAGGATCGGCACGCAGACCTCGCGCGTGCAGCCGGGATAGACGGTCGATTCGTAAATCACCACGGCGCCGCGGCGCATCGCCTTGCCCACAGTTTCCGACGCACGGATCATCGGTGTGAGATCGGGACGGTTTGCCCGGTCGATCGGCGTCGGCACGGTAACGATGAAAACGTCACACTCGGCGAGATCCGCCGCATCGCTCGAAAAACTCACATGGGTCGCCGCTGCGAAATCCTCGGACCCGACTTCCCTTGTGCTGTCGTTACCGCGTCGAAGCTCGGCAATCCGCTCTGGTCGAATATCGAATCCGGTCACAGGACGCTTCTTGCCAAATTCAATTGCAAGCGGCAGGCCGACATAGCCAAGGCCGATCACGGCAATACGCTTGTCAGCAAGATTCATTTGCTGAACCTATCTCCCATTTCGCAAACAGAGCCGTACAGAGCCATTGGTCAACCGGTCGAAGCGTCGAATGGCAGATCCGATACAGGTCTTCCATTGCTACCGCACTCGAGGGTGAAACACCCTCGAGAGACTACATATTTTCTACCACCCCGGTGGGCGGTGCTCGTTGCAGAGCTCAGGCCGCAGGCCAGAGCACGGCGCGATCCATCGTGACCGCGCTTTCGCCATTCAGAAGATGCAGAAGTACGTGCGCACGCCCCTTGGCGTCCAGACGCTCAACCGTCCCCACTAAGTTCGCGAAGGGGCCGGACAATATCTCGACGCGCTGCCCGCTTTGCAGCTCCGTCCGCATCAGACCGGACTTGTCTGACAATTCGATGAACCCTTCGACCAGTCCGTGTGGTGCCGGCAGAGGCCGGTCGCCGGCCATGACCAAGGAGCGAACGCCCAGCGTTCCGTTAACGGAACGCCATGCGCAATTCTCGATATCAAATCGCACGAAGAGATAGCCGGGGAACAAGGCGACCCGGCGCTCCGTACGACGGCGCGCATGACGGACTGTCTTGACAAGAGAAGGAGAGAAGGACTCGAAGCCTTGCCGTTCCAAGTGCCGGAGCGCACTCAATTCCTGACCGGGCTTGGTCGCTGCCGCGTACCAGCGGGGCCCTGCCTTTCGGTGTTGGCTCGTTCCGACACCGTCAGACAGAACATTTCCACGCACAGCCACTAACGAGCTGCACCCGTCAGCACCTGCTTGTGCCACGTGCCGGCCATCGGTCGACAACAATTTCGCCGCTGTACCGCATGGCTTCCGCCACGCGCCACCAATCTTCGCAACGCGACTCAAACGTTCCCCCACCCTGCCAGTTTGTTCCAACAACGCTACGCTGCGGCGCATCATGAGGCAACAATAGATACGCGCCTCAAAGCTTTACCCCTCTAGTTCTGAGCTTCATGATTAACAGCAACATCAAAACAAGGGTTACAATTAAAAGACAAGACCATAGTCGCTTTAACAACTGTGCAAGATGACGCACTTGCAATAACACATGGAGTGGCGTCTACCGCGAGTGTCATAGCCATTTTGGTTGGGCTCTGTCGGCATTCCGTTAATTTCCAGGCCCTGTCCGACGCTACTTCTCGCAATCCAGAGGTTCCCCGCCGAATGCTTCCTGCTTTTTTAACCCACGCTCCGCGATGGATATTCTGGGGTCTCCTTGCCGTGATATCGCTCGCGCCTCTGCCGCTTGGCAGCAACCGTCCACTGCCGGCAGCCCTGCTCCTCGCTGCCGTTGGGGGGCTGCTCATGGCATGGTCAGCATATGCAGCGTTCACCACCGGCGGAGCCGTCAGCCTGAGAACAGGGCTACTTCGGCCCCTCATGGCCCCGGCCTTACTTTACAGCCTGGCTCTCTTGTGGATTTTCCTGCAATGCATGCCGTTGCCGTCGGTTCCCTTCGATGCGTTTCAGTCCTGGGGAGACCCGCTCTGGCGGGAGGCATCAAATGCGCTCGCCACACCGCTCGACTCATCTCTCAGCATCAACCCGACGGCAACGCTCGACGGCGCGATGCACCTCTTAGCCTATGCCGGCCTCTTCTGGGTCGCAGTCCAGCTTACCGGCAACCCACAACGCGCCACGCAAGCGCGTGCAGCGATCATCGTGGTGGGTAGCGTCTACTCGCTCTATGGACTTTTCGCCCTTTTCGGCGGTGAGGACTGGCTCCTCGGCAATTTAGGTGCACGGCCGGCCGACTCCCTGACGTCTAGCTTCATTAATCGCAACTCATTTGCGACCTTCGCCGGTCTCACGCTCCTTGCCGCCGTGTCGCTGTTCCTGGAGCGCATCCGTCATCTCCTCGGCCTCGAACGGCCATTGCGCCGCAAGGCAGCGCTTGTCATCGAGCATATGGTTTTCCAGTCGGGGATTCTTACGGGCGCCATTCTCGCGATCACGCTTGCGCTTTTTTTGACCACTTCCCGGGGAGGGATATTCGCGTCACTCTTCGCGCTCGGGGCGCTCGTCCTCCTGCAGCTGCCCGGCCGGCGAGGCACGCGACGTCAGCCACTCGGATTTGTCGTTCTCATTGTGGTGGGAATCGCGGTGGTAGCAGGTGGCGGCAATTTCGTTGACCGCCTGGAACGGCAGGGGCTGTCCCTCGAAACCGACCTGCGGGGAACTTTGTTCGCGACAACAATCGACGCCATCCAAACCGCCCCCCTGACGGGGACGGGCTTTGGCACCTATAGCCAGGCCATTGAAGCCTATCGGGTCAACGACCCGAACATTTTTGCAATCTGGGAGAAGGCGCATAACACCTATCTCGAGAACGCGCTTGAGCTTGGCATCCCCGCAGCTTTCGCCCTCAATCTTGCTGTCTTTCTCCTTGCGCGCTCGGCATTCCGCGGAGTTCGCGCTCGCAAACGCGGCAAGGGTTTTCCGGCGCTGGGCGTTGCCGCAACACTGCTTGTCGGGCTCCACGCCCTGGTCGATTTCAGCTTGCAGATCCCGGCCAATGCCGTGCTTTACGTCTTCATCATGGGGCTCGCTATCGCACAATCCTCACCCATGGGCCAAAGGCCGGCAATCACCGGCTGAGGCTTGACGCAAGCAGCCGATCAAACGCCTCAAGCGAGCGAGGGTTCTCGCCGAGCCGCACCCTGAAGGCCGCCCGTGCCTCAAAGCCCGCCTCGAGATAGGCCGAGACGAGCAAGGGCCTGATCGCACCGCGCGACCAGAAGGACGGCAGGTCGGCCAATGCGTGGGTTCGCATTTCATCCGGCATCGCGGCCCAATGGTGCATCACGATTGAGAACTGTGGCAGGAGCGCGGAGGCACGTCGCGGCGCGGTAAGCCGGGCGAGCCTTAGTTGCGGGAGAGCCTTTTCGATATCGGCGCCCGCTTCAAGCTCCGCTTGTGCGAGCCGGGCCCAAGCCGTGCCGTTGCCAGGCGCCGCAGCAACGGCCTGGCGGAAATCCTCAACCGCGCGCGCTCTCCAGAGAAGCACCGATTGTGGCTCAAGCAACGCAAGTCGTCCTGCAAGCCGGGCCCTGTCCTCCCGTAACACCGGATCATGCGGTCTCCAGGCGAGCGCCGCCGTATACGACCCGTATGCGGCTTTGGCGTCTTCATGGGCGATCGCGCGACCTTCATCAATCGCCCGAATGGCCGAACTTGCGCCAAGCACATGGCTATACGCCGCGATCCGCGGTACCGACATAAGGATGAGCAAGCCGCCAACAAAAACACAAGCGGCTGCGACGGCCCATCCGAGCCGTCGGCTGTGTCCGGCATCAGTTGACATAGTAGCGGCTATACCTGCTGTAGTAATACCCGCCATCACCATAGCCGTACTTGGCCTGCTGTGCCGTATCGACCACGGCAAGAACCGCACCGGCTATAGCGGCGTTGTAGAGGCGCAATTCACGAATTGCCGCTTGTGCCGCATCGCGCGGGGTCTCACTCCAGCGCACGACAAATACCGTTTCGTCGGCCAGCCGGGAAAGAACCCGGCTGTCGGAAACCGGAAGCACCGGGGCGCTATCGAGTACCACCAGGTCATAGTCCTTGCGCAGGCGCTCAAGAAGCAACCGCATCTGCTCCGACCCGAGGAGATCCGGCGGGTTCGCGGTGCCGGTTGAAATCGGAAGAATATCCAGATCACTCTTCGGATCCTTCACCAGCACCTCGGATAGCACGAGACGTTCGGCCAGCATTTCCACAAGCCCGGTTTTCGGTTTACCAATCCCGAATGCTTTGTGCACGCTTGGATGCCGGAGGTCGCAGTCGACGATCGCGACCTTGAGGCCAGCCACGGCGGCAGCGCGAGCAAAACTCGACGAACTTGTCGTCTTGCCTTCGTTCGGCAAGGCCGAGGTAAAGAGAATGACGGTCGGAGGGTTGTCGACATTGGACAACTGAAGCGCCGAACGAAGGCTGCGCAGCCCTTCCGAGTAAGCCGACAAGGGTTTCGCCAGCAGATAATCCTGCGGATTCATGACCTTGCGGTCAGGTCCTTTCTCGGCGGGCGTGGCGGGGAGCGATACCAGATGGGGAAGCCCCAAAATCTGTTCCACATCGCGACCTGTCTCAATACCATTGTCGAGGTGTTCCAGCAGAAAGGCGAGACCGATGCCTATCATGCCAGAGAGAACTAAAGCCAAAAGCAATGCCCGCGTCTTTCGTGGGTGAGAGGCCCCCCCCGGAGGTGTCGCTTGGGAGATCACTCGGCTGTCGGGTACCTGCAGATCCTGCTGCTGCGAGGTTTCCTTAAAACGGTTGAGGAAACTCTCATACACCGCCCGGTTCGCGGCCGCCTCGCGTTCGAGCTCCCGGAGCCGCACCATGGCCTGGCCGCTTTCGCCTGTCTCGCCGCGAATATCGCGAAGACTTCTCTCAAGCGAGGCCACACGAGTCTCGGCCACGGACACATTGTTTTGCAAGCTACCGATGATGCGTGAGATTTCCGCCCCGATCTGGCGCTCGATATCGCGACGCTGAGCCTCCGCGTTCACGACTTCAGGGTGCCTCGGGCCATAGCGTGAGGCAAGATTGGCGAGTTCGCGCGCCAGCTCCGCCTGCTTCTGGCGAAGCTGGGAGATTGTTCCCGACTGCACGACATCCGCCATGCTCTCGATCGTACCACCTGACGACCGGATCTGGCGTGCACGGTCATATTTGGCACGCGCCTCGGCAAGTGCGGTGCGGCCGAGAATGAGCTGTGCATTGAGCTCCGATAATTGCTGCTCCGAAACGGTCACACCCGCGCTGGATTCAAGCCCCTGCTCGGCGCGGTAGATCTCAACGGCGCGCTCGGAATCCCGCACCTGTTCCCGAAGTTCGCCCAAACGCCGCGAGAGCCATTCATTGGCCTGGCGCGTCGCATCAAATTTCGCCTCGAGCTGATCGAGAATATAGGTGTCCGCCACAGCATTGGCGATACGGGCGGCCTTGTCGGGGCTTTCGGAGACAAAGCTTATATTGATCACATAGGTAAGACGCTGCCGGGACACGTTGAGACGACCGAGCAGGCTGTCTATCACGCCATTCAATTCCGCACGCGCCAGAATTTCGTCATTCAGTACGGGGCGCTCGGCCTCGACCAGTTTCAGTGCGGCGTCGATCCAGACCCGCGGATCAAGCCAGCGCAGAATCGAAGGCTCACGCAGGTTGCCGTTGAACTCCGGGTCCTGCATCAAATTGAGGCGGTCAACAACACGGGCGGCAAGGGCCCGGGAACGCAGGATCTCAACCTCGCTATCGACCGTCGCGGAGTCGGCGGGCAGGCCCGACATCACAGCCTCCATGTCAGTAACCTGCATTTGCTGGCGATCCAGCAACACCTGCGCTTGCGCCGTGTAGAGAGGCGTCTGCTGGAGGATCACCACCATCACCAGGGCGGTGAGCCCCAGCGTCACGCTAACGATCAGCCCAAGGCGCTTTCGCAGCGTCCGGTAAAGCGACATGAGGTCGAGCTCGAGAAAGCCGTCACCATCATCGGGACCGGGGCCCTCATACGGTGCAACTCCCTCTTTGGAGGCTCCACCCTTCACCGGTGCATTCATTGCCACAATTCCCTCACTGCCTCTTGGTCGCAGCCCAGCGCCAGAAAAGCACCGTCGATCGACCCGCCGCTATTTCAGCCCATCTACCCTGTCGTCACAGGGGGTCACTATTCTCTGGGTTTTGCCCCCGTTTGCCCGCCAAGTCTAACCCGACCTGAAAGCACCGCAGGTTAACGAGCGGACAATCTTGTCCAAAACTCAAATCAGCGCGCGCCTCATAACCCGATATCGAGCACCGCAGGGACGCGCCCCACGCGGCCTCATCCGCAATGAAGAAGGGCAGCGAAACGGATCCGCTGCCCTTCTCCAATTTTCCACCGACAGAACATTCAACGGGCGCCGCTCTGGAAGCGGGTCAGAGCCCGGCGTTGAACGTAAGCCCCACCTCGTTCCGGGTGTAGTCGAGGCCCGTCACGCTCGAATCCCGATCCGTGTAATCATATCCGAGGCGCAGTGAGAAATTGCGATTGAGGAGGTAGTCGACACCGAGACCGGCCCGGAGCACATCATCATCACGCGCAACGCCTTCGAAATTCTGATTGGCGAAGCTCGCGCTGCCTCCCAGGATCACATTGCGCATCAGCTCGTGATCAACGCGGAGCCCCACCGAGTTGTCCATGTAACCCGAAGCACCAGCAGCAATCGTTTCCTCAATCGAGGAGTCCGCTTCAAAGCGGACGGTGGTCAGCGTTGTCACGAACCAGTCGACATTGGCACCAAAGGCAAGCCCGTCGATTTCCGGCAGGGTCGGGTCATCATAGTCCTGCGTCTGATAACCGACATAGACGCCGCCCTGAGCGAGATTCGTCAGGCGGAAATCCGCGCCACCGACCACCGCATACCCATCCGAGTCGCGATTAAGCGCCACAGCGGGGGGTTTCTGATCGTATTCGCGCTGATTGATCGTGCCTTGAATATAGACATTGGTGTCAGGCGAGACGTCATAACCAAGACGCACAAACTGCGTGTATTCCTTGCGATCGCGAGAATCCTGATTGAGCGTACCGCCACCGATCAGCGGAACCGCATTGTAGTCGTAATCCGCATAGGTCGCACCGATCCCGGAGGTCACCCGGTTGAAGCGGTGATTGAGCCCCACATTGGCCTGGAAGAGCGAATACTCGGTCGGCTCCGCCGCGAGGCCGATGGCGTTCGGCGCACCGCGATCTTCATGGAGCTGCGCATAGGAAAGCCCGGCGCCGACATTTGTGTCGCGCGTGACATCGATACGACCATCGCCGCCCACATCCCAGTCGAGGCGGTCTTCGTCATTATTGTCGGCGTAAAGCTGCTGCGCGAGACCAGCGCGAAGATTCAGCGAGTGGCGGCTCCAGTTCGATGCGGCAGAAACACGCGCTGCCAGCGTCGTGATGAAGTCGCTCTCGGTATTGGTGTCGGTCGCAAAAATATTGTCATTGAAGGTGCCCGTGACCGACGCTTCCGGGAAGACCGTGAAGGCGCCGGCCCGCACGCCCACCGGATCGTAACCCGGTCGCACGCGATCGCGAACGCTCACATTGCGATTATCGACAATCTCCAGGTCCTGAGCGCCGGCCGAGTTGATGGGCGTCGCATACAAGGCGGTCGCAGCGAGGGCAGCGATCATTGCCTTTGAGACGATGGACGACGACATGAGATATCTCCCGCTGATTCACTATAAGACCTGCGCCACACCGAACCGGCCATGAAGGCCAGAACATAAGGATTACACACGCAACGGTCGATGGAACGAATGAAACTACAGACTAGCTAGACTTAAGCATCGGAAAAACGGCACCTCCGACAAGAAAGAGCCGCTCTCCATTTCAATCAGTTCGGGCTCACCGGCGTCTCCGGCGTCGAGTCCTGATTCTCGCTCGTGCCGTCTTGCTGTTCTTGCTGCTGCTGGATCGACGCCGTCCGCTCGTTCGTACCCGTCGTCACGGCCGCCTGAAGCGTCTCATCATTCGATGCCTCGACCTTGGCCTGCAAGTTGGCCGCCGTCGTCGGGTCGGTCAGGCCGATCTGGGCGATTGCAGCACCCAAACCGCTACCGCCCGCCGACTTGAGGTCCGGATTGTTGGCGAGTGCTTCGCGCGCGGCATCGCTTTGCGGATTGGTCAACACGCTAATCACGGCATCGCCCGCAAGCTCGGCATTCGCTGCTGCGAGAATATAAGCCTCGACGGCGGCCGCGAATGCATCGGGATCGCCGGCATTTGCAATAAGAAGCGCCTCGATATCCGCTTCCATCGCAGCAAGCGCCTCAGCACCAGCTTCCTGTGCTACCGCCTGCGTTGCGGCGAACATAGCAGGGGCGAAGGCCATCGCAGCCGCCACCACCATCACCGACAAAAGCTTCTTCATCCTGGCACTCCCTCTTTCAAGACAGACATGGAGACACTCATGCAAAATGAGGCGCCTCAACTGCCTGTCGGCAATTCTCTGAATGCGTCAAACCGCCTCGACGCCAACGTCCACAGTCTCCACCGACCGTGGCACGCTTCTGCGCTCGATGACGAGCCTCGGGATTCACCCACAATTCTAGGCTGCAGTATAATATCAATATGGACCAATCGAACATGCCTAAGTTTTGGTTAACGCGCGGTTCCACCTGACCGTGGCACAAATACATCTGAACTCGCAGTCAACGGATGTTTCAAAGTGATCCAAACTTGATTCACACAGAAGAAACATTGATTCTAGGGGGGACCCGCCATGATCCCAAACATGCCGTTTTACTGTAACTGCTCACCTCCCCCGGTGTGAGTGGTCGGCAGGGGGTTGACGCGGAGGTGCGGGCTTGATTCAAGCTCTTCATGAATCGCCAAGAGCTTGAGTCGCTGGACAAACCGGCCCTGATCGACCTGCTGGTGTCGCTGCTTGCGCGGATCGAGGCGC
>Ga0180009_10001349_pt1 | contig 30382 bp, 25 predicted proteins | sample OS_PC_MetaG_FD_123537 | JGI IMG/M metagenome (GOLD analysis project Ga0180009, IMG submission 123537) | Groundwater microbial communities from the Aspo Hard Rock Laboratory (HRL) deep subsurface site, Sweden - OS_PC_MetaG | ecosystem: Environmental > Aquatic > Deep subsurface > Groundwater...
GTCACGACGGGGATGCTTTCTGGCGCCGCGACATTTCCAGGATCGAAACCACCTCTATCGAAGGAGCGGTTGATCGGAGGTTGAACGATATGTCCGGCTTTCCCAAACCCAGATCATGCCGTTCCAGCTGTGTCGGAGTCGAAGCAGCAGTCGGGGGCGCCGAGGAAGGCCGAGAGGTTTGCGGGAGTATCGCGATCGCCACCGTGCCGAGTTTTTCCCACTCAGCCTGGTCAAAAACCGCATCACGACCCCTTAATCCCTCGATATTTTAGCCGAGGGAACCGGTTGCCTCTAATAACTGTATATAGGGCGTAGGGACGTAACCCTTCCCTACGAGCCAACACCCTCGGCCAAATGCCTGAGCGCAGTCTCGACTCGCTTGTTCAGTTCCCGATAAGCCAGAAGCGTCCCGTGCTTCCCCTTGCCCGCCTTGAAACGAGCTACCGGTTGCCCACGTGACCTCAACACCTTCGCGATGTCCGCACGGTTGGAGGCTCGCCTCGTTTCCCACGCATGGTCCATGGCCTGCAATCCAACGACGCCGGCTTTCAGAAATTTCCGGACACGTTCCTGGCTCCGCATTTCCTTCACGGCTCTATAATTCAGGACGGGCACAGCGTCGGTCGCCGCGAAGGTTGGAAGGTAGAACGCGAAGAACTCCTTCTGCAAATTGGTGAAGCGGAATCGTCGTAGGTCATCGAGAGACGTGATACTCAGGCGACGAATCTCAGCTACCCCGAGCGAAACTTCGATGCGCGCTCGCTTCTCATGGTCGTCCAAAGCCTTGGAGGTCCCAGTTTGACGGTTTTGCTGATCGACCACCTTGTCCATGATCCGCCAAAGACAGGCTGACTTCTCGGATCCGAAATAGACCGTCGCGTCGACATACGGCATCTGGTCACCGGATGTGAAGAGTCTGGCATAGTCCGCAGGCACTCTTACCCGCCTCCATGGCAAGGGTTGTGTATGATCAGGCCCATCGTCCGGTTTCCCGAGTAGGTGCTTTGTATCTTCAAGTGAGTTCCCCCATGTGAAGCGTGGGCGATCGACCGTTCTCATTAGGACGTTCCTGCCTGGCAACAAATGTCGCGCCAGCACCCCCACCATTCTTGCCCTGGCTTGATCACTCGGGATCTTCGGCGTGAAGTCGATGCTGACCTCAAGACCGGAGATCGTCGGTCCGGCCGCCAAGCTGAAGCGCCCTTCGACCGCCGCAAGCGCCTTCTTCACCAGCGGCATTGATGGTTGTTGAAACCGTGCGGTGAAGCGAGGGAAGTCATAAGGCTGGATCTCGCGAACGGAAACAGCCTCCCCCGTGAGGGTTTTGATATGCTCGCTGATCCATCTGGCTTGTGTGATTACCAATGTTCCAAAGGTCACATCCAGCCAGTCGATGACTGCACTGGTTGTGAAATCGTCAAAGCTGATTTCAGGCTTGAGCCCATATCGACCAAGAAATCTCTTCTGTTTTGCCTGATAGTCTGTGCGCTTGAAATCAAGCGGAACAAAGTCGCCGGTTTTTACCCGCGGGAGATGGACCGTATAGATCGTCATTGCCGTTTATCGTTCTCCGGATGGTCAGCAGATCGTTCCGGGTCAGATACAAATTTGGTGCCGTGATGAGAAGTGCCACCGGTATCCGCACTGATTCAGCTGTGGACTACCTGATCCAGGACCGATTTCGGCCATAGCGAGTCGCAGGTAAGCATCAGACTCCAACGCAGCAATCCTTCATCGCGCACCCCAAACGCTCGCCACGGAACTTCTCTGGGTCAAACAGAAACCCCGACTATTCCGTTCATGCTCAACCACACGGCCCATCAAGAGATTTTGCGCCGCGCTCGACGATTGATTCCCACTCCATCCCATCGCGGGCGGGATAGCGGAATTCAATGTGGTGAAGGATGTCGCCATTGCAGCCGGCTGGACGTTCGACGCGCTGATAGAGGATGCGTCCCTGGTTTACGCCCGAGAGCACAAACCAGTTTTCGCCCGACGGCGTGTAGGTCAGCTTCCAGCCCTCGCTCTCAAGCGTGTCTTTGAGAAAGCTCCGGTAGCCAGAGAAACTGCCGGTGAAATCGAAAGCGCCGTAGACGGTAATCGTGCCGTTGGGTCCGTCAAATCGCTGGCCGTCACCGTTTTCCGGCGGTGGCGCAGGAGCGAAAGCGGTGGGGACATCGGCGCTGGTTCCGAACCGGGCATTCTGATAGTGCCGCCAATCCATGGCCGCAGCGGTGCCGGCAGTCACAAGTGATATCAAGATCAATGAGAGAGTTGCAACACGCATGCGGGTCTCCTTTGGGAAGGGTCAGTTGTCCAGGGGCTTCGAGATCACGAAAAGCACGTCCAGATCCGAAAAAGGCCAGAATTGAGCCTCACTCAGCTCAAGCCGCGAAGGAGAGATGCGCTTGAGCCCCGGAAGACAGGCGAAGACGAAATCAATCGGTTCCCGCGCCTCAATGACGAGATGAAAATCCCGGATCGCGCCGCTCCAGTTCGCTGCAGTCTTGAGGATGTAGCCAAGTTCTTCGGAAAACGCGGTGTAAGTTCTGCCGTCGATCTTGCCGTCATGAAGCTCACGCAGCGCTTTCTTGTCCTGTTCCGAGATGCAAAACCTGATCGAGGCGCGGGCCGCGTCCTGATCGTCCGGATCGCCGCTGATGGGTGCATCGAAGCTCGACCCGATCAGCGGTCGATATTGATGCTCGATCACCGTGTCCTCGCCGGCCGGAAAGACTTGGGTCCAGTAGAATGTCGTCGCCACCGTCCACCCTGGCGAGGGATGTCCCTGCGGATCGATCCTGAGCAAGCCCAGCGCGGCAAGCTCGCCCCACTCTGCCTCGCTCAGGCGCGAAAGCCCGTGAAAGGCAGACCGCGGATCCGTCGGCGGAATGTAGGACCCGATCGGCACACCGAGACGGTTCAGGATCTCCGTCCGGTCGAGGCCGAGCGCCAGTGCTTTCTGCTCGACTTGGGTGACAACCGGCGTTCCGCCGGCCCATGTCTTGAAATCCACGAAATTGGCCGTGACGCCATCGCCGAAATGATAACCTCCGCCGATGTCGCCGGAAGGCGCGGTCTCCGGCAACGGGAAGGCAACGATCGTCTCGAGATCCGTTGCCGTTTCGTTGTGGAACACATACCGCACGCGGATCATGTCGGGAGAAATGTAAAGATCTTCCGATTGCATGACCACGCCAAGCTGCTTGCCGAAGACCAGTCCGCCGCTGGCGAGACGGGCGGAGGTGTCATTGGCCATCGCCATAGGGACTGAGACGGCGGCCATGCAGACTGCCCATGCCAAGACGCGGATATTCATGGTGTGTCCCTCGCTCACGGGTAGTATTTCAACGGATCATGGAACTGGGTCATGTGTCCTTCGAGCCAGTCGAACTCAACACCTCCAACGTTAGCGGCACCTGAAGCGATGCCGCCGGCAACGGCCGGTTCCTGATAGTCCTCAACGGGCACATCTCCGGCTTCATCGTTAACCACACCAAACGGCGCGGCATTGTCAGGTCGCGGCGTATTGCCGCCGGGCAATCCGGGAAGAATGTAGTTGCTATGCGCCCAGCCGATGCGCCCGTCCTGGGTTTGGATGTAGAACCAGTCGCCATCCGCATCCAAAATTTCGACAATCGTTCCGGGCCCCATGCGGCTGATCTCTCGCGATTTCGCGGTCGCATATTGGCGCAGCGTAAGGTAGTTATCCCCGTTGGGATTGAGATTGCCGACATAGTCGGCAAGCGTCGGCGTTACTGATAAGAGCATGGCCTGCAGAATGGCGAATGCAACGAGTGTCATGGTTGCGAAACGTGTCATCTTCGCCTTCCTCAATTTCCAGTTTCCGCTGACGGCTGGAACTGTTGCTGCATCTGTTTGAGCAGATCCTCGATAGCTGCTGGATTGGCGGCAGGATCAGCCGGAGCAGGCACGGAAGCCTCAGCCGCGGCGGGCGTTCCATTCAATCCTGCCGCCCCCGGACCATAAGCAGTCAGAATACCGGTTTCTCCAAACAGCGCGGAGAACGGCTTTTCCCTCATCGGCAGCACCGAGAAAGCCGTGATCATCAGAAATCCGCTGCGGGTGCGGATCAGAAGCAGCCGGGCGCTGACAGGCTTGTCGCCTTCCGAGACCAGATCGAGCCCGCCCTCGAAATCCGCACCCGCTATCTCGAAACGGCCGCTGACGAGTTCAAATGGCGTGCGGGCGGTGACAGCAGTCATAAGCTGGCCAGCAACAATGTCGGCGGCCTGATCGCGCATCGCCGCGATGTCAGGCCACGGATCGCCGTCCAGAAAGGTGACGGTCACCGAGATTAAACCGGACTCCTTCGGCGCCGGGTCCCAGGTATCGGCGCGCAGATGCCAGACTTTCAGAGCCGCATCATCGTGATCTTCGAGTTTCCAACCCCGCGCCGGCGGATTGAGGCCAATGCCCGTTTTGCCAAGATCCATGGCGTTTGCGGGGCCGGCAAGCAGGCCCAGCATGAGAAGCAACGACAGCGCGAGCGGATTTAATCTTGGCATGTGCATCTCTCCTATTCCGGGCTGGCGATCCAGCCGCCTCGATCGGACTGATAGTTGTTTCCGGCGGTCCAATTGCCGGTGAAAAATCCGTTGGAAAAGGTCCCGCTAACCGTCCCCGTGATCGAAACGCGCCCGAAACGGCCAGAGGAATCGATAAGGTAACCGCTCAACGGAACGCTGAATTGGTTGCCGTCGGCAGTGCCCTGGAAAGCCAGATTGATCTGGTCGCCTTCATAGGTGCCGGTGATCTGGCCACTGACCTGTCCATTTGAAAATTCGAAGGAAAGCCTGCATTGCGGCGCGCCTTCAACTGAGCCTGAATAGCGTGTCGATTGCGGCTTTGACGGCGCCTCCATCGACTGAGGCTCGACGGGCTGTGGTGGCTGTGGTGGCGTGCGCTCCACATCTGCGGCCTGCCTTGCCGCCTCTTCGGCCTGGCGCTGGGCATCGGCCTGAGCCTGCCGTTCCCTCACGATGGCTTCTTCGATCAGCACACTCACCTGCTCCAGATTGGCAACCCGGTCGGGATCAGCACAGATCGAGACGCTTTTGCGTAGCGCTTCCAGCCCCGCTGTCCGATCACCTGCCCCAAGCAGATCGCTACCCCGGATCCAGCTTGCTTCGGCCTCCGCGTAGCGCGCACCACCTGGTTCGCAGGCCTTCGCGGCCTGCTTGACCGCGTCCTCGATGCTGGTCGGTGCGCCCCGTTCGCCACCGTCTCCTGCAACCTCATCGCCATTTTCCTCGGAGATGTTCAATTGCTGCCTGAGGGCCTCGAGCTGGGACTGGCGCGTGTCGTCGGGACATTCCCCAACGCTCATCTCCAGAAGCGCTACGCCCGCACCGCTTTCACCGCTGCCGATCAGCGCGATGCCGCGCCGCCAGGCATCCTGGGCAGATGCATACCGGTCGCCGCCCGGCAGGCAGGCACCGGTATCCCCGGACTGCGGAGCGGCCGCCGCTTCAAGCTGCGCCTTCAACCGGTCGAGCTGGGACTGGCGTTGCGGATCGGGACATTGGCCGAGGCTCCGCTCCAAAGCCACGACGCCTGCCTGATGGTCGCCGGCGCCCAGCAGGGAAACACCCTGCTGCCAGTTGTTCATCGCTTCGGCATAATCATTGCCGCCGGAGCTGCAATCGGCGGCTGGCAAGGGCGGCTGAGACGCTGTCGCCCCTGCCCTGCTGAGCTGCTGGCGCAGGGCCGTGAACTGGGTTTGACGCGTTGGATCGGGACAGACGACCAGACTTGCCTCCAATGCCCCGAGGCCGACCTCTGCATTGCCTGCCGAGATCATGGATAGGCCCCGGGTCCACAACTCCACAGCGGCCGTATATTGCGGCGAACCGATCGCGCATGCCACAGCTGCCGGCGGCGGTGCAGGTTGCGGCGGGGCGGGCTGCGGCGTTGAGGATGGCGTCGGTCGCGGTGGGGTAGCGGGCTCTGCCGGTGACGGCGATATGGTGGGACTGGCAGGCGCCGCCGTGACGGGTTGTTTCGCGGTGGACGCTGGTGTGGCGGGAGCCGGTATCGGACGGGCGGGGTCCTGCTTCTGCGTCAAAGGTTGGCGGTCCGGTGTATCGGTCACATCCGGAACAGGTTCGGGTTTGGACGCGGCCGACCCGGGTTTGTCGGCGGGTGGCTGCCCTTGCGCCTGCACGCTCAGGCTGATCGATCCCGACGCGAGCTCGACGCCGTTCTTGTCCGTGGCTATCACCTTGGCCTCGATCTGCCCCGCTTGAGCCCGCGAGACGGTCGGGGTCTGCGAGATCTCGTTTGAGATAGAGGTGCCCTCATTGACCGACCAGCGCCACCGGACTTCGCCTGGCGCATCGCCGCCCGCGAACTCGGCGCGCAAGTCGATCTCCTGTCCATCGACATATTGCCCGTCGGGCAGATCGACCAGACCGCCGCTGGCTCGGTCCCAGATTTGCGGCCGCGGCCCACGCGATCTCGCCGTGACATCGAGACTTCCAGCCTCCAGACTGTAGCTGCCGGTGACCGACCCGATCTCGTCGCCGTAGAAGGCGACATTGGCCGTGGCTTCGAGCGTCACAGGCTTGCCCGCCGCGCCGGAAAAGCGGATTTCGGAGCCGTTGCCGTTGAGCTCCTCCCGGTCGGCGGTCGGCGGCTCCAGCCACCGGACAGTCCAGTATTTCGGCAAGACCATCGGGGTCGCGACGACCGTCGCCTTGATCTTCGATCCCGCATTAGCCCCCGAAGCCGGATCGAACCTGATCGAAAGCGACGGCGCCAGGACATTTACGGTCTGCTGCTCGGTCTCGGCGATGGTCGAACCCTGCTTGACCACCTGGGCCCAGATCTTCATTTCACCAACGCGCTCGAAGGTCGCAAATGTCCGGCCATCGTTTGACGTCGTCGGCTCGAAGGTGACGCCCTCGCTGCCGTGCCAGATATATTCAAGGCTTGGTAACGGCCGGGCCGGACCGAGATCTTCGGTATCGTCGGCCCGTCCGATATACACGCTGGCTCCATTGCTTCCTGACGGAGTGACCTCGCAGCCGGTGAACGGATTGGTGCTGTTGGGATCGCACTCATCGGTTCCACGGGCGATGTCCTCGCCCCGGTAAGGCGTCGAGATCTGAACGGTTTCGCCAAGATAGACCCGGCCACGCGCAATCGTGAGGCTGACAATATTGTCGGATCCGGGAGCCGATGGCGACGCCTCATTGCCGGCCCCGGCAACCTCCTTGCCGGCCTCGTCCGCCTGACCGTCATCGGCCTGGTCCGTTGAAGGCTGCTCCTGCGCGTCGGCTGAAGAGGGGGCTTGATCTGTGCCGGTCTCTTTGCTGCCCGCCTTGGCCGCCTCCGTCGGCGCGTCTACATCACCGGCGTCATCCGTTCCGGCATCCACACTTGTTTCGGCCCCGACCGCTGCGGAGGGAACATCCCCAGCCGTCTCGGGACTAGGCACATCGCCAGCCGGCTCCACGGGCTGTGCGGGCGCATCAGGTGCGGTTGCCTGCTGGGCAGAAGTCTGTTGCGGCTCTTGCGGGACTGATTGCGGGCTAACCGGCTGCAGCTTGTCCACCGCGACCGGAGCAATCGGCGCCGGTGCAGTCTGCTTTGCGGCAGGTTCAACCTCGACCGGCCGCTGATCGACGTCGGTATCCGTCATGTCACCGGCGCCTTCCCTTCCGCCGGCATCCGCCTCAGCATCGGCATCTGCTGCCGGCACAGCCTGCTCGGCCTCTTCGCGTTCCATGTAGATCGTCGCATACCTGCGCTTGGCAGAGAGGCTCAGTGACTTCTGCGCCGGCTTGAAACCTTCGGCATCCACTTCGACGTCCATCGGGTGGCGCGTATCGACCAGCGCCTCGATCCGGGTAAATTCTGCCACCCGCCTCTTGCCGGCTCCCGCCTCGCCGAAAACCAGCGGGATCCCGTCGATGCGGACGTCGTTCACATCCGGCGATTGTTTCCGGTCAAGCGGATAGACATCGATGGTTACGGCGGCTAGATGGCGATAACGGTCCGCAAGGTCACGCATCAGCCGACGCATGCGCGGATCGTAAAGGCACAACCCTGTAATTTCCGCGGGACTTGTGATCACTGGCTGGAGCACCGTTCCGCTCGGCGCACTGATTGCACCTAAATTGTCGAGGACATCGACCTCGCGCAAGATCGCACGAAAATTCCTGTCGGAAAAAAGCCTCGCGTAGTCATCACATTCAGGCTTTGCCACGACCGCTTTCGACCGGGTGACGACGCGCGCAAGCGCCATGAACACGGCCGGGCTAGCCCGCTTGCTGTTGGCGGCGGTCTTGCTTGCCTTGAGCGCGCGGAACGGATCGAGCAGATCTCCCTGATTGCCCGATGTCAGATAGGCGGCAACATCATGGTCCTTGTCGTAGAAGAATGTCTCATTGCTTTCGGCATGGGTCCAGACGAGCACCGGCTTGAGCAGCGACTGCAGCTCGTAATTGGTATAGAAATTGATGCAGGCCCCGCCCTTGATGTGTTCATCGAGCGCCTTCAGCTCTGCCGACAGCACACCGAGCTGACCGCAGATCGACCCGTCGCGAGCATCGAGGATCTTGGTGTTCAGCTCTTCGAGCGCCTGGGTGAACTGTTCGGTCGCATCGATGTAGAAATCGAGAAGATGGCCGAAACCTGGAATGGCCTCGGTGATGTCCTTCATTGCCCCAAGCACGTTGCCTATGGCCTTCAGGCGGCTGATCGGCGAGTCCGGATCGACATTGGAGGGATCGAACAGGGCGACAAAGTCCAGCATGTCGCCGACCTTGCTGATATACCCCGACCCCTTCTCGAAACGGTCTTTCAATTTGTCGAGTTCCTTGAAAACCCCCTTTTTGCGCAGGTTCCGCTCGTAGCCGCTGAGCTGATACATATAGCCGTAGAGTTTTTCGCGACCCTGCTTGTCGACAAGCAATTTGAGCAGTTTCTCGGTATCGGGGATACCGACCTGGATGCCGAGCTTCGCCTCGACCTTCTTCATCTGCTCAACAAACTCCTCGCTGAACACCTGCTTGAGCAATTCGTCGCGCCCGGCGACCAGTTCGCCTTCGAAAAGATCGTTGATATCCTTGATCGAAGCGTTCTCTCTGCGTTTGGTTGTCGCTTCACGCCAGTTGGTCACAGAGCTTCGGATGGAATTGATTTTGTCGTTAAGCTTGTTGAATTTGTCCTTGACGTTGTCGAAGGCGGTTTTCACCTCCGAATGCATTTCCTGGTAGACCTTTTGCTCCGCCTCGTCCTCGGCAAACGACTTGTTCGGCACCACGATGACGAGACAGACCGCAAGGAGCGCAAGGAGCGCAAGCACCATGGCCCGCCGACCTGACGTGGCCAACGAGCCCGCCAAACGTAATGCAATCTGCCGCAAACTCATGAAAATGATATCTCTTTCCCCTGCCTTCCGGCGTGCGAAAGGCTTCTTTCAAGGCATGATGACAACAGCTTTGCGCTGCCCGATCATTGACCGAAGTCAAGTCAGGAGCCGATTTCGAGGTTTATACAGCCCCTACTGAAACAGGGATTTGGATGATGTCAGACCCGATAGCCTGGACGGTCAACGTGCCTCTCCTGACGACGCCGATCATTGTCAGGCAGCTTGCAGCCGTGATCTTGATCCCGCTCGCAATTCTAACGTTGCTGTTGATCGGGCTGGCTTGGTTCGAAGGGAGTTTGGATCAACTGGGAGCCATTTTTCGGGCGATCTTCGGGGTTTCGGCAATTCTGTTGGTTCTCGTGCTCGCCGCTGTCGTGCTGTTTTTCAACAATCGCATGACGGTGAGTTTCGAAGTCGACGCGGACGGTGTCAGATCCCGTGTCGTTGACAGGCGCGCAAAATTCGGCCGGACCTTGGCGATTGTTCTGGGCGCGCTGGCGCGCAACCCAACCGTCGCCGGAGCCGGGCTATTGGCTCGGGCAAATTCCTCCCGGTTCACCGAGTGGCACGAAATTCGATCGCTCGAAGTCGATCAGAAGAGACATACTGTTTTGCTGCGGGGCAATCGGCTGGTTCTGGACGCCGTATTCTGCACGAAGGACAACTTCATGGATGTAAAATCCGCAATTGAGAAAGAGATACGCAGGTCGCGGAAGGCGACACGCAAGACTAACGAATTGGGTAGGACATAAGTATCGGACAGATTACGGTTGGCGAAACTGCGCCCGGCCAGGAGAATGCACGACGCGGAACGCAATCGCTAGCCTTAGCCATTTGCTCCGCCCCCTGTTCGGAAGTTGGGAAACAAGGAACTCCATTTACCGGATCGGTGGATCCCAGGCGGGGCGACGTCCTAGCAAAAATCCAAGATCAGAAGGGGATTCCTTCTGGGCCACCGCGGTTCCAGACAATGAATCGAAAAAACAGTAACGACGCCAAACGATTGAGATCCGAAGTCCTTGAAACCAAACGTTCAAATCCCCATATCTATGGGGTCTATGCAGGGCATCCCCGCCGCACTACGAAGTTCCATAGATTCGCCGTCCAGGCACTTACCAGCGAACGCACCAACTTACCTGCCAGCTTAGCCGCGAACCAATCTCTGACCAGTAACACGAACGTCGATACCCGTCACGTAGACGACGTGCCTCTTCCTGTCATGGAATGCGAACCATAGCGGACTTGATTACAACGGCTAAGCCCTTATCCCACGGGGGCACCATGAGGTATCCGCAACCGTCCGGAAGATCGAAGCGATCGCTCCCCAGATAGAGAATATCTGGACGCCCGCCTTCGCGTTGTCGCCGGAATACAAAGGACCCCAAAAAGATCGCGGCACCGTATTGGGAAATACGACCGCGTGTCGCGTGCCGGTTGGAGTTAAGCCGGACGCGATGATGTGAAGGCGCTACGGCGTCTTTGCTAACCGGATGGAGCCAAACGGCTCGGGATTCGGAGTTATGGGCAGGTTATGCATCCCACCTGTTCGCCCTGACAAGGCTAAGCTCTTCCACACTGTCGATGCAGTTACGACATAATCCTCCTTGCAAAGCAAATTACACCTCTTGTCGTGCCATTTGCTTTGCAGGGGGGAAAGTCAATCCTCTGCAGTCATTCATTTCGATACAGTCAACTGACAGGGTTTAAACGAGCAAACGAACGCTGGTTAGAAGCCGTGCACCGGCTCCACCCTCTCCCAGCCGAGCATGTGTTCGTTCTCGTCCAGCCAGGCCTTCCGCTGTTCCCAGTCCGGCAGGATCTGCCCGACCAGGGTCCAGAACTCCGGCGCGTGATTGCGGTGCTTGAGGTGGCACATCTCGTGGACGACGGCGTATTCGAGCACCGGCTTCGGAGCGAAGATCAGGTGCCAGTTAAGATTGATCTGCTTGTCCTGGCCGCAGCTGCCCCACATGTGCTTCTGCTCCTTGATCTGGATACCGCGAGGCTTGAGGCCATTCTGCTCACCGTGCCGGCGGACGAAGGTCTTGGCGTCATCCCGCACGCGGCGCTTCAACCACAGGCGCAGCGCCATCTCGATCAACGCGTCGGCAGAGCCAGGCGAGAGCGCTTCCGGCTTGCGGATCTGGAACCCGTTGCGAAAGGCGACCTCGACGAGGTTGCCGTCGAAGGGCTCGATGCTCATCCTGGTCATCCGGCCGCGATAGGGGATCTTCGCTCCGGTGACAAACTGGTAGACCCTAGTCTGCGACTTCGCCCGTTCCTGCATGTGCGTGACGGTCTGCAGGATCCAGGCGCGGCGGCGTTGCAGAACCGCCTCGATCTGGCTCTCGGTCGCCGCATCCGGGACAAGCAGCTCGAATGACTTCGGCGTGACACTGAGGCTCGCCTTGCTGGCCTTTGAGGAGCGCCGGAGCGTGTATTCGATCTCGCGTTCACCGATCTGGAACACCGGCATGGCTAGTGCCCCGCGAAGTGCTTGAGCGCGTAGGCTTCGACCTGGTCCGGGATCTCCCTGAGCTCGGTCAGGCCGGCCAGATGCGCCATGGCGCGGACCTGTTGACGCAGGCTCTTGCGCAGGCCGTCCTTCTCCCACCATCCGGCCGGTGCGGTCGCCGGGTCGGTGTAGAGGCCCTCCAGGCGGATCGCCAGGTCTTCCCCATCCGCGCCGGCATCAAAGTCGTTGAGGATCTGCAGGATGCCATAAGCGCCGGGCGAGAGACCGGCATCGACGTGCGCTTCGTCCTCGGCGGCAATATCCCTGGCCATCTCCTCGGCCGCCCTCAGCTCGTCCGACCAGCTCAACTGCGCGCTTTCGAGCTTCTCCAGCAGCTGGCGCAGCCGTTCGGAGAACTTGCCATATTGGTGCGGGCTGGCGTCGATCCGCTCGCTGACGGTCTTCCTGAGCTCCGTCGTCTTGCGGATCGCGGCCGTCATCAGGTCTTCGTCAGTCTTGCCGTCGGTGTCGAAGTCCTCCCAGAAATCCGGATCGGTGATGTGGCGCAGCTTGACCGTAACGCCCAGGCCCGTCGCCTCCAGATGCTTGTCCAGCATCTCGCGGATCTTCTCGCTGTAGTTCATCTGGTCGAAAGCCTGGCGCTTCTCGAAATGCTGGGTGCCGTAGAGCAGGAAGGTCGCCACCCATTTCAGATCGGCGGTGAACTCCAGAACGCTCGGATCCGGGCTCAGCGTCTCGTAGAGCGCGATGAAGCTGCGCGCCCGCGCCTTGAACTCGAACCACTTGTCCTCGCTGCCCACGGCCTTGATGAAGGCGTCGAACTCCCCCTTCAGGCCGTCCTTGTCGGACGCCTTGCGCTTGACCGGCTTCAGCATCACCGTCACAGCGGCATGGGCCGTGCGCAGCTGGCTTCTGAGATCGTCGAGGTCGCGCATAGCGTTCTTCACGTCATCAGCGCGGTAGCTGGCAAGCGCCTCCTCCAGGTTCGCCGAGACGCCGATGTAATCCACGATGAGACCGTTGCGCTTCTTCGGGTCGGAGACGCGGTTGGTGCGGGCAATCGCCTGCAGCAGGCCGTGCTCTTTCAGCGGCTTGTCGAGATACATCACGCTTTCGATCGGGCAGTCGAAGCCGGTGAGCAGCTTGTCGCAGACGATGAGGAACTGCGGATCCTCGCCCTTGCGCCCGAATGCCTGTTTGACCTGCTTCTCGGCTTCGGCGTCGACATAATGCGCCTTCAGCCCGTTGCGGATCGCCTGCCTGTGCGCGTCCTCGCTCGGCTTGCCGTCTTCCTGGTTGATCGAATAGACGCAGGCCGACATGGCGTCGGCACGCGCCAGCGCCGTCGCGGCGTCCAGGCCCCCGGCTTGCAGATCCTCGGCGATCACCCTTGTCAGCGCCTGCTTGTAGAGGATCACCGCCTCGCGATCGATGGCAACGATCTGCGCCTTGAAACCGTCCGGCTGCGCATAGGCCTTGAAATGGGTCCATATGTCGTAGGCGATCAGCTCGACCCGGCGCGGATGCTTGACCAGGTCCTCGATCCGCACCCCGCGCTTCTTGATCTCGTTGAGCCTGTCGTCGTCCAGTTCGGCAAACCAGGTGTCGAAGAGGATATCGATCTTCGCCTCGTCTATGTGCCAGTCGGTCTTGCGGCCGGTGTAATAGATCGGCACCGTCGCGCCGTCGGCCACCGCGTCGTCGATGCCGTATTTGTCGAGATAGCTCTCGCCCGGCACGCCGAAGTTCGCATAGGTGTCCTTGTCGTCCTTCTTCACCGGCGTGCCGGTAAAGCCAAAGAAGCGGGCGTCGGGCAAGGTCGCGCGCAGATAGGCGCCGAGATCCTTTTCCTGGGTGCGGTGCGCCTCGTCCACCATGACGATCCAGTTCCCGGAATTGGCAATTGCCTGCTTAGAGCCCTGGAACTTGAAGATGGTCGACAGCGCCGTGTGCCCGTCCTTGCCGCTGCGGATCAGGGCATGCAGGTCCTTGACGCTGTCGATCGTCGTCGGGTTGGGCAGTCCGCAGGCGACAAAGGTGCCGCTGATTTGGCTGTGCAGGTCGACGCGGTCGGTCAGCACCAGGATGTTCGGGTTGGTGAGCGCCTCCGAGACGATCGTGCGATGCGTCTTCAGCTTCAGCGCGGCAAACACCATGGTCAGCGACTTGCCGCTGCCCTGGGTGTGCCAGATCAGGCCCTGGCGATGCCTGCCCTCAAGCACGCGCTCGACGATCCGATTGACGGCGCGGAACTGCTGGTAGCGGCAGATCTTCTTGACCGTGCCTGCATCGGTCTTCTCGAACACCACGTAATGGGCGATGAGATCGAGCAGCCGGCCCGGCTGCAGCAGGCACCAGAGCCCCTTGGCCAAGCTGTCGGCGAAGTCGGCCTCGCTCTTCGGCCAGGGGTCGCGCCATTCGCCGAAATATTTCGAACTCGAACCGGTGGCGCCGTAGAGCACCAGCGCGCCGTCGGTGACGATGTTGAAGACGTTGGAGAAGAACAGCCGCGGAATGTCGCGCTCATATTGCCTTATCTGCTCGAAGGCCTCGCCGGTCTTGTCCTTGATGTTGAGCGGGCTCTTGGCCTCGATCACCACCAGCGGAATGCCGTTGACATAGACCACCAGATCCGGCCGGCGGGTGTTCTCTGCCTTCACGCGCAGCTGGTTGGTCACGCTGAACCGGTTGTTGCCGGGGGCGAGAAAATCGATCACCCGCAGCGTCTGCCGCGTGTCCTGGCCGGAGACCTTGCGACTGTAGTCGCCGCGCAGCAACTTTAGCCAGGTCTCGTTGTCGCTGATCGCGGCAAGCTCGCCGTAGGCAGCCTCGGCGGACGGCCGATCGATCCCGTTGATCCGCATCAGCGCCTCGATCAGCTGCGGGCGAAACAGCACCTGGTTCTCACCCTCGCGCAAACCCGAATGCTCCGCCGGCGCCACGAAGCCGTAGCCCATGGCTTGCAGAAGCTCGATCGTGGGACGTTCGGCGAAGTGCCACTCGGGGCCTTGGCTCATGGCGCGCTCACTCCGCTGCCATCGGCAATGCGCCGGTGACGCGTTTGCGGCCGGTGAGAAGGTCGGACATCAGCGCGGATTTCGTGGCGAGTAGCGTGCTTAGCGACGAGTTCGCAGAAACGAGTGCTTCATTGATCGATGAAGAGCGCTGAACAATCTGCTCCTGTTCCTCACGGGGTGGCACGGGAATTGACAAGCCCTCGATACGAAACAGTGCAAGTTTTGGCACTCCTCCTCCAACGCCTTTTACAGCCGCGATCTGTTCTTGAACAATCCGCGAAGGTATGAGCAACGAAAGGAATTCTGGCATTAGATGCGCTTCGCTGTGAACGCTTATCTTTGCAGCATTTTCGGTCAGCTGGGCACCATCTAGATCGGCGGGGACCATACCGGAAACTCCAATCGTCCCGGCGATGGATATGTATACGTCACGGGCTGAGATTGTATACCGCGCGATAAGCTTTTGATCCTCAGGCAGAACATAGACCAGGCTACTTTTATCGATAGAACCCTCGCGAAAGTCGCTAACGCGGACATACGGATGGTCGGTCTTACAATCTGCGAAGGGTCTCCCGGCCGGCATACGTTTACCGCCCTTGACCGAAGCCACATCGGCGACCTTCGGACTCTGCCACCCCTCCGGAATCTCCCCGATCTCCGTCTGCTTGAAGCGCGTGTAGCCGATGCCTTTGGTGAGCAGGCGTTCCAGCACGCCCTGCTTGACCTTTCTGGTCTGCTCGATCACCGCCCGCGTCGCCGCAATGGCCTCATCGACGCTGGACAGGATTTCGGCGATGCGGCGCTGTTCGTGGAGTGGGGGGACAGGCACCTGGAAATCAAGAACATCCTGCTTCGTGATGTTCGGATCCTTCCTGCTACTAGCCGCGACCTTTCTCCAGTTGGGACGCAATGAGACCAGGCAATAGTTTAGGAATTCGCCCAGCATTTTGTTTCGATCCGGAATCAAAGCTGAAATGGCTTGATTGGTCGTCGCCGGGCATTCGAGCAAGGCGGACCGACCGATTTGTTGGAGCCCACCATACATGGCGACGAGAACGGTGCCCGGTGGGTGAACAGACAGTGATGTTTCGTTGACAGCCTCTTCTGTTACTCGCTCTTCCGTAGCGTAAAGCCGACCGTTATTGAGGTCCCCGGTCTTGACCCAGTTTATGGTGCCCCCGATGTAAAAGCGGTCCCCGTTTTTTCGTGCCGGTGTCGCGCCAGCTTTGACCGTGGCCAGGTTCCCAAGGCGCTCCCAAGGTAATTCACGCGACATAACCAAGCTCCCGCAGAAAGCCCATCATCCGCGCTTCCGCCGCGTCACGCTCAGCCTGAAGCGCGACCAGCTTCTCCACTTCCGCCGCGACATCGACCTCTTCGGCCTCCTCGCTCAGATGCACATAGCGGCTGATGTTGAGATTGATGTCGTTCGCCTCGATCTCGCTGACAGGAACCACCCGCGCCAACCGGTCGGTGTCAGTAAAGTCGCCATAGGCCTTTGCCAGCGTGGCGACATTGGCCTCCGACAGATGGTTCTGCGCCTTGCCTTCGACGAACTGCTCCGCTCCGTTGACGATCAGGATCCTGCCCTTGTGCACTGCCGGCTTCGTTTTGCGCAGGATCAGGATGCAGGCCGGAATGCCGGCGCCATAGAACAGGTTGGGCGCCAACCCGATCACCGCCTCGACCAGGTCGTCACGGATCAGCCCCTCGCGGATCCGGCCTTCCGCGCCGCCGCGAAACAGCACGCCGTGTGGCAGCACCACGCCGCAGACTCCGTCTTCCTTCAGGCTCGCCACCATGTGCTGCACGAAGGCGAGATCGCCGTAGCTCTTCGGCGGGCAGCCATAGCGGTCGCGGCCATAGGCATCGCCCTGGCTCCAGACATCATGGCCCCAGCTCTTCAGTGAGAACGGCGGGTTGGCCAGCACCCGGTCGAAGGTGCGGATCGCCTTCACACCCTCGCCTGTCAGGTGCTTCGGTTCCAGCCGCGTATCGCCGCGCGCGACTTTCGCATCGTCGATGTCGTGCAGAAACAGGTTCATCTGGCAGATGGCCCAGGTGTTGAGATTCTTCTCCTGGCCGAACAGCGACAGGCTCTTCGGGTTCTTGCCCTGGCGCTCCAGGTGATGCACGGCCTCGAGCAGCATGCCGCCCGAACCGCAGGTCGGGTCGTAGATCGACATGCCTTCTCCCGGCTTCAGGCACTCGACGATCAGCCGCACGACCATCTTCGGCGTGTAGAACTCGCCGCCCTTCTTGCCGGCATCGTCGGCAAACTGCGCGATCAGGTATTCATATGCCTGCCCGAGCACATCCGGCTCGACATCGGATTTGCGCAGTCGTTAGGTCTCGAAATGCTGCAGCAGCTTTTCCAGCATCGCATCGGGAAAGCGCTCCTTGTTGTTGAAATCGACATCCTGGAAGACGCCGCGCAGCTTCATGTTCGCGTCTTCGATAAAGTGGAACGCCCTGTTCAGATGCGTGCCGATGTCGGTGGGGTGCTTGCGCACATCGCCCCAGAAATGCCCCTTGGGGATGTCGAAGCGATGCTCCTCGGGGTCGGCGGCGATCTCCGCGTCGCCATAGCGCGCCAGCCGCTCCTCATACTCCTCCTGCCAGACATCCGAGAGCCGCTTGAAGAACAAGAGACCAAAAATGTAATGCTTGTAATCACCGGAATCGATCGATCCGCGCAGAATGTCCGCCGCACGCCAGAGATGGGTCTCCAGCTGCGATAGGGTCAGAGTGGTCACGTTATGCGTTCCTCGCCATGCTTTGCGCCCACAGTATCAAATCAGAGCGCCAGGGCAATTTAGCTGGACATGCGGGCTGAGGCGAATGGTAATTCAGCTGCAATTTCTGGTGATGAAGCGTGGAGTGAGACGTGAGCGATTTCAAACTGTTTCAGTTCGGCGAGGATGGCGTGGCGGAGCTGCCGGGAACAGCCGTCCAGGTCGAGAAATCGCTCCCGGTCATGTTCGAGGCGAACCTTGAGGCTTTGCTCGCAGTGCGCTTTCTGACAACCGGCAGAAAGGTTAATCTGCCATTTGAAGAACAGGATGTGAAAGCCTATCAGCGTCACAAACCTCATCGATTTCGGGCAGATCGGTAACCGTTGTCACTTTCAACATAAATTGAGGTATCATTTCACCGCCCCAATCCTGAGTTTGCCCGGAGATCAGGCCATTTCACTTCTGCTACCCGTTCTGTTGATCCAGGTTCTGCTGCTGATCTGTCTGCTTGGCTGGCTTGCGTTCGTGCCGGGAACCAGTTGGGCAACTCTCGCGACAGCCGCCACCGGGACGGCCTTGTTTCTGTTTGCCATGTCGCGTGTGGCGCAATGGGCAGTTCCTGGCTGGTGGCTGCCGAACGTCTACTGGGGCCTGTTTGCCGTTGCAATCCTGGTCCAGGTCCTGGCTGCCGCCCGATCGGGAGGAGTGCCCGCCTGGCCGGCCTCCGCCGGTGGCTGGGCAGGCGCGGTGCTTGGGCTGGTCCTGATTGGCGTTGGCGGTTTTTATTCCGCGCGGGTCATTGAGGCCGGACGCGTGCCGCCCGGACCGGTGGTCGATATCGAGAACCCATTCCTGGATGGTCACTTTCTGGTCGGGCATGGCGGCGGGATCGAGCAGCTCAATGGCCATCTAAAAACGCTCGACCCTGAAATTGAGCGTTTCGGGAACTGGCGCGGGCAGTCCTATGCGGTGGATTTCTTCGGAACGGGACACTGGGGGCTTCGTGCGGACGGTTTGCAGCCCGCCGATCCCGCCAGATACGCGATCTTCGGCGCCGACCTGGTGGCCCCGTGCGACGGCGAGGCGATCGCCGTCGAGAACGCGATGCCCGACCTGCACGTGCCCGAGAGTGACGCGGATCGGAAGCTCGGCAACCATGTGCTGCTGCGGTGCGGGGATGCGGTGATCGTCATGGCCCACTTGCGCCAGGGGAGCGTGCGCGTCGCCGCCGGCGAGCGCGTCGCGGCCGGCGATCCAGTGGCGCAGGTGGGCAATTCGGGCAACAGCACCGAGCCGCATCTGCACATCCATGCGCAACGCCAGGGCCCGCCCGAGACGCCGCTCGCGGCCGAACCTCTCTGGCTGCGGTTCCTGGTGCGTGGCGATCGTCTGCGGGGACGTCAGGGTAATGCCGCCTGACAGCGCGGTCACGGTAAATCATGCCGAGCCTGCCAGACAGCTCCGGTGCCAATGTCATGAGCACTTGTGAAGAGCGACGGCTCACTTCGCCTGCTCGAGTTCCCCATTGCCCATTCTCGGGATTACGTCGGTGACCGCGCTTTTGCAGGTGAACATGCTGTCGCGATTCCACCAGATGACCACGAACGCCACTGCGACGAGGATCCACGTGTCCCACGGCTGTGCGTCGGGCCAGAACGGATTGATCAATTGCCAGTGAAACAGCATCGGCCAAAGCAGGCTGCCTCGCCCCCGATTGAGGATCGGTGTCACCAGCACCCCGAGCGTGACGTTGCCGATGAAGAACGGCCAGAAGCTCCAACCGCCAAAGACGGTCCCCGCGAGGGCGAACGCCGGCAGGTGCCAGATGCCCCAGACGGCTCCGATCAGCAACCCGGCCCAGATTGGCGCCATGTGACGCTGCAGCAGTGGCTGCGCTACGCCGCGCCAGCCAATTTCCTCGATCGGCCCCAGGAACAGCATCATGAACAGAATGGCAACCATCGCGCCTGCCCCGTCCGGTGGCATCGGGGCCAACACCGGGCCGCCCTTGATCAGCGACCCGACGATGAAGACAGACGGCAGGCCGATCAGGATGAAGGCGACCCACCCTGCTGACTGCCGCCAGATCAGAAGGCGCGACAGAAATGCCCGGACGCCTGCCAGCCCGGCGAAAAAGAACACGGCCATGAACGCCGAAATCGCGGGCGCCCATGTGGCCAGGAAGAAAACCGGATGCGAGCCGCTGATCTCGCCAAACCGGGCAGTGGCCGTCTCCGGGTAAAGGATATAAAATCCGATCAGCCCCCACGCGACCGCAAAGGTGATGGAGAAGAAGGGCAGCAACGCCGAAAACGGGACCGGGCGTCTGGGTCCGGGATGCTGAGCGTCTTCCATCTCCATGCCTCCAAAATGCTGCCGTGTAACGAAACAGATTGCAATATTGCTCAATGCCTGGCCTTGATGTGGAGCAAACGGCCCGGTCAAACCGGCTTCTCTCAATCGGCCCCCTTCCCATATGTCGGAGGACTCCGGCAGAGGCCAATTGTCGGGGTGGACTATCTAGTCCAGGTGTTTCCAGAATCCCTGCTTCTTGCCGTGCTGGTATTTGAGCCTTGCCACGTAAGCGTCGTGGGACTCGGCGCTGTCGTAATCATCAACGTGCGGAGCAAGAGCTCCACATTCAGCAAGATGCCGCGCCGCGTGCTTGTATCGGCTGGATCGCGCGTGATCGAGAGTGAAATCGATCATCGAGCGCAACAAGATGATCGCCGCGAGCGGATATTTCTCCTGCAGGGGCTCGGCGGCCGGCGTCATCAGTTCATAGAGGTTGCCATCGAGTTCAGCCTGCCGAGCAGTGACGAGCTTGGCGGCCTCTTCCAGTGACGGCCAGCGAAGGAAAAAGGCGAGAGCCCTGTGAACGTCCGGGAAAGCCTGAGCGTAGCCGTATGCCCTTTCCTCGGCCTCGATGTCATCGAAGTCAGGCAAGTGGCGCAGGAAGTCGCGCAGGTGCTTGTCGTTCAGTGACTGCTCGAAGCACTTCCATCTGTAGGCCTGCGCCTCCTCACCGCGCCCCAGGGCTTCGAGCGTTTTGACGCGAGCCAGTTGCCATTCGAAAGGAACATCGGACCGGCCCCGCGTGTCCACCCGGTCCAGGGCAACAAGAGCCTCATCTGCTCGTCCAGCCGCAAGCAGACGAGTGGCAATATCCGCCGCAACCATAGGCGCCTTGCGGGTGGCCTCCGGTTGCTGAGCGATATAGGCGTCGACGTCGCCGAGGGCATCGGCGATTTCCTGCAAGGCGATACGGACGGTCAGCTCCCGATGATTGCCGTAGATCTCGTCCTCATGGACCGGCCCATTGCTGCTCCAGCCGATGACCTGCCGGTCGTGCTCCGCTGGCTTCTCCAATGGCTCCCTCGCCCATTGCTCGAACAGGGCCTTGAGCTGTTCCAACCCGTCCTTGCCGAGCGCCGGCACCATCGCCGCGATCAGCCGGTCATATTGCCCGTAACCATTGTCCTGCAACGCGGAGAAAATCTTGTCGGCCAGGACATCGGCACTCATACGGGCCAGCTTGGCAATCACGCCAGCATCCGTGCAAGCCTGATGGAAACTCTCGATCAGAGAGCCGCTGCCGTCGTCAGATCGGGCGAAGATCGAATCGCCCAGAGCCAGGAACTGCCAGATAAGCTCGAAGGCTTCCGCCGGATCATCGGCTGCGAGGGTCTCGACGATCGCCATCCGCTGCGTCTCAAGATCCTTCCTGAGCGCCTTCACCTTGCGCCAATTGATGAATGTGCGGGCGCGCGAAATGCTCACGAGCCGTTTCCGGACTTCGCGTGCAACCTCGGCGCCACCTTGATTGCCCGCAAGTTCCATTCTCAGTCGTCGCTTGTGGGCAGCACTGCCGGTGCTGATCTCGATCAACAGCTCGGCAAGTCGTGCCGTGCCGATCGCTTCCAGGTTCTTCGCGTTGAGTGTCGTTTTCGGTGCCATATAGAGCCGATGCCGATTGCGCGAGGACACTACCCTACGGACAACGGCGGGTCCAGGAAGGTCACGGTCCGGCCGTTGCCAGTCACACGTAAGCCATTGGCTAACCAGACGTGGCCTTCTTGCGGCCGGCCGGCTTCATGCGGACGCGCAAGGTTCTGCCTTCCCCCTGGTCTAGCTCGAAGCCGCCGGACTTGCGAACGAGATCGCTCAGCTTGCGAAACCCGTAGGTCCGGGGATCGAAGTCTGACGAGAGGTTGGCCAGCTGCGTTCCCAGCGCGCCAAGGGGAACCCATCCGTCTTCACTGTCCATTTGCGTGATGACCTTCCTCAACACCGGTGTCGCGGCACTTGGCGGTTGGAGCGATTTCGACGCGTCAGCGGCATCGCTGTTGTCGGATACGAGATCGGGCAGCAGATTCTCCGTGTAGGTGAACCGTCGGCAAGCCTGCCGGAAACTCTCGGGCGTCTTCTGCTCGCCGAAGCCGAAGACATCGACCCCCTGCTCCCGGATCCGGGAAGCGAGCCGAGTGAAATCGCTGTCGGAAGAGACCAGGCAAAACCCATCGAAGCGACCGCTGTGCAGAAGGTCCATGGCGTCGATGACCAGGGTGATGTCCGAGGCGTTCTTGCCGCTCGTATAGGCAAATTGCTGTTGCGGGATGATCGCATGGCGGGCCAGAACCTCTGTCCAGCCCCGGGACCGAGGACTGGCGAAATCGCCGTAGATCCGCCGCACGCTCGCCTCCCCGATCTTGGCTATCTCCTCGAACAAGCCATCGACGATCTTGGCCGATGTGTTGTCGGCGTCGATCAGGACGGCAAGCCGTGGTGCGCGTGGTTCAGTTTGTATGGCCATACGTCATTCCTCATGCGACTTATTGCGAGTGGATTCTGAGCAAGTTGTTCCATTGAGCATACACTATCCGTCATCAATTCTGCGGGAGGACTTCACGCCGCTATCGGTCTTGCTTGAACTTTGTAGGTTCCGGCGTGACCCATCGGTCAAATGCAAGCTCCCGATCGCCCTCGTTGAATGCGCCGACGATCAGTCGGCATGGTCCCGATAGTTCTTTTTTGGCTCCTAATCCTCTGCGGAGATGGTGCGCGGACACTACAAATTGGGATATGGAACCGGCAGCGGACAGACCTGCCCAATGCATGTATTTGGCGGCCGTGGCGGCGGCAAGGGGCGCGGAGGCGCCGCCGGACCCTGATCTGGACCAACCGGGATGATGATGGGGCCGACCGGCGACGGCTTATTTCGCAATGCGGGCTTGGCATTCCGCCCATTTTGTTCGGCGACCGATGGCGCGCCTCTCTTCACCAATTCAGCCGCAACGAGGAGCCGATCCTGACCCCTCGATCGAACACTAGATATCATCGCAACTCCGCGGGAAGCAACGCCGCGCTCTGCAACGCTTGCAGCAACATGCGCGGGCATTGCGGGCGATATCGAAAGACCTCCCCCTACCGACGCGGCGGCAAGTGTCATAAACAGCGATAGTAGGTTCATCGTCCTGAGGCACCTTTCATTTGGCAGAAGACATCCGGAAACATTTTCGATCTGCAGCGGGCCAGGAACCTTAGATTACCACAATCTCATCGATTTGCGCATTTCTGGACAAATTGCGGTATTGCACGATGATCCAAGACGGATCTCCAAGCCTCCGCCAGCGCTGAGACCGCGATGACCCGCTTAAGGTCGTTTCCAGTTTCTCCTCGTCGTGCGGACCGTAGACCATGACGAAAGATTTCGGCGCGCCACCGCTGACCACCAGGGTATGTCGTTCGGCCACACCTTGGCGACAGCTTCCGTTCTGGCAGGCTCAAGCAGGCAGACATGCAGACTTCCGTCATCTGACGGATGGATATGGGCGAATTCGAGCCTCATCATCACACAGTCGGGAGAGGATTCGAACCTCTGAGTGACGCTCAGCTCGCTTCTGTCCGCACCTCGCGCCCGTCCTCCCGCCATTCCGGCAGTCCGCCTTCAAGCCGCCGAGCGTTCAGGCCGTGCTTGCGCAACGCGGCGACGGCCTGGTGCGCGTAGACGCAATAAGGCCCCCGGCAATAGGCCACGATTTCGGCGTCACGTTCGAGCGAAGGGATGATGCGTTCGATCTCGGCCAGGGCCGCATTCAGCGCGCCCGGAATGTGTCCGGCGGCGTATTCATCCGCGGGCCGCACATCGAGGACGGTGACCGCCCCTTCCGCAAGCCGGGCGGCCAGGTCCTCGCGGCTGACCGGTTCGGGCGCGTCTTCGCCCCCGGAGAGGCCGCGGAGAATGCGTTCCACTTGCGCCAGATTCCGCTCTGCCACGACACGCAGGAGATCCATCAGCGCGAGCGTCTTCGCGTCCGTCAGCCGGTAGATCACGGCCTTGCCGTCGCGGCGGCTGGTGACAAGGGCTGCGCGGCGGAGCTGCTGCAGATGCTGCGAGCAGTTGGCGACGCTGAGGCCGGTCTTCTCGGCCAGGGCTTCCACGCCACGCTCTCCCTGCGCCAGCTGTTCGAGCAGCGACAGCCGCGCCGGGGCGGAGAGAGCGCCGGCGACGAGCGCATATTCCTCGAGCAGGGCGGACTTGGGACTGGTTGACATCTGGCGGTTCCTGACGATAGAACATTCAAGCGATCAATTGAATGATACTGATTTTATCGCATCCGGCAACCCCGAACGCTGAGTGATCCATGTCCGACATTATCCTCGCCGCCGAACCGATGATACGTCTTGCCGCGTTTCTGGGCGTGCTCGCGGCAATGGCGATCTGGGAAGTCGCCGCACCCCGGCGGCGGCGGGAGATCCCGCGCGTCATCCGCTGGACCAACAACCTGGCGCTCGTGGTGCTCGATACGGCGATCCTGCGGCTGACCTTCCCGATCCTCGCGGTCGGCCTTGCCATCACGGCCGAGGACAAGGGCTGGGGCCTGTTCAACAATGTCGACGTGGCTCCCTGGTTCGCGATCGTGGTCTCGATGTTGCTGCTCGATCTGGCGATCTACCTGCAGCACGTCATGTTCCACGCCGTTCCCGGGCTCTGGCGGCTGCACCGGATGCACCATGCCGATCTCGACTTCGACGCCACCACCGGCCTGCGTTTTCACCCTGTCGAGATCCTGATCTCGATGGGGGTCAAGCTGGCGGTGGTCGCTGCCCTCGGCCCGCCCGCCGTCGCGGTGCTCTTGTTCGAGGTGCTGCTCAACGCCACCGCGCTCTTCAATCACGCCAATATCGACCTGCCGCGCCCCGTCGACCGCGTGCTTCGGCTGTTCGTCGTCACGCCCGACATGCACCGGGTCCACCACTCCATCGATCCGCGCGAGACCAACTCGAACTACGGCTTCAACCTGCCCTGGTGGGACCGGCTGCTCGGCACCTACATCGCCCAGCCAGCCAGGGGGCATCAGGGCATGGAGATCGGCATCGAGCAGTTTCGCACCACCCGCGACCTCTGGCTCGACCGGATGCTGATCCAGCCCGTCCGGGGACCTGCGAGCGGCCATGCGCTCGATCCGCGCATCACCGTGAAGGAACCGGAATGACCTACGCCCTCGGCATCCGCGAGAACCTGCGGCCTTTCCTCGATCAGCTTTTGCAAGTCTTCTTCGTGGGCCTGACCATAGGCCTGCAACGCACGGTGATCCCGGCGCTGGCCGAGACCGAGTTCGGCGTCGTTCAGGGCTCGATGACCGCGATCTTCGCCTTCATCGTCTCCTTCGGCATCGTCAAGGGCGCGATGAACTTCGTCTCCGGCCGCCTGTCGGAGCGGGTCGGGCGGCGCAAGGTCCTGATCTGGGGCTGGCTGGTGGCCCTGCCGATCCCGTTCATGATCCTCTGGGCGCCGTCCTGGGGCTGGATCGTGGCGGCGAGCGTGCTGCTTGGAGTCAACCAGGGCTTTTGCTGGTCGATGACGGTCACGGCGAAGATGGACATCGTCAAGGGCTCCGAGCGCGGACTGGCCACCGGCTTCAACGAATTCGCAGGCTATGGCGGCGTTGCGTTGGCGGGCCTGGTGACGGGTTACCTCGCCAGTTACTTCGATCCGCGATTGAGCCTTTTCGTCTTCGGGCTTGTGGTGATCCTCCTGGCGCTCGCCTCAGGGGTGCTGGCCTTCACAGAAACGCTTCCCTACGCCCGCGCCGAGGCTGCCCGGCACAAGGCGGGGGCGACAACGGGTCCGCGTCCGCGCTATGTCGAGGGGCCCGAGAGCCCGACGGCTGGCCAGATCTTCGCCCTCGTCACCTGGCGCAACCGCACCTTCATGGCGCTGGCGCAGGCGGGCAGCGTCGAAAAATTCGTCGACGCGCTGATGTGGGCGCTGGTGCCGGTGTTCATGGTCGCCAAGGGCGCGAGCCTGATCGAGATCGGTTGGGTCACCGGCATCTACGGCTTCGTCTGGGGCGGCAGCCAGCTCTGGACCGGCCCGCTGTCGGACGTCTTCGGCCGGAAATGGCCCACCGTCGCCGGCTTCTTTTTGTGCGCCGCCGGCGTCCTGGCCTTCCCGTTCCTTGCCGGTGTCTCCGGATGGGCTGTCGCAGCCGCCGTCACCGGTGTCGGCATGGCGCTACTTTACCCGACGCTCATCGCCGCCATGGGCGACATCGCCCACCCGTCCTGGCGCGGTTCGGCGCTTGGCGTCTACCGGTTCTGGCGCGATCTCGGCTACGCCATCGGCGCTCTCGCCATGGGCCTGATCGCCGATGCGGCGGGAATGCTCGAAGCCGGGTTCTGGCTGACCGGAACCGCCATGGCGGTGTCAGGCCTCTGGCTTGTCCTCGGGATGGAGGAAACCCATCCGCGTCTCAATCCCGCACCCGATCCGGAGCGCTCGCATGACTGACAGCCTCACCCGCCGCCTCGGCTTCGTCGCCATCCTCCTGGGGCTTGCTTCATTCGTGCTTATCGCAACTGCCGTCTGGGGTTTCCGGGCGGGCGGCTGGCCTTGGCCGCAGGCCTATGACCTGGCGGGCTGGGCAGCCTGGGCGGCGGCAGCCGGCGTCCTGGCCGCGCTCGCGGGGCTTGCGGTCTGGTTGCGTCGGAGACAGGGCGGCGCCCTATTGGTCCTCCTGGGGCTGGCTCTATCCCTGCCCGTCGCAGGCCTCGGCGCAGCCTTCGAGCTTGCAGCCCACGCGACACCGCCCATCAACGACATATCGACCGATGTCGAAGATCCGCCGGTGTTCTGGTTCACGGTGACGCCGACGGACTATCCGGCGGCCAACGCCGCGCTTCAGCGTGCCGCTTACCCCAAGGTGCAGCCACTCGAACTGCCGCTGTCCTTTGACGAGGCCTTCGCCGCGGCGCTGGCTCTGATCGAGGATCGCGGCTGGGAAGTGCTTTCCGCCGACCCCGCGGAAAGCCAGATCGAGGCAATTGCCACAAGCCGCCTGTTCGGCTTCGAGGACGAGGTCGCGGTGCGGATTGCCGAGACCGACAATGGCACCCGCATCGACATGCGCTCGCGGTCCCGCCTCGGCCAGATCGACCGCGGCGCCAACGCCCGCCGCATCGAGGCGTATCTCGCCGATCTCGAAACCCGCGCTCTGAACTGAGGACCCTGCCATGAAACACCTGATCCTGCTCAACGACCCGCCCTATGGCACCGAGCGCAGCTTCAATGGTCTGCGCATGGCTCATGCGCTGGCCAAGAACGATCCGGAGGGGGAAACCACCGTCTTCCTGATGGCCGACGCCGTGCTCTGCGCCAAGTCGGGTCAGAAGACGCCCGAAGGCTATTACAACCTGGAGCGCATGATCCGCCGGGTTCTGTCCGCCAGGGGCCGCGTGCTGATGTGCGGTTCCTGCATGGATGCGCGCGGGCTGGCCGGGACCGACATGATGGAGGGGCCGACCCGCTCGACCATGGACGAACTCGCCCAGGCGACGCTCGCCGCCGACAAGGTGCTGGTGTTCTGATGGCCGAGATGCTGACGCTGGCAGAACTTGCGGCCGGCCCGGATCGGTTCCACCTGATCGACGTCCGCGACGCCGCGGACTATGCCCTCGCTCACGTCGCGGGCGCCGTGCATATCCCGCTGGCTGAACTTGCAGACCGGGTGAACGACATCCCCGCCGGGAAGATCCCGGTCACCATCTGCGGCAAGGGCGGAGGCCGGTCGACCGAGGGTGCTGCCCTGTTGCGCCAGCTTGGCCATCAGGACGCCCTCTGGCTCGAAGGCGGCACCAATGGCTGGCTTGAGCACTCCAGCCAGAACAATTATCGGAACACAGGAGAGACCCGATGACACTGAAACACCTTATGGCCGTGGCGACAGTCGCACTTGGCCTTCACGCGGCGCCCGTCATGGCCCAGGAAACCGCCATCGAGGCCATGCAGGAATACCTGATGTTCCAGGACTACGAGTCCGGCATCATCCTGCCGCAGCAGATCGACCAGGGCGTGTTCGAGACCGCGCTGTTCGTCGACACCCGCGACGCGGGCCAGTTCGACACGGAAACCATTCCCGGCGCCGTCAACATCGAATGGCGCGAAGTGCTCGACCGCATCGACGAGATCCCCGAAGACCGCATGACCATCCTGTTCTGCAACACCGGCAGCCTCTCGGCCCAGGCAACCTTCGCCCTGCGCGTGGCCGGCAGGTCCAACGTCGTGGTGATGCAGACCGGCATCATCGGCTGGAAGCAGGACGCAGCCTGGAAGCCCTGAGTGCGGACGGAGCGACACTTGAAACGGGAGGCAGGATCATGCGCGACGTCTATCTGGACTTCAACGCCAGCACGCCGGTCGCCCCCGAGGTGTCCGGGATCATGCGCCATGCCCTGGAGACGGGGTATGGCAATCCGTCGAGCAACCACTGGGCCGGTGTGCCTGCCCGGCAGATGGTGGAGGACGGCAGGCGCCAGGTAGCGGCGCTTCTGGGCTGCGCGCCGCACGAAATCGTCTTCACCAGCGGCGGCAGCGAGGCGAACAACCACGCGCTGAAGGGCGTCTTCTTCGCAAGCGGCAGGGATCGACCGCATTTTATCACCTCGAGCGTCGAGCATCCGTCCATCGTCGCACCGTTGCGGTTTCTCGAGCGCCTCGGCGCGCAGGTGACCTGGCTGCCGGTCGACGGCGCGGGACTGGTCGATCCCGACGATCTCCGCCGCGCCATCACCCCCGACACCGTGCTCGTCACCATCATGCATGCCAACAACGAGACCGGAACGATCCAGCCCATTGCGGCGTGCGCAACCATCGCGCACGAACACGGCATCCCCTTCCACACCGATGCCGCCCAGTCAGTCGGCAAGATCCCGACCCGCGTGGACGATCTCAGCGTCGACCTGCTGACAATCGCGGGGCACAAGTTCCATGCGCCGAAAGGTGTTGGCGCGCTCTATATCCGTGATGGCCTGAAGCTCGAACCGTTCATCCATGGCGCCGGGCACGAGAGCGGTCGTCGCGCCGGAACGGAAAGCGCAATGCTAACCTCGGCCCTGGGCCTCGCCGCCAGTCTCGCCGCCGACCTTGCGCCCATGGCTGGCGTTCAACACCTGCGGGATTCTTTCTGGGACGCCCTCAGGCAAGCCTTCGGCGACGGCGTCGTTCTCAACGGTCATCCGGACCAGCGTCTTCCCAACACCCTCAACGTCTCCTTCGTCGGCCGGGTAGGCGCGGAGATCCTCTCGGCAATGCCGGAGGTCGCGGCATCGACCGGTTCCGCCTGCCATTCGGGACGCGTCGAGCTGTCTCCGGTGCTGGAGGCGATGGGTGTATCGCCGCAGGTTGGCATGGGCGCCATCAGGTTCAGCCTGGGCCGGACAACGACTCCTGACGAGATCGATCATGTCGTGACCAGCCTGCGCAGGGTGATCACACTTACGAGCTAGTCGTTGAACGGGAGAATGTTCGACATGATACTAAATCTCCGAGTAACCGCGGTTCCGGAAATCACTTGCTCTCCAACGCGGACAACAAGCGAAGTCCTAGAAAAAACGTCGTCACTGCAAGGGGCTGCCTTCTGGCGCCGCGAGCATTCCGGAAACCAGTCCACCTCTATGCGCCAGGACGTCAAGGTCGGACGCTTGTGACCTTGTCATGATGTAAAGGTAGGCACTGCCAACAGGCCAATTATGTCAAGTTTGGCGCGTCCTGGTTGCGTCACGGAGCAAGCTGCTTCTTAGTCCGACAAAGAGCCACTTGACGCTAACTTTACGATAAGTTGACAGCGATGGGGCGAATTCGGCTTTTTTGTCGATACCGGCATCAAGAAACACAACCATTGATGTCGCCGGCAATGAGCGGAGATCGCTTCTGCGACCGGACGACGAGTGTGCTGACAATCTCCACGATAGCTATTTCGGAACATACGCCCCGGCTCGCTTGCAGGGCGACGCGCATCAGCTCGAACGCATACGCCACAAGGAAAAACAGCTGATGGCGCCCACTGAACGGACGTGACGACATCGCCGAAAGCCGACACCTGGTGCGTATACTGCAGGCCTTTCACATGTTGTTTGATATCAAATCAATTCGCTCCGTCTGACGCTTATCGAAGCGTAAGGCATATAGTTCGATGACCCTTAGACGTCGCGGAAATGAGCACCAAGATCGCGTTCTGCTGACGCAAGGAAATCCTACCCACCGCTGCCAACATCGCAGGCATAGTTGCGCCGAGGCAGTCGTCTGCGGATCATGCTTCAATGGTCGGAGAAACGGACGCTCATAAACAAAGCCCCGGAGGAGCGCCCAGGCAAGCCGACGCCGAAATGTGCCCGGCGGATACGAGACGCGGTGCGGGGCCCGAGCGAAACATCATTGCGATCGAAACATGCGTCGCGCGTGCGCGAGATCTGA
>Ga0180009_10001350_pt1 | contig 30349 bp, 29 predicted proteins | sample OS_PC_MetaG_FD_123537 | JGI IMG/M metagenome (GOLD analysis project Ga0180009, IMG submission 123537) | Groundwater microbial communities from the Aspo Hard Rock Laboratory (HRL) deep subsurface site, Sweden - OS_PC_MetaG | ecosystem: Environmental > Aquatic > Deep subsurface > Groundwater...
CGACAGAAAAAAGGAGGCCTTAATAGCGTATGAGAATGCAACAAACACAGACCCGAAATATGCAACAGCGTGGTTTAACATGGGGATTCTACTGGAAAATTTCGACAAAAAAAAGGAGGCTATAATAGCCTATGAGAATACAATAAAGTCAGACCAAAAGAACTATTCTGCGTGGATTCGTATAGGGTTTGTTTTATTGGAATTCAACAGAAAAGAGGAAGCACTAATAGCCTATGAGAATGCTACGAGGATAGTCCCCCAAAATGAATATGTATGGATTTGCATGGGGATTGTTTTAAATAGATTAAATAGAAAAGAGCATGCGTTACAGGCATACAGGAATGCAACAAAGGCAAACCCAGAAAATGCATATTCGTGGTTAAAGATGGGGAGTGTCTTAGAGGAACTCAACAGAAATAAGCAAGCAATTTCAGCATATAAAAAAGCAACAAAGGTAGATCCAAAACATGCTAAAACATGGAATAATTTGGGTCTTCTTTTGAAAAAAATGGGCAAAAAAGAGGAGGCGTTAGTGGCTTACAGAAATGCCGTAATGATAGATCCAAATAATTTATATCCATGGAACCACATGGGAGTTCTCACTGAAGAATCTCGGAATAAAGAGCAGGCTGTTTCGGACGATGAAAAAACAATAAAGGTAGACCCTAAATATTCAGAAGCATGGAATAATCTGGGAATTCTTTTAGAAGAACTCGATAGAAAAAGGGAGGCTTTAATAGCGTATGAAAATTCGACAAAGATAGATCCCAAAAATGTATCCGCATGGATTAGTATAGGATACCTTTCGGTTAATTTTGACAAAAAAGAAGAAGCTTTAATAGCCTACGAATATGCAGCAAATTTAGAGCCAAGAAATGAATATGTATGGATTGCTATGGGAAGTGTTTTAGTGGGAACTAAAAGAAAAGAGGAAGCTTTAATTGTCTTTAAAAATGCAACAAAGGCAAATCCAAAGAATGCAATGACATGGTACTACATGGGACTGCTCTTATATAAAATGGACAAAAAGGAAGACGCTTTAATGTCATTTACGAAGGCTACAAAAGCAGATCCCAAAAATGCAAAAGCGTGGAATAACAAGGGATTTGTTCTAAATGATCTCAACAGAAAGGATCTTGCCTTAAAAGCATACCAGAAAGCAATAAAAGCAAATCCAAAATATGCTAGGGCAATAGAAAATATGGGGAGGCTTTTATGCGAAATGGAGAAATCGGAGGAGGCTATAATAGCATATTTAAAAGCCCTTGATTCCAATTCTGACAATCTACAAATAAGACACAATTTAGGACGGTTGCTTTTTACTTTAAAACAAACCACAGATGCGAAAAAACAGTTTGAAATAGTTTTAGAGTCCGGGGAAAATAAACATGCTTATTTGAATTTAGGTCATTGCATACTTATTCTAGAGAACAGAAAGGAAGCTATAAAAAACTACAAAACAAGTTTAGACCTATGGAATTACTCACATGAATTTTTTGTTGATTTTGATGATGATTTTCAGCATATTGAACCACAGGGAGTATCCAAGGAAGAATATCAAAAAATAAAAACAGAACTTCAACAATATTGTAAGGACAAAAAGGACTCAAGAACATAGTTCCATAAGACACTTAATTTGATTGTTCCTTTCGACGATAAGAGCAAAGAAACCCAGCTATTATTGGACCATTTTTGCGGATTATATTTCTTCTCAAATCATTTCTAAATTCATTGAGAGTTGCAAAGAGTAAAGGAGAAACCAATAAAAATATGACAGGAGCGTCTTCCCAAGTTATATTGATATTAGTCTAAAACAACTCCAACTGCCCACCAACTCCCATCTTTTCAACAAACTGCTGTTGAAACATCTCAGGCTCCTTCTCCTTGATCTTTTCTGCAGTGGTGAAAAATACAGATTCAGCTTTGTTGGTATTGATGGTTAAACTTGGAAAAGGCATTCCGGTAAGTTTATAGGATTTGTAGAATTCCATTGAGAGGCTGTTCATATGGGCTATTTCTCCTTTAACCAACCCCATTTAGGAAAAGATTGATGGCAGCCATCTTGCAACAGGTTTCATCCAGATCGGCACCATAAAAGCGGTTGAATGGATTGATTTTCTTAGCCGCCAGGAGCATTCTTCCAGAACCACATGCAGGATCACATACGGTCTTGTGTTCAAACTCTTTTGAATCGCCACAAATAGACATAGCCATAAAATCCGCAATGGGTTGAGGGGTAAAAAATTGCCCGGATCTGCTATTGGAGAATCTCAGCTCGTAAAGTTCTCCCAAAATATCTTTCGCTCCGGCGGAATAGTTGTTTTCTGTTGTTTCTGTGGAGTTAATTTCCCCGGTCATGGAGAGAACCAGAAGGCTCAAAAGTTCTGCCAGTTGATTCACTTTCTCTTTGGGATACCCTTTTACTATTTCAAGGTACTGCTCTTCATATTTCCCAAGTGAGAATGCATAAATACACATGTCCAGAAAGTTGTTAAAAACGCTCCATTCAGATAACCCATAGCTTATTTTATCGAATAGTTTTTCAAAATCCTTACCGGAAATAATTTTTTCAACTGCTCGTTTTGTGCTTAATTCCGTTTCAACAATTGGTTGAAGTGGTGGGGTCTCTTTCTTTCGGAATAATGACTCACCGAAAAGATCTTTTTCCATGGAAAAAAGGGATAGAAAATAGCCGGGTAAAGAAAAAAGTTTCGCCTCGTTTGAATTTTTACAAAAAACAAAAACAAATACACTTCCTTTCCCGGCATCCTGAACTATACACTACAGGGTATTGTATCATGAAAATTTTCTCTATTTTTGTATCAATCAAAAAACGATTTGCCTATACATAGAAGACATTAAAGACATATAAAAAACAGTATTAAATAAAGGTTTATCTGACTAACCAAAAAGCCGCCAAATCTCACTAAGTAAAGATCAGATAACAAGTTTGATGCACCATCATGGGTGTGTTCTTGTTATCAGTCTTTACGGGGTTTGCTTGGCGGCTCTCCTTGGTTAGCTGGAGCGAGGCACACCCACTTTCATTATAAACCGTTCCCTAGTGCCTCAGGAACTTAAATAAGGAGGTCAAATGATACCTTTAACCAAAAAAAGCCGCCAAGCTATCAAGAAAGCAATTTTAATCCTCACTTTGATTGGGGGATTTTATTTACACAACGGATTTTCTCAAGAGAAACAATCCAGAATCGATTACTCATTAAAGAGTAACATTCTTAACCCAGACACACTCAAAGGTGACCAAAAAGTAATCTTCTGGCATTTTGTGAAACTTACACACGAACAAGCTGAAGAAATGAAACCTTTAGAGATCAAAGCAGAATTTGCAAAACTCGGGATACTAACAACAGATAAAAGTCGATTTCAAGAGGCATTTTTATTTTTTAGATCAGATAATACTGCCCACAAAAAGTCCTGTGAGCAATGGGAATCTTTCAAAGATTTATCTCCAAAATACGATTGATTCTTTCAAATTGAAATCACTTGCAAATCATGGTATACTTTGATGATGCAAAATTCATTCGAAAAGATTCCTGCGGTGTTATCAGTTGTCTCGAAAGAGAGAGCTAATTCAACAAAGAGGGATCACACTTCAAGCTATATTGAACGTTCTAGTTTTATCAATAAACTTCGCAACCAACAAAAAAAATCTGAGATAGAAGAACGTGATAAAGCTGATCAAAGATTGGAAAATGAAATTTCAACTCTCAATATTTCCAGTCAAAAGGAGCTGTCAGACTTTCTACAGAAGAATTTCCCAAACAATACTCAGGCAAATGATATTGCTCAAAAATATTTTAATGAACAGATTTCTTTAGGATTTTCAGTTGATAAAGAGTATCTATTGAGATCAATAAATAAATTGACCAATAACGAACATGAACTTTCCACGGCTGACAAAATCAAAGCACACAAAGAACAACTTTCAAAACAAGGAAAATCACCAACTATAATATTACAAATCTTAATATCGAAATACGAGAAGGAAGAAGCTGTCAGTACATGGGTTGAAAACTGGAAAAGCTTCCTCCAACTCCATGAATTAGCCGAAAATAAACCGCCCACTGAACGCCAAGCCATTCAAAATATAATTGCTAAAGCAGATTTTTCCAATGAAAATGCCTTTACCAATTCATTATCAGAAATTGCTAACAGTGTGGAAATTTCAACAGAAACAAAACTTGAAATCTCACAGAAATTTAAGGGTGAAAATATTTCCACTGTAAGCGCGATGGATTCAGCTTTGAACCAGATGAAATCGAAGAAAGCAAAAATCGATCATGTTATTAACGAAAAGAAATTTGAAAAGAAGTCTTTGCTCTCTGAAATAGAAACGATGGAAGATGAACTGGACAATTTATCGATGGACGACCCCAAACGTGAAAAATTGAAAGCGAATTTAAACCGGAAAAAGCAAGTTTTGGAACAAACGGAAAGGTCAATTGCTGACATGGAGACAAAAAAGCCACATGAAGTCTCTTTCATACTACGGGATGGGGTTTCAGCGAAACTGAATCCGGATGGTAGTCGTTGTGTAGAAATTGGAGAGAATAAGTTCACCATTCAACTGCCAGAAAATGCTTTGTTTATGGGACGTAAAAACATGCTGAGTATTAATCTTGCATTTACATATAAGATACTTAGTCAGTTGGGAATGGAAACACTTTTTACACCTAATATTAAGAATGGAGAAGTTCCGGACAAACAACAACGAATATTTGGGAGTCAAATCTTGAAAGGATTGGGCTTCAAAACTGAGCAAATCCTTTCTCAATCCAACATTTATCAACTAGAAAAGGATCTTGGAAAACTAAAACAAACAGGTAGTAATACTACTGGGATAGAAGATTTGGAAGCACTTGGGATATGGGACATTTCAAGTCAATCCGTTAATTCAAACCAACTTGAATACTGTCTTCATTTTATTCGCGAAAATCGGGAAAGGGATTTTGGATTTGCGGAACTGAAAGAGAAAAAGACTCATTGACCCCGATAAGCAAAGGTATCCTCCGATATTTTGTTGAGCAAGAACAAGCCCTACGGGAATTTCAATAAAAATCTTCCTTTTCTGCGTGCCTCGAAAAGTGTATTTTTAGTTGAAATTTTCTGGCACAACAAAATCTCTCCACAAAATGGTGGCTTATCAGGTTACAATGAATGGGTTTGTTCATCGGAAACCGTTACAGTAAACGAAGTATCGACATCTGCCTCTAAACAAACTAAAGGGAGAGGCAATATGCAAAAAGTGCATTAGCGAGAATGACAAGCCGGACAGCAATAGGCACAACCATCAACATTGGAATAATACTCCTTCGCTTTTCTAATTGCGCCGTGGCAATCTGCATGCCATCCTAGATCTAATCTATTAGACAATGCGGGAAGGTGTGGACAATTGGCGGCTAGATTGTGGACTTCATGTTCTCCCGTAAATTGGGCATTTTTGTTTACACAAAAGTTTGGCATAATGCATGAATTTTAAGGTTTATGAAAACGAAATTAAGATACTGGCACGAAGCAGTTTACAAAAGTATAGAAAAAAAGTATTAAAGAAAAGAATTAAAATGCAACGCAAGTTAAACTAACAACTTTGTTTTCCATTGATAATGAGAAAATCATCTCCTACTCCAGATGAAATCATGAAATCATTAGCTACCCCTATTTCTGTTGAGAATATTCAAACCTCAATGGATCATCTTTGCGGAGCAGACAGTGCCCTTCAAATCGGGGAAAAGAACAAAACCATCTGTCGGGCTCAAAAGCATATTCTGATTGCCTATAATCTCTTAAATGAACAGATAGAAGGTAAGAAGGGGTATGCAGATAATTTTAAGGCAAAGATAACCTCACAATAATATTTCTCTCTAATGACTGCGGAAAGTTGTAGGAAACAGGACAACTTTCCTTGCCCTTCGGGTTCGTTCAGATTTTCTGAAAAAGAAAATCATGACATGAATCCTTGTTCAAAAATGATTGCTCCGGTTAGTGAATCGCCGAAAATTTTCTTCATAACCGGCGAGCCAGATGCCAACAAAAGTCCGTAGGGCAACGGCAAATATCAATGAGTAATCTTTCAGTTATTTCAGAAATCAGTGTTTTGTACAAAAATCCAGTAAAGTATCGTGAAATGAAACAAATTTCAAGTTCTGTGGATGCAGTGAATCTGTTACGCTCCGCATGGAGTGATCAAATGCAGTATCGTGAAGAATTCGTAATCCTGCTACTCAATAGGGCAAACAGGGTTTTGGGGTTTACTCTCATTAGCAAAGGAGGAACCGCCGGAACAGTTGTCGATACGAAGATGATCTTCCAAATTGCGTTAAAAGCAAATGCTAGTGGTTTAATTTTATCGCATAACCACCCATCTGGAAATTCTACTCCCAGTGAAGCAGATATTTCGCTCACAAAAAAAGTCGTTTCAGGAGGCAAGCTACTGGAGATTTCAGTATTGGATCATGTTATCCTTACTGAAGAATCTTATTATTCGTTTGCAGATAATGGATTAATGCCCTTTGATTAGGGCATTTTCTTTATCCGGTAATCAAATCATTATAATCATCCAGAACTTCTTTATCAAAACTATCAAGGTAAATCTCGGTAGTTTTAACATCTCCATGCCCCATTCCCTCACTAATGGCAGCCACAGGCACTCCCTTTCTTTTTGCAATTGTCGCCCAGGAATGGCGCGCCACATAACTGGTCAGATTGCTTTCTATTCCACAAAGGTTTGCCATTTCTTTGAGCATTTGGTTATATATCTTGCGTTTTTCTGATACATCACGATATTCTAATTCGCGATTTCCCGCTCTGGTAATAATTGGAAAGATATAGTCATCCTCTTGTTTATTGGTGCAATATAGATCAAGTATTTCTTGAATTGCCTTGTTGATTTTTATACTGTAATCCTTCTTTGTTTTTTGTCTGGTAAACTCTAAGCGTCCTTCAACAATATTGCTCAATTTTAAGCGGGCTAAGTCAGCAAAATTGATACCCATTGCATAAAAGCTAAACAAGAAGTAATTTTTGGCATGCCAAATTCGTGTATTTACCGCAGGTTCAAATTTCTCGATCAGCTCAATCACTTCACGTCGTACAGCTCGCTTTTTTGTTTTAGTAGTTTTAATGGTGAACCCCAGAAATGGATACAGTTCTCTTTTTACAATGCCTGCTTTTATTGCCCGATTGTAAATCATTTTTGTGGTTCTCATATATACGGCAATGGAGTTAATCTTTAAACCGTCCTTAAGACAGGCGTTTTCAAAGTTCGTTAAAAACATATAATTTAGTTGTTTAAATGTGAAGTCCTTTGCTGAAGAGAACTTTTTAATTGCCTGTAAAGTGTTATTAATTGATCGTGCATAACCATAGCGTCCCGCATCTTTTAATTCAGCGATCAGTTGTTCTGTAAATGAAAAAACTGTTTGTTCACTCTGCTGGTTAATAATGCGAGATTTGATCTCTTTGACCGTAAGATTTTCAATTTCACCGCTATCTTGCAATTGATTTACAATATCCATTGCGTTGATTTTTTTTTGCTGGATAAGTTTATTTAAGCGAGTGACATTTGATACTCCTTTGAAAGAACTTTTCACCTCCTTGGATTGTTCATTCCAGTCTTTTTCGAGCAATGAATATCCCAATGGAATAGAGATATTTCTTCGGTTATGCGAGATTCTAATGATCAACGGGTAGGTTTGGTCTACTTTTTCGAATCTTGTATCCAATACAATCCTTATATTTGTACTCATATACTGCCTTTTACGTGTGTGCAAATCCATATCATTTGCACACCATTTGCACACAAAAATACAAATAATATGAACAAATACAAAATAATATGAATTATAAATTACTGTTTATGAGTTGTTTTAGATTCTATTAATTCAAGTAATATCACAAAAATGTTGACTCTTAATCAGCGGGTCGAAGGTTCGAGCCCTTCCGGGGAGACTTTTTTATCGAGAATTGGGTTGGGCGAGAAGTTTATCCCGATGAGGTACGATATCGGGAAGCCCTTCCGGGGAGACTTTTTATTAGAACAATGCTCTGGGCGAGAAGTCTATCCCGATGAGGAACGATATCGGGAAGCCCTTCCGGGGAGACTTAAAAAACAGGAAGTTACAGGCAATTGTGGCTTCCTTTGTTTTTGTATACATAACATTGAAGTCAAAATCGACCTGGAAATCTTCTGCGCTTAGTAGAAATTTCTATTGTGGTTCAAAGAATCCTACTTTTATCTTGTATGTTTTCTTTATTTTATGGTAGAAAAACAAGTACTTTTTTGCGATAAGTATCGAAAATCACTACCTTGCGCAAAAATTTACTCACCTGAATAGGCTAAACGATAGTAAATTAGGGTTTGCCTGTAATCAGGAGTCGTTGGCCAATCACCTTTTTGACTCACTTCAGAAAAATCAAACCAAACTCTTCAGGACTCCACTGAAGACCTCACAAGAAGTGAACAGCTATCCTTCGGATAACCGATGGAAAGTAATTGTAAACACAGAAATAGACGTAGACCATTGATTCCACTAGCCTATATTACTGAATGGAGTAATGGTGCTCCCTGGCAAACCAATGAACAAGCAGAACAGGATCTGGTTATTTGCTGTGCCCTGGTCGAAATATTCTTAGATGATTGGCTGGCTCAAAGCCTTGCTTTTAGAGGTGGCACAGCCTTACACAAACTCTATCTAAGTCCTCAACCTCGGTATTCAGAAGACATTGATCTGGTACAAATACGGTCGGAACCCGGCAAAGAAACAGTGCAATGATTACAGCAACGAATCTCCTTTCCGGGAGAGGCTTCGGTAAAACCCCGTAAAGACGGAATACAGCTTAAGTTTCACTTTGAATCTGAGCTTGCTCCTGTGCAACGTTTAAGGTTAAAAGTCGAGGCCAGTACAAACAAGCCGGGCGACATAATAAATATTGTACCAACCCTTTAGGGAATTATGGAAAATATCATACATTTGTAGCATGCTAAACACAATAAACTTAAACATACCGCCATGGACGTAAAACACAACATATTGATAATGTTAGCTAATAGGATGATGGCGGGATTCTCCCAAAGCGGAAATAAGGGCAATGGTATTGTGGATAGCGTGTAGTTGTGTGCCATTTGAAGACCTACAATTGTAATAAAGTTTTTACCAAATGAAAAATAGTATTGATAGACATAGGCATTTTGGAACTTTTCGTTCACCAACACCTGACGAAAAAGGATATCAGGCTGTTATGGATTATATAAAAAAAGATATTGACAACGACCCAAAGAAGAAAAAGGATCTTGATTATAAATATAGAAAAGCTTCAAGTATATGGCAAACTCAATATTATAATGGCATTTCACTACTACAAGACAAAGAATTAAGATTTTTTCTAAACGAGTTTAATGACAGAGCATGGAAACATGGGTTTGGAGCAATGCCTTCATCATTTAATATCCTTGAAGGGTTTTTTAAATGGAACCCTGATTTGTTCTATTTTGAATTATTGGAAGAGGAAGAACATTTATTTTCACTTTTTGACTTCTTTGATTTTGTAACTTCTAAAAATTGTTCGAACTCGATTGATTATTTTTTAGAAAATGTTGAAGATGAACTAATATACACATACAACGTTCTCAATGAAATAAAGGAATTAACATTTTCAACATCAGATTCAAAAGAGTATGTGATAGGTGGAGTTTCATTTGTTAAAAGAGCAAATGAAGTATTTATTCTAATGGTAGCGGGTGAGATTGGAGATACAGCCGAAATTTCTAAGAACTTACCGGATTACGATGCTGGAAATAAAACAAAGTCTTATTTAAAGCCTGCAGATGATTTAGAAAAAGAAGCGGTAAAACTTCTCGGAAATAGTGATATTTGGAAGGTTAATATTTATGCAAGAATTGATTTAGAAAAGAAAACTATTGATTCTAGATATATACAAAAAGATACAGGCGTTGGATTTTCAACCATAACAGACGATTATGGTATGCTTGTGAAGTCGATTAGAGATGAGGAAATCTTAAAACAGCTAATTAATTCTCAAGCATGCGATATTGCAAGTTATGAAGCTATTTTTGAAGCTGCATATAGTTGCTTGTTTTTACCTGAGTACTTTGATTTTAACGATGAAATAGTTTTGCCTGAGGAACATCCAACTGGTCTTTATGATAAAACTCTCAGAAACCCGTACTTCAAAAATGCACCAAAGTTTGACTCAAATTATTTCCATAAGACAAAGGACGTTTGGGTATTGGATAAAAAAATTGATCCTATTACTGGAAAAACAAGATTAGCCAAAACGGATCTGAAAATTGAAAAAGACGGATATTGGAAACAACTAGAACCAGGTCAAGTTGGAATTGACAAAAATGGAAAAGAAATTCATAGTCGTACTTGGGTTGAGAAAACACTGTCATGGCAAGAATTAACAACAACGGACAAGGAGATAGAAATTACAATACCTGCTATTGAATCTATCAACAGAGGGTATATATACCTGTTAAGAAATCCAGCTCACGATTTAGACTTATTTAAAATTGGATTAACTACCAAAACTGTTGAAGAAAGAGCAAAACAACTATCAGGCACATCATCTCCTGATAAATTTATAATAATTAATAGGTGGTTGGTTTCTGATTGTGTTCTTGCTGAAAAATTAATTCATGAGAAGCTAGATAATTACAGAATCAATCCAAAACGAGAATTTTTTAAGATAAAACTTGAGGATGCAATTAAAGAAATTTCACCTATTATAGAAGAAATAAATAAGAACGGCACACAACAAAAAATATAGTGCATTTGGCAGATAGTACTAAAAATGAAAATTATAGCGTCAAATAAACATTGTAGTAAACTGAAAATTTGGTGTATTAAAATGCCAAACGCACCATATTTAAACCGTTGGCGTGCATTAAGAATACAAAGACAGACAATATGAATAGAATAACCGAAGTAAGATTAACTTTAGCAGCATTCTTGTACTCTATTGAATCAGACCTGAAAGAAATGCTAATTAATAAGATTGCTATTTATCACAACGACTTGTCTTTTTTTAAGGATGATGATTTGGAAAAAAGAACTATAGCAAGATTCCAAAAAGATAACCCGAATATTGACTACAAAGCAAACCTAAACGAAGTAATTGAATATATTGACTTTGCAGATTCATTTGTTATTATTTTAAAAAATAAAGATTTCCTTGATGCTGATCAATTTAAAGAGCTAAAAGAACTCAGAAATAAGTTTACAGAGCTGATTCCAATTAGAAACAGAGTAATGCATACAAGACCCTTATTAGGTGGTGATTTTACTACAGTTTTTTCATTTATTATTGAAATTGAGAGATGCTCAATATTGCCATGGAATCAGACACTTGAGAATAAAGAAAGAATAGAATTAGACCCATCATATGTTTTAACTCTTTCAATACCTGGATATAATACGGAATCACAAAATGTATATAATAACTTACCGCTACCTGACTTTGATGAAAGTGGTTTTATTGGAAGGGTTAGAGATGTAGAAGATATAAAAAAATTAATATTAAGTAATAATAGAGTAGTAAGTATCATCGGAGATGGTGGTATTGGTAAAACAGCTTTAACTATTAAAATTGCATATGACCTAGTAGATATGGGTGAGAAATGTCCATTTGACATGATTTTGTGGACTTCTGCAAAGACTTCAATGTTAACGGCCCAAGGTATTCAAGAAATCACAAATTCCCTAAATGATTATACAGGTTTAGTAGAAGAAATTACAGATGCTGTTGATAGTAAAAAGACGAATTTTGAGGACAATTTAACTGAAATAATTGAACACTTTAAAGTATTCAATGTTCTGCTAATAATAGACAATCTCGAAACCATACATAATGAAGAAATAAGAGATTTTATAAGGGATGCACAACAGTATTGCAAAATTATTATAACATCAAGAATAGGTTTAGGAGAATTAGAATATCCAAGACGATTAAAAGGTTTTAGTGAAATTGAAGCTACAAGATTAATTAAAGAAATTGCAAAAATCAGAAATAGTGACATCTTACTCCAACTAGACCAAAAATCTCTAGTGGACATTTCAAAAAAACTGTATTTCAATCCATTAGCAATAAAGTGGTTTATTAACTCAATAGATACAGGTTTAACTCCTAATGAGGTTTTTAATAATAAGGGTGATTTATTAAGCTTCTGCCTAAGTAATGTATATGATAAAATATCAAGTAGCGCCAAAAGAATACTAAATTTATTACTTGCAGCTAGAAAACCACTTAATGATGCAGAGTTAATCTATTTATTAGAGGTTGAGCCAATACAAGTCAAGTTAAGCCTTAATGAACTACTAAAAACTTCATTTATTGAGCGAGAAATAATTGTTCAGCAAGAAAGTCAAGAAATTCTTTATTCAGTTCCTGCATTTGCACGAGAATATCTACTTAGACAAAAACCTCTAAATAAGTCTGACATAAAACAGATTAGCATAAAACTGAAGCAATTAACAAAGAAAATTTCCGATATTCAGCATGCAAACGAATTCAATGAGTTTGGAGTTAATTCAATCACATATAGAAACCCGAATGAAAGAATTGTTGCTAGGTTTCTAACAGAGGCTTTAAAATTCTCGAAAAAAGGATTATTTCAAGAGGCATTTAAAAAAATTGAAGATGCAAAAAAGATAGCTCCACAATTTTTTGAGATATACAGAATTAGTGCTTTTATAAAAGTAGCTGACGATAATTATCTTGGTGCGGATGATGACTATAAATTAGGATTGGAAATTGAACCCAAAAACCCTCGTCTTCTATTTTATTATGCTCAATTCCTTCTATTCCAGCTTGGAGATGTAGATTCTGCATTAGATTTTGCTCAAAAAATAATAGAACTTCGTCCTAATCACCCTTACCCATCTTATTTATATGCAAGGTGCTTTGCTACTCAAGGTAATTATGAAAAAGCTATAGAAATAATCTCAAAGATACTTGACGAAAATGTAGATTTAAATATTAAAGACAAAAGAATTGCATATACAGATATTATAAATCACTACGGTCGATGGGCATCTGACAAAATAAAAATTGAAGATGACTACAACAAAGCAATAGTACTTTTTAAAAATTCACTTGAAACATTCGAGCGTTGTGTTATAAATGACTTGTATGACTTTAAAACCATTAAAAATTTCTGCAATTCCTTGATGCATTTTGTTTCATTAGTTCCTAAAAACTATCTTGAAAAGGAAATTGATTATCTCATGGATATCTTTTATAAACATGAGAATCTTATTAATCTAACAACATCCAAAGAATCTATTATTAATAGGTTTCGTCAAAATTTAGATGTGCATCTAAGTTCTAATTTTCAATCAAAATCAAAGGAATTATATAAAACAGGTTCGCTAGATAAGTGTGATCATAATAGAGCGTTTTGTTTTGTATTGGGAGAAAGTAAAAAATACTTTGCACATAGGTCAGAATTTAAAATGCATTATGATTGGTATAATAGAGCGGATGGTCAGCTTGTGACTTTTGAACCAGGTGAAAATGAAAAAGGATTATTAGCACAGAACATTATAAGTATTAATAAATAACGACACGCCAACAGCACCACAAAAACCATAGCCACCTTTCGGGATGGCGCCGGTTTTTAGCTGCAAAATGTTATGCCCCATAAAATCCAAAACAATAGAATTTAAATGAAAAAGTTAATAATTATATCAATAATAATATCCATTTCTCTGACTTCGAGTCAATTGTTTTCTCAAAAAACAGATTCACTATATGTTTGGGCATATCCCGGTCTCAACATAAGACAAACAGAAGACCCAAACAGTGAAATTGTCTCATATATTCCATTTGGAGAAAAAACACTTCCTGACTGGACAAGTTCAAATAGAAATATTGAATTAAGAATTAAAGAATCTTCCTATATTGGGAATAAATGGAGACCAGAATTTTTCCTTAATGGCAAAATGGTCAAAATAGAGTACAACGGTCAAGTTGGATTTGTTTTTAGTGGTTATCTTTCAAGTTTCCCAACTTTTTCAACGGAAGTTTCATTTCATGATTTCTTAATAGAAAGATACGACACAATTAAAACATTTAAATTTGAACACACATACCATAGTGATCAAACGATTTTTAAAAATGGAATTATTTCGTTTTCATACAATGAATGTAGTGGATGTGCTGAAACTACGTATATAATTCCGAATCTTTCATTGCAAGAAGGTTTATTAATTGCTTATCATATTTTCAGACTTGATGTTAGTTCAAATAATGAATGGCAACAATGGTACGTGAAAACAAATAAAGAAAATCATCTTGAAATCACTGGTACTCTTGACTTGGACTTTTTTATTGGTGTAAGAAAGTCATATAGTTATATTACTTTAACAATTGGTTCGTATAACTAAAAATTACTGGGCATAATCGTGTATTACGTCCCCTCCAGCAAATACCCACAGGGTGCGCCGCTCACACCAATACCGATTGCGTATAAGATGTGTGGTTGTTTAGTAAATTACTCGCCGATACGATCAGATATCACCCTTAAACCCATTCAAAAACAATTTTTAGTACTTTAGCCACCCGTATGGCGAAAAATAGAGATCATAACCAACAACGACGTGTCGGGAGTGCCTACCTCACCTCCGGCATCAGCATTACCCTTGTGCTTTTTACACTGGGTTTTTTGGGAATGATTTTATTACATGCCCAAAACCTTTCGGATTATATCCTCGAAAACATTGGCTTTGAAATAATTATGGCTGACCAAACCAAGGAGGCCGAAATTCTTCAACTGCAAAAAACACTCGACACCCGACCTTTTGTGAAGTCGACAAGGTACATCACCAAGGAAGAAGCTACTCACCGCCTGACGGAACTTCTGGGTGAAGAATTTACGGGTTTTATGGGTGAAGCGGATAATCCGTTACTGCCTTCTGTAGATGTGCGCTTTAAAGCCGCCTGGGCCAACAGCGACAGCATTGCTAAAATCGAGCAGGAAGTGCTCGCCAACCCACAGGTAAAAGAAGTGTACTACCAGAAATCGATGGTAAACCTCATCAACACCAACTTGCGCAAAATATCCTTCATTTTGGCAGGATTCAGCCTGCTTTTGTTTGTCATTGCCCTGGCTCTTATAAACAACACCATCAGGCTGTCGGTTTTTTCCAAGCGTTTTATAATCAGAACCATGCAACTGGTAGGAGCTACCGAAGGATTCATCAGGAAACCCTTTTTGCTGGTAGGCATGGCGCAAGGAGCATTAAGTGCGTTTGTAGCCAGTTTGCTCCTGTATTTAACCATGAGCGGCCTTATTACGCAAATCCCGGAACTTGAGGTGCTTACCGGTTCTGTAACCAGACTCTACCTGTATTTATCTATTCTGATTACAGGTATCGTCATTACGTTTTTCTCCACCTACATGGCTGTTTCCAGGTTTTTAAAAATGAAACCGGATCATTTTTACGGGTAATGGCCGGCCTTTTTAACAACCTTTAAGAGGATACCCGGGTCAAATCGGGAAGAAAAAAAATGAATTAGACGTATTTCTATTATTTTTGACGAAAAAAAATCATGGCAACGAACGTATCAAAAAACACCAAAAAAGAAGAAACAAGAGATTTTGCTTTTCATAAAGTGAACTACCTGCTTTTGATCACGGGTCTTATTGTGCTCATTATTGGCTTTTTACTGATGATTGGAGGCGGGTCAAAAGATCCGGATGTATTTAGCGAAGAACTGTTTAGCTTTGGTCGTTGGACACTCGCTCCAATCCTGATCCTGCTTGGATATGTTATTGAAATTGTTGCCATTATGTACCGGCCACAACAGCAGGAGTAGTCAGGATTTTCCAAAAACAATCCCCAAAACTAACAACCTAATATTATGACCTGGTTTGAAGCACTTATTCTGGCTATTGTGGAAGGCGTTACTGAGTTTTTGCCTGTTTCCTCTACCGGCCACATGATTCTGGCTGAAGGAATCATGGGCATGAAAAGCAACGATTTTGTACAGGCCTTTATCATCAACATTCAATTTGGAGCTATTCTATCGGTGGTGGTACTTTACTGGAAGCGGTTTTTTCAGACCATGAAATTCTACTACAAACTCTTCATCGCCTTTATTCCGGCCGCCGTATTTGGACTATTGCTAAGCGATTATATCGACATGCTGCTCGAAAACGTTATTGTTGTCGCAGTGATGCTGATCCTGGGAGGAATTGTGTTGGTATTTGTGGACAAATGGTTTGAAAACAGGGTACATAACGACGAAATTACTTATCCCAAAGCTTTGAAAATAGGTTTCTTTCAGGTCATTGCCATGATACCGGGCGTTTCACGATCGGCGGCCACCATTATCGGAGGCATGACCCAAAACCTCAGCCGTCAGGCCGCTGCTGAATTTTCCTTTTTTCTGGCCGTACCTACCATGTTAGCCGCAGCGGGCTACAAACTTTGGAAAAATTCTTCGGCCATCACCACCGATAACATCGACATCCTGATTTTTGGCAACGTGGTAGCGTTTATTGTAGCGCTCATCGCCATCAAGTCGTTTATCGCATTTCTGACCAAATATGGTTTTAAAATGTTCGGCTACTACCGCATCGTGGTGGGCGTTGTGATTCTCCTTTTGTTGGGGATGGGCTATCAACTGGAAGTTTCGTAATGAGGTTTAATTTTGAAGAGGGAGAAGTCCTGCTGATTGACAAACCACTCGAATGGACCTCCTTCGATGTGGTAAACCACCTGCGCTCGTTCATAAAGCGGGCTTACGACATAAAAAAGATAAAGGTCGGTCATGCCGGAACCCTCGATCCACTGGCCACAGGGTTGTTGATCATCTGCACGGGCAAGTTCACCAAACAAATTGACACCTTTCAGGGACAAGACAAAATATACACAGGCACGCTTCGTCTGGGAGCCACAACCCCTTCGTTCGACATGGAGACTGAAGTAGACCAAACTTTTGATATCGAATCCCTTACTACAGATCAGCTCGAAGCCGCCGCCAGCACGTTTGTGGGAACTATTGAACAGGTTCCGCCAGTTTACTCAGCTGTAAAAATTGATGGAAAACGGGCCTTTTTGTACGCCCGAAAAAAGGATGAGGTGGCCATGAAATCAAGGCCGGTGACCATAAAGCAGTTTTCGATTCTCAACCTGCGCCTTCCCGATGTCGACTTCGTGGTGGAATGCAGCAAAGGGACTTACATCCGATCGCTGGTGCACGATTTTGGGAGTAGCTTAAATAACGGAGCCTACCTGACCGCCCTGCGCCGTACTTCCATAGGCGCTTTTGAAGTAAATAACGCCTTCACCCTGGACGGCATCAGAGACGAAATCCGCCTGCAAGCTCCCTATCCTGAGCGCACCTACTCAAACCGCGACAATCAGGATAAATAAAAAGATATTACCTTTGTGATTCAATTGTTTTTTAAATGAAAGCCAAAACCCTCATCATATTGTTGTTCGTTACCGCAATGGTCGCTTCATGTGCCTCGCCGCGTGCAGGATATAAACCTCCAAAACGAAAAAAAGACGACTGCAACTGCTCGCGCTGGAGTTATAATCCAACGGAAAGTCTAACTAAAACCGCCTTGTTTGTTTAACCTCCCAGCAGATGCATCCGGAAGATAAAAAAATACTGAACCACTATTTTCCATCTCAGGCTGTTGAAATGGTTGCCGCATGGATTGAGGAAAAAAAAATACACTTTAAAATCAGTAAAACACGCCAAACCAAATTAGGTGACTACCGCCCCCCTATCCGTCATGGAAACCACCGCATATCGGTAAATCACTCCCTCAACAAATTCTCTTTTCTGATCACCTTTGTACACGAATACGCCCATTTACTTACGTGGGAAAAGTATGAGCGCAAAGCCAGCCCGCATGGTAAAGAATGGAAGTTGGCTTACCGCCAGCTGATGACTGCCGTGATAAAAACCGATGCTTTTCCTGAAGACGTCCGTTTCGAGCTCGAAAAAAGCATCGTAAACACCAAAGCCTCGAGCTCCTCGGAAATTGACCTGTCGCGTGTGCTGAAAAAATACGACCCGCCCCACGATGTCCCGCTGCTGGAGGAACTCCCCGAAGGCAGTTTTTTTTCTACTGCCAACGGTGTTGTATATCAAAAAGGCAACAAACGCAGAACGCGTTACCTTTGCTTGAACATAAGCAATAAAAAATCCTATCTTGTTCATGCTTTAACCCCTGTAAAACAGATTCATCAATCTTAATCTCCAGCATCATGAAAAAGTTTGTAGTCACCTTGTTATTTCTTATTCCGTTTTTTTCCGTTGTCGGTCAGACAGAAAAAATGGATAACCTCCTGAAAGAAAAACTGCAAAATTCCGCTTCGGAAGAAACGCTGGTCAGGGTGGTGATTGTGATGAGCGACCGTGTCGACATGAACGAACTCCATGCCGGCTTCGTGAATTCAAAGGCCGATTTGAGCTACAGAGCCCGGAAAGTACTTCGCACGTTAACTGAAAAAGCCGAACAAACCCAAAATCCGGTGGTGGAAGAAATGGAAAAGTACAACAGAACACATCCGGGAAGTTTTGAAAACCTACAGCAACACTGGATTGCCAACATTCTGGTGGTTTCGGCTTCCTCCGATTTGATCAACCTGCTGGCGGGAAATCCGGGAGTGGAAAAGATTGAATGGGACAGCTCACGCCTGGTAATGCCCATCGTTCCTGTAAAACAGAGCAGCAGTCCGGCGAAAATTGCAGGAGGGACAGAGCCGGGTGTCAGGGTAATTAATGCGCCGGCCTTATGGAAAATGGGATATACCGGACGTGGACGATTACATTATAGTTTTGATACCGGGGCATGGCCTGATCATCCGGCTATTGGAGAGCGGTTTTTGGGGAAACATTACCCTTTATCGCAGTCGTTTTACTCACTCGATAACGACGAGTTAAAAGACAAACCCGGAAGTCATGGCACACACACCTTAGGAACTGCACTCGGTATGGATGCCGCTACTGCCGATACCATTGGCGTGGCTTTTAACGCCTACTGGATTGCCAACGATTTAATAGCCACGAGTCTGGCCACGGTTAAACCTCTATCTGATTTTGTCTCTGCATTTGAGTGGGCTTTTAATCCCGATGGCGACACCGCGACCACAAACGATATTCCGGATGTGATAAACAACTCGTGGGGTTATACCAGCCCGGGCGATACCGCCTTGTGCAACAGTTATGTAAGTGAATTTCTGAGTGCCCTCGAAGCTGCCGGCATAGCAACGATTTTTTCAGCCGGCAACGATGGGCCAAACCCCAACACCATCTCCGAGCCACACCACATCAACACAGGACTGGTGAACGTGTTCACGGCAGGAAGCATCAATCCGCACGACACCAATTATCCCATAAGCAATTTCTCGAGCCGAGGCCCAACTACCTGCCCCGGAACAGGATCATTAAAGATCAAACCTGAAATTACTGCTCCCGGTCAGGATGTGCGCTCGGCAGACGGTCGCGACGGGTATGGCGAAAAATCAGGGACATCAATGGCTTCGCCTCACGTTTCGGGTGCACTGCTGCTGCTAAAAGAAGCTTTTCCCTTTTTGCCCGGTGAAGAGCTTATGCTGGCCTTGTATTATACTGCCCGCGATTTGGGCGATCCGGGTGAAGACAACACTTACGGCATGGGACTTATCGACGTGCTGGCGGCTTTCAATTGGCTGGCCGAAAGATATGAACCCGTTCCTCCTGTTTCAGGAAACTGGGACCTGGCTGTGAAAGCCATCACCGAACCTGGTTTTTTATACGCCTGTTATACTTCGTTTAATCCCAAAATTCAACTGCATAACCAAGGTGTTGAAACAATTACCGAAGCCACCATCGACTTCGGCTATGTGGGAGAGCCGTTGCAGTCGCATGAATGGAATGGCACATTGCTGCCGGGTGAGAGCCTGATTATTGAACTCCCGTTGCTCACCACCGAAATCAGAGGCGACAAAGAACTACAGGTGATCAGCAGGCTGCCTTCCAACATCGTAGAAGCCGATTTGAACAACAACAGAAGAATGGCACGATTCAACCTGCGTGAAGAAAAAACCATTCCCTACTTCGAAGGTTTTGAAAACGGCAGTCTGCGACACCAGGGATGGTTTGTGGAAAATCCGGATGAAAGCAGAACATGGGATACCCTCACTACCGGTGGCCTCCCGAATAGTTTGATCTCCGCAGTGATGCCATGTTTTGCCTATACCACTGGCAGCAAACAAACCGATGCCATGATCAGTCAGTTGATTACCCTCCCCGACACGGGAACACTCACCCTTACCTTTGATGTGGCTTACAGGCTTTCGCACCCAATTTATCCCGACACCCTGCAGGTAACCCTGTCAAATGACTGTGGAAATAGTTTTCCGGTACAGCTGTTCTATCAGGGAGGTGGCGATCTCTCCACAACCGACACCCTCTTCGAGCCGCTTGTTCCCTCTGATTCCACGCAATGGAAAACCATCACGGTAGACTTATCTGAATACAACGGACAGGACATCCTGCTTAAGTTCACAGGAATTAATGGCATGGGAAACAACTTGTTTGTCGACAATATTTCCATTACCCAGCCCACTGGTCCTGATGGCACAGTGAGCCATCCCGAAAAGGAGTTTATTGTGTTTCCAAATCCTGTTGGAGAGGTGGTTCGCGTGGTAAGAAAAACTGCCGGCGAGAGCGAAATAAAGATCCTCTTGGTAAACACAGCCGGGGTGAGTACTTCCGTTGGCCACTTTAAAGGCACAGATCCCATCACCATTCAGGTCTCAGACTTTCCGTCAGGAACTTACCTGCTTGTAGTACAGACTTCGTCAAAAACAGAAACCCATAAGCTGATCATAAAAAGGTAGCCCATGTGTGAACACACCAAAAAAAATGCGATAACGTGAAATAAACCAACGACTTTACTAATTTTGCAAGCTATTATCAAAAAATCTCCCGGCAAGGTTCACTTAGGCTGACTTTTTCAGGAGACTAAAACCATAGACAATGGAAAAAAAGAATAATTATTGTGTCATCATGGCCGGAGGAGTTGGAGCACGGTTCTGGCCCATGAGTAAAACATCGCGCCCCAAGCAGTTTATTGATATACTTGGTGTTGGTCGCACGCTCATTCGCATGACCTTTGAGCGTTTTACCCGGATTTGTCCGGTGGAGAATATCTACGTGGTCACCAACGAAATATACGAAGATCTGGTTTTGGAACAGCTCCCGGAGCTCAGCAAAAACCAGGTGCTCTGCGAGCCCTCGCGCCGCAATACCGCTCCCTGTGTGGCCTATGCCAACTACAAAATAAAACAAGCCAACCCCGACGCCCTGGTGGTGGTAGCTCCGTCGGACCACATCATCCTGAAAGAAGACGAGTTCGTGCGCAATATCCAAACAGCACTGCAGATTGTTAGCGAAAACAATTGGCTGCTCACCCTTGGCATCCAACCCAGCCGCCCCGACACAGGATATGGTTACATTCAGTTTACCGAAGAAACAATTAACCCTGAAATTCCTGAACTCCATAAAGTGAAAACCTTTACCGAGAAACCAAATCTGGAAATTGCAGAATCGTTTCTGGCCAGTGGCGACTTTCTTTGGAATTCCGGTATTTTTATCTGGTCGCTGAAAAGCATCATGTCTGCCTTCTCCAATCTGCTCGAAGAAGTGGACAGCCTGTTTGCCGAAGGCGTTGGTAAGTACAATACCCCCGAAGAAGCCGACTTCATTAAAAACACCTATGCCGTTTGTAAAAACATCAGCATCGACTATGGCATCATGGAGAAAGCTGACAACGTGCATGTGCTGTCGGTAGATTTCGGCTGGTCGGATCTGGGAACATGGGGATCGCTTTACACCATCCGCAACAAAGACCGAAACCAAAATGCCGTGGTAGGGAATAACGTCCTGCTTTACGACACCAAAAACTGCATCGTAAATATGCCACAGGACAAACTGGTTGTCTTGCAAGGCCTTCAGGATTATATCGTGGTAGAAGACGACAGCACCCTGTTGATCTGTCGCAAAGAAGATGAACAACAAATCAGGCAATTCGTTGCCGACATCAAAGTAGAAAAAGGAGATAAATACGTATAAATTAGCTTATAAAAAAATGAAAAAATTACTCACCATTACAATCGCCCTGATTATTGGGTTTAGCGCAAATGTGCGCGCTGACGAAGGGATGTGGATTCCGCTTCTGATAAATAAAAACATGGCCGAAATGCAAAAGCTGGGACTAAAGCTCACGGCTGAAGACATTTACAACATCAACAACAGCAGCATTAAAGACGCTGTTATCATTTTCGGCGGAGGATGTACAGGCGAAATCATCTCGCCCGAAGGACTCATCCTCACCAACCACCACTGCGGCTATGGCGCTATCCAACAGGTGAGCACCCCCGAAGCCAACTACCTCGACAACGGTTTTTGGGCTATGAACAAAGGCGAAGAAATTCCTGTTGAAGGGCTTAAGGTTCAGTTTCTTCAGTACATGAAAGATGTTACCGCCGAAAGTCTGCAAGGCGTTACCAGTGAAATGACCGAAGCTCAACGCGACAGCGTAATCGGTGTCAACAATGAACAAATTATTAAAAACGCAACCGAAAACACCAAGTTCAGGGCGATAGTAGAGACTTTCTACGGTGGAAATGAATACTATTTGTTTGTTTATGAAGTGTATAACGATATCCGACTGGTAGGCACTCCTCCTGAGTCAATAGGCAAATTTGGTGCAGATACCGACAACTGGATGTGGCCACGCCATACCGGCGACTTCAGCATGTTCAGGGTGTATACCGCTCCCGACGGAAGTCCGGCAACCTATGCCGAAGATAACATTCCCATGAAAGCAAAACACTACCTGCCCATCAACATTTCAGGGGTAGAAAAAGATGATTTCGCTATGATACTCGGTTTTCCGGGCAGCACCGACCGTTACCTGTCGAGTTATGGAGTTGATATGGCCATCAGCCAGTCGAACCCAACCATCGTAGACATACGTGCCGAAAAACTCCGCCTCATGCGCGAAGGCATGAACAAAGACGAGGCCGTACGCCTGCAATATGCCTCTAAATATGCCCGCACCGCCAATTACTGGAAATATTTTATCGGCCAGACCAAAGGGTTGAAAAGACTTAACGTGAAAGGTCAAAAACAACAACTGGAGGCCGAGTTCGAAAACTGGCTCAACCAAAACCCTTCAGCCAAAGCTGAATTTGACGAAGCCCTTTCGCTGATTAGCGAAGCCTACAGCGTATTAACAGAATACGATATGGCACGCTGGTATTTTATGGAAGCCGTATACCGTGGTCCTGAAATTTTGGGTGCAGCACTAAAAGCCTCGAAACTGGAAAAATTGCTTCAGGACAAAAAAGCCGACCAGGAAGCCATTCAGAAAGCTGTCGATCAGTTGAAAGCAGGCGTAGATGGCTACTTCAAAGACTATAACTACGACATCGACCGCAATATCTTCGCCTCCATGATGCGCATGTATCACCAAAATGTACCACTCGACCAGCAACCCGTTTACCTGTTGGAGATGGATAAAAAATTCAAAGGAGACTACAACGCTTATGCCGACTACGTTTTTTCCAAATCGGTGTTTTCAACCAAAGCTAAGGTAGAAGCCTTCCTGGCCAAACCCAACAAAAAAGTGCTGGCCAAAGATCCGGCTTATCAGGCCATTAACGCTTTCCTGACAAACTACCGCAACATGGCCTCTAAAACCGCTCAGGCTTACGCCAACCTCGATAAAGGAAACCGTTTGTTTATTGCCGGCCTGCGCCAGATGAACCCCGAAGTAAACTATGCCCCGGATGCCAATTTCACCATGCGTCTGACCTACGGTACCGTTCAGGACTATTACCCGGCAGATGCCATTCATTACGAATACTTCACTACCATGGAGGGAATCATGCAGAAAGAAGATCCCACCAACTTTGAATTTATTGTTCCGGAAAAATTAAAACAACTGTACGAAACCAAAGACTTTGGTCCTTATGGCGACAACGGAACAATGAAAGTGTGCTTTTTAACCAACCACGATATCACAGGAGGAAACTCCGGAAGCCCTGTAATTAATGGCAATGGAGAGCTGATTGGCCTCGCCTTCGACGGCAACTGGGAAGCTATGAGCGGCGATATCGCCTTCGAACCGGCACTGCAACGCACCATCAATGTAGACATCCGCTATGTCCTGTTTATTGTCGACAAATTTGCAGGAGCTAAAAACCTCATCAACGAAATGACCCTGGTAACAGAACGCCCTGAGGCTCCTGTTGAAATTATAGAAGTAGAAGAAGCCGTTGAGGTTGAATAGCCCGCTGCCGAATCTCCAAAAAAGACTGCTTGCCCCGGTAAGCAGTCTTTTTTTTTGGCATATTTCAGCAGGCTTTCTTTCATCACAATCACAAACAAAGAATCATTATTAATTACACACAAAGGGTTGGTTAGCTGACAACTATTTTATACATTTGTGGCAGTTCAAAAAAATGCCCTATGCCCGCAGTAATAAAAACCCTTATCGTCGACGACGAACAATCTGCCAGAGACAGCATGGCGGCCTTGTTATCGCAGTCTCCTTTTCAATTTGACATCGTGGGGTTTGCTCCAGGAGCGCAAAACGGGCTCGAGCTCATCATCGACCAGCAACCCGAGCTGGTTTTTTTAGACATCAACTTACCCGGAAAAGATGGTTTTTGGCTGGCCCAGAAACTCCGCAAACTCAAATTTCCGATCAACATCATTTTCATCACCGCCTTCAACGAATACGCCGAACAAGCCTTTCGCTATGCCGCCTTCGACTTCCTCACCAAACCCATTGATATAGACAGATTAAACGAAACCATCCAAAGGTATTTATCAGATCGTACCGACAACCAGTTCACCGAAAAACTCGACAAGCTAAAGAAATTCCTGGACCAAAAGAAGCTTAAAGTCGCCACTCCGGATGGCTTTAAACTCATCCCGCACGACCAAATTATATACTGTGAGGCCGACGGCAACTACACCAACCTGTTGTTAGCCAATGGTATTAGGCAGGTAGTAAGTGCCCAGATGGGCAAGGTGGAGGAATTACTCGATGATGAAAACTTCATCCGCGCCAACCGTTCGGCACTCATCAACACCATGTACCTGGAAGAATACCAGCGCAAAGCCAAATTAATCATCCTCACCGACACCATTCAAAAATATTCAATTAAGCTATCCTCCTCAGGGATAAAGAAACTGAAAGAACTGGGGTTGTAGTTATAAGCCCAGTTTTGAGGTGATTGTGGCAGTAATAGGTTTTGTCCCTTTATAAAAGCATTATACCTTTTCCAAAGTTTAAAACTTTGGAAAAGGTCTACCTTCCTGCTTCCCAATTCATGTTGTAATCAATTTTTGGCTTTAGCTAGCGATTTTTAGGGTAAAAACACCTCATTAGTTGTCAAAAAACACCCAAAAACGAGCCTTAAAAAACAGGCAAAAATGGGGTTTATACAAAAAAAAGGGGGGTTCATACAGAAAATAGTGGTGTTTATATAGTTGTGCAGAAAAGGTTTGGAAGTAATAAATTTTGTTTGGAAATTTGAAACCTAACATAATCCAAATGAACTTAAAACTCATTCTCACTGCATTTATTAGTATTCTAATCTTTTCTAAAGTAGTTTTTCAAGCGTGTAAAAAACCTGACTGCAATGTCTCTAAGATTTACAATACTAATCAAAAAAAAGGAACAAAAAATAATACCACTAACCTCTTATGGGTGAATGTAATCGGTGGAAATTTTCTCATGGGCACCAATTCTGGCGAATACGATGAGCAACCTGCACATAGAGTCACCTTAAACAGTTTTCAGATAACACAATATGAGATAACCAATGAACAATATTGTTGTTTCTTAAACGAGATAGGCTGCAACCTAAACGGAAGTTATAATGGTATTGAATATATTGATATGAATGACAATGATTGCCAATTAAAATATCAGGACAGCCTGTTTGTTCCTGAAAGAGGCAAAAACAATTTCCCGGTTGTTGAAGTAACTTGGTATGGAGCCGAGGCCTATGCCCATTGGATTGGAGGAAGATTACCAACTGAAGCTGAATGGGAATATGCTGCCAATGGTGGAAATATGGCTAATTCTACAGCTTATTCTGGAAGTGAGAATGTTAATAGCGTGGCCATTTATATCAGCAATGGTGCAGAGGAAACACAACAAATAGGCTCAAAATTACCCAACGAATTGGGCATCTATGATATGAGTGGAAATGTTTGGGAATGGTGCAACGATTGGTATAGTAGTAAATACTATTACACAAGCCCAAAAATTAACCCAGAAGGGGCTATTTTTGGAACGTTCAAAGTCCGACGCGGTGGTGGATGGAACCACACAGCTAATTATTGTCGCGTTGTAAACCGCCACAAAATAACACCTAACTTATCATATAGCAATCTCGGTTTCCGTATTGTTCGTTAATTAAGCAGTCATTTATAGTTTGTCAAAATCCAATCCCTCCCGCCCTTTTCCCGCCCTCGTTGTAACGCAGCGGTAACAAAGATGCAATAACAAAAAATCTCTTAACAATAGCGTATGATACCAAATAAAAAAACTTTATTTGTCATCCTACGTCTGGCGATAGATATAAAATCGATAATCCGAAAGGCGTATATTTTCTAACCCTTCCATTGGTTCGGTAGCTGGATGCATTTTTGTGGGATTAAATATAAGGATGTAATCGTTGAAAGTTTGGTCTGGTGTCAATGGGAAAAAGGCTAAAACTTCATACATAGTACTTGATTACCAGTAATTTGCACTTAGTCATAAGTGTACGACCAGGCCATAGCGTTTCAGTATTATTGAGGGTTTTCAAAAACGCACACGTCCAAAGAAACAATTAAATTGATCAAAAAGACTTGCTTGAATTCGATTTTTTATAGTGCTTTCTGAATTTCTCTTCGGGCTGTACCTTGTCTCGTCCTGGTTGCTTAGTTATCATGGCATCCATGTTGCACTAGTCTGCCTAAGGTATGAAACACAGACGATAGTTGGGTTAGAACAATACAAATTCAAAATAGTACAATTTAGAACTTGCATTTCTAATATGTACTAAGCATCTTTGTGCCATGATGCAAAGACAGATAGAAGAGAAAATAAAGTCGTTAATAGGGAAATACCCCTCTCGTCCACGTTTATAACGCGGATGGTTGCCTGATTATCATGGCATCCGCGTTACAAACGCGGACGAGAATTAAGTGTTGCAATTGTCTGCCTAAGGCATGAAACACGGACGAGAATTAGGGTAGCATTATGGGTAAAACTATAAACGCACACGCCCAAAGAAACAATAAAATTGATCAAAAAGGCTTACTCAAATTTGATTTTCTATAGTGCTTTCTGAATTTCTCGCCTGGCTGTATCTGTTAGCAAGCGGACATTGTCGTGAAAAGCATCTGGTTCCAGAGCGGGTAATATGGTCATGCGGATTGTGCTGGAGGTATTGAATATCCAGCTTCCTTTTGGAATGGTTTTGCCGGTACCTTGTATGGCAATGGGAAGAACGGGGACTTTTTTTTCCAGGGCGAGTTTAAAGGCGCCGCTGCGGAAAGTGCCCAGATCACCGGTCTCGCTACGTGTGCCTTCGGGGAAGAAGGTTACGGACACGCCGTTGTCGATCCATTTTGATGCTTCCCGGTAGGCTTGGCTGATACTTGAGCGATTGGCCCGCCGAAGCCGGATGTGTTTGGCCAGCGACATGCACCACCCCAGAAATGGTATCCGAAAAAGTGAATCCTTTGCGATCCATTTGAACTGCATGCGGGTTTGAAAAAGCAGGACTATATCTGTCAGGGACTGGTGGTTTGCAACGATGACATAGGTTCTGTTTCTATCCATGTTGTCGAGTCCTTCGATGGCCACCTTCCAGTACGGATTTATGTGGATGACACTATCAGACCACCAGAAACATTGTGCATGTTGTATTTTCCGTTTTTTATCGAAAAGAAATGTTCCGACAGTGAGCACAAGCATATCCAGAAACAGCAGTATCGTCAGCAAGATGGAGGATGTCCAAATAATTACTGACATGGCCATTTGTTTCGGGGCGGAAGCTATCATGGTTTCAGGTGTGATTAAATAATGAAAAGATAATCCCATAGACCAAGCACATAGGCCAAACCGCCAATGATGAAATGAGAAAGACTTACGCCGACCAGGCTTCTCTTTTTGGCATATAAATATCCCCAGTAAAGTGAACAGACAAAGGATGCGAAGGCGATGGCCACGGAGAGTTGGATATGTACCAAGCCAAAAAGAGCTGATGCGGTGAGAATGGCCCAGAGAGTAGCGTATGGTTTATTAAGTACAGACTCAATGGTTGTTTGTATCACTCCTCGGGCAAGAAATTCCTGCAATACCGTAATAGGGAGATATATTACTAAAAGCCAATTAAAATTCTCGATGACAAATATTTCGTTGCTCCTGTCTATACCCCGGTTGATGAAAAAAACTTTGAGTAAAATGAGTGCCACACTTAGCATAAGTGTGCCGGGCAGTACGATGCGGATGGAGGCCAGGGCTCCTTTGCGTGTCACCCCGAGCAAAGAGAACGAGAAACCGCTTTTGCGGATGATGAAAATGCTCACCATCAGAAAAAGTGCTTCCACGAGGCGTGCTGAGTTCTTGAATTCATAATTGAGTTTGGCGGCAAGAAAGATCAGAAAAACATAAAGCGAAATAGAAAGGAACAAGCTTACAAAAATAGTTGAAAACAGCTTGTTCTTTTTTTGCTCTTTCAGCAGTTCTGCATTTTGTGACTTCAGGTCTTCTATCGTTTTTTCCAATGCATATTCTCTGGCTTCCAATTTAACAGACATGAGGCTGAGCGTTTGCAGAAATTGTGCTTCTTCGGGTGTGTGTTTTTTATTATCCTGCATGCGATCCATCTCATCCGATTGGGAGTAGTCGCCTCGTATGATAGAAGAGATTATGGCATCAAGTTGTTTAAACAGGCTTTTTTCCATGGTTAATTTTGCATTTCGTATTTAGGGCATTTAACATAATCAAGCATTGCCTGAGAAGAGGGGAATCTTCCGCAGTTGAAGTATTTCCAGAAGAGGCTGCCATAAGCCACGCACTGATTTTTGGATTTGTCCAGAAAGCAGCAGTCTAGCACAAATGTGCAACAGCGGTTGCATTCTCCGCAGCTATCTGCCGGCAGGTTCCAGTGTTTGGTGATGCGGAAGAGGGCCGGGTCGGGGCGATCCATGGGAGGAGAGGTTAGGGGCAGTAAAGTTTTTATTAATCCTTGTTCCCGATGCAGGAGTACCCAGATGTAGGAGGCCGAATAGAAAAAATATTTATGATAATATTTTAGGTATTTCCAGAAGCGGAGGTCGTTGAAAAAGAAATAGGATGTGTAGGGAGCGATCAGGTAGAGGAATATCCCGCCGGTGACCAGGTTGATTACCACAATGGTGTACGACATTAACCTGAATAAAGCGCTTAGCATGATGTTGATTTTTTTGTTTCTCGCTGATCTACGCTGATTGGTATCTCGCGGATTTTCGTCGATATATTGTTCTCGGCGCAATACTGGAGTCTTGGTGTCATTCGTGTCATTTGATGATTACTTTCTTTTCATCATAATTGAACTAAACCCGCATCTGGCGGATATCCTTATACACAACCAAAGGTAGGGATTATTTCGTATACCAGATTTTTATTCATTAAAGTTATTATAGATAAGAGAAATATGGTTTTTAAATGTTGGCTGCTTAAATACGTGATTCGTTTTTACAGATTTATTGATCAAAAGTTTAATAATCGCTTCCTTTCAGTAATCCTATTTTGTTTCTGTTAATTGTACACACATAGACACTATATATCTTTTTGGCCAACGAATAATTGTCAAAACAAAATCAGATATAGGCTCTAAATTATTCTATAACTTCCAAATCAAAGGTGCCACTTATAGAAATGACTTCATTATTATCATATCCTAAAGCTGAAAAACTAAAATTTCCTTTAATGTTATTTCCTTCATAACTTGTGATTGTAAAGAAACCCTCTTCAGTAGCTGATGATGTACCATAACTAGTTACTATTCCTGTTTCAGGGGATGAAGTAGCATAATACCCATAACTATAAGATATCCCATCAATAACATAGGTTCCTGCACCTGTAACATTAACTATACCGATACTAATTTCTTCATTTCCTTCCGCACCACTTCTTCCCTCAAACCTTAAACAAGGAATATCGTTACAAGCAGTTGATACAGCATAGGGTTCAAAATAAAAATCAATGGTTTCACCATCTATAGTAGCTACAAAAGCACCAGGC
>Ga0180009_10001351_pt1 | contig 30292 bp, 20 predicted proteins | sample OS_PC_MetaG_FD_123537 | JGI IMG/M metagenome (GOLD analysis project Ga0180009, IMG submission 123537) | Groundwater microbial communities from the Aspo Hard Rock Laboratory (HRL) deep subsurface site, Sweden - OS_PC_MetaG | ecosystem: Environmental > Aquatic > Deep subsurface > Groundwater...
CCGCCTCGAGGGCCGAGCCCATGGATGCCAGGGCCTCCAGGGTGTTGCCCTCGAGCGCGGCCTTGCGGGCCCGCTGGTAGTTCAGGGCGCCGGCCATGGGGTCGTCCAGGCGGGGCGGGCGCTGGGGAGAGCCCGCGGCCGGGACCGTCGATGCCTTGGCGACGGGCAGGAGAGTGCGGCTGAACCCTCCGCCGGGTTGGGAGGAAGCCTGCTCCGTCCCCGCCGCGGTGGTGGTCAGGGTGTCCAGGGGCGCGGGGACCGCGGAGGCTCCGGCGGCGCCCAGCCCGAGCAGGAGAACGGCCGCGACCCATATCCAGGGATGCGCCCCGGCTCCCTTGTTCGGCATGGAAATTCTCATGTTCGGCATCGTCCCTGCATTTCGAAGGTTGAATCCGGAGGCCGGACGCAGGATGATCGGCCGCGTCAGGACTCCTGCCTGGGGACGGTTGCACCGTCTCGAACGCAGGCCAGGGTTCCTTTCCCGTTATCGTTCGGAAATCCTCACGGATTTAGGCTTTTGTTGTTTCGTGGCAGAAACGTCCCGCCGGCACCGGAGGATTCCCCGTGCTCTTCAGTCCCCTCAGCTGGCCCCGGAAGCACCGTATGATCCTGGCCCTGGCAGGCCTTTGCGGGCTGTTCGGGATCATCCTGGAATACGGAACCTATCCGACGCCTCGCCTCCGGATCGCCGCCGATATCCTCAGCTGGACGGCGCTGGGACTGTTCTTGATTTCCGAGTTCATGGCGGCCCGGTCGGCGCCCAGTCTGACCCGGTACCTGCGCCTGCACTGGCCGACCTTCGTCCTGGCGGTCCTGCTGGTGGCCAAGGCCGCCCTGCTGGTGGCGGGGTCCGGCAGCACCTGGGCCGCGCGGCTCATCGACCTGATGAAGGTCGATTCGGTGACCCGGGCCTACCTGGTCATCGTCCAGATCCTGATGGTGGTGGTCTTCGCGGTCGAACTGCCGCACCTGCACCGGCGATTCGCCAGCCTGAAGGTCCGGCCCGCCGCCGCTTTCGTCCTGGCCTTCCTGGGCCTGATCCTGGCGGGGGCCGGCCTGCTGATGCTGCCCAGGGCCACCCCTCCGGGGCTGCCCCTCGGTCCGGTCGACGCCCTTTTCACCTCCACCAGCGCGGTCTGCATCACCGGCCTGATCGTCCGGGATACGGCCACGGGCTTCACCACCTTCGGCCAGGCCATCATCCTGTGCCTGATCCAGCTGGGCGGCCTGGGCATCATGAGTCTGACCGCCGCGCTGAGCCTGCTGGTCGGCCGGGGCATCGGGGTCCGGGAAAGCCGCCTGCTGCGCGAGGTGTTTCCCGTTCCGGTGATGGGGGCGGCGGGAGGGATCATCCGGCAGATCATCCTGATGACCATCCTGTTCGAGGCGGTCGGCGCCGTGCTGATCTACCGGGGACTGGGGGGGGCTGCCTGGACGGACGGTCCCCTGTGGTTCACGGCGGTCTTCCATTCCGTCAGCGCCTTCTGCAATGCAGGGTTCAGCACCTTCAGCGATTCCCTGGCGGGACCTGCCGCGGGCAAACCGCTGGTCCTGGGGACGATCACCCTGCTGCTGGTCGTCGGGGGCCTGGGATTCGGAGTCGTGACCCAGCTGGCGGCATGGCTCAGGGGCCGGGCCCTGGGCAAGGTCGGACCGGACAACCGTCTGGGACTGCACAGCCGGGTGGTCTTGATCCTTTCGGCCGGCCTGCTGGCGGGTGGCGGCATCCTCCTGGGCGCGCTGGAGTGGGGCGGGGCCCTGGACGGGCGGCCCTGGGGAGACCGGGTCCTGCACGCCGTCTTCCAGTCCGCGACCTGCCGCACCGCGGGCTTCAACACTCTCGATCTGGCCACCCTGTCCGAGGCTTCCATCCTGCTGATGATCGTCCTGATGTTCATCGGGGGAGCGCCGGGTTCGACCGCAGGCGGGGTCAAGGTGACGACCATCGCCATCGGCTGGGCCAACCTGAAGGCTCTGGTGCGTGGATCGCCCCGGGGGCGCCTGGGCGGCCGGGAGTTGGACCCCGTGCACGTCCAGAGGGCGATGCTGGTCCTGTCGGCCGGCTTCGCCTGCGTGGCCGTCGGTCTGTTCATCCTCCTGGTCACCGAGGGGCGGACCCTCCAGGTGACGGCTTTCGAGGTCGTCTCCGCCCTGGGAACGGTGGGGCTGAGTCTGGGCCTGACGCCCGAGCTCAGCCTGCCCGGACGGTTCGTGATCATGGCCCTGATGTTCATCGGGAGGCTGGGGCCCCTGACCCTGGCCGGCAGCCTGACCGGTGCAGAAAAGGAATCCCGGGTCCGGCTGCCGCGCGGCCGGATCCTGATCGGTTGAATCCGGCGGTCGGACCTGTCCGGCCGCCGTCAACGAAAGCGGAAGAGATGCTCAAGATCGCGGTACTGGGACTGGGAAAGTTCGGCTCCACGCTGGCCGTCGAGCTGTCGCGGGGCGGGGCCGAGGTGCTGGCCATCGACCGGAACCCGCGGCTCATGGAGGCCGTGGCGGACCATGTGTCGGTGGCCGTGGGATTCGACGCGACGGACCTGGCGAACCTTCAGGCCTACGACGTCCAGAACATGGACGTGGCCATCGTGGCCATCGGCTCGAATTTCGAGGCCTCGGTCCTGATCACCATGCACTGCAAGCAGCTGGGCGTCGACCAGGTCTACGCGAAGGCCCTCAACGACATGCAGGAAGCGGTGCTGCTCAAGGTCGGCGCCGACCATGTGGTCAAGCCGGAGGAGGACATGGCCGGGAGGTTGTCGGAGCACATCCTGCACCACAGCGTGGTGGACTTCGTGGAGCTGCCGGAGGGCTTCAGCCTCCGCCGGATCCCGGTGCCCTCCGACTGGACGGGCAGGACCCTGGAGGAACTGGACCTCCGGACGAGGCACAAGATCAACCTGATCCAGGTCCTCAGGCCCATCCCCGGGGATGCGGACGGGGCCGTGGAGAAGACCCCCCTGCCCACGCGGGATTTCGTGCTCGCGGCAGGAGACATGGTGGATGTCGTGGGGCCGGACAAGGTGCTGGCCCGCTGGGCGTGAGGGACCCCGGCCATCCTCCCAAAAAAACCCTTGTCGGAGCTGCCGCCCGGCGGCTACCTTTGCGGAGTAGATATCAATTGTCAGCGGCAGGGAACCCCACGGAGCCGCCGTTGTTTCGTCGTGAGCGGGGGAGGCTCCCCGTCTTCACCATGCAAAGGAGTGATCATGTTCGACCGCAAAACCCTGAACCTGGTGCGCAGCATCGCCCTGCTCGGCCTGCTGGCCTCGGTCCTGGTCCTGGGGGGCTGTTCTTCCTGCAAGGACTTCGAACTGCAGATCGACCAGCTCAACGCCCAGGTCGCCGCCCTCCAGCAGGACATCGCCGACCGGGAAGCGGTGATCACCGAACGGGATCAGATCGCCGAGGAACTCCGCGGAAACCTCAAGGACTGCCAGACCGAGAACGCCGTTCTCATCGAGGAATCCGAGGAGGTGGTCATGATCACGATTCCCGACCAGCTCGGATTCGCCTCCGGCCAGTTCATGGTCCTCGACACCATGGTGCCCGTGCTGCAGGCCATCGCCTCGTCCGTGCGGGATCACCCCGACTGGGACGTCTACGTCGAGGGCTACACCGACGACATGAAGATCTCGGAGGAGTACCAGGAGTACTGGCCCACCAACTGGGAATTCGGGGCCTTCCGGGCCTCGGCCGTCGTGCGCTACCTGACCAACGATCTCGGGCTCGACGCCGAGCGGTTCGCCGCCGTCAGCTACGGGCCTTTCCGGCCGGTGGCCAGCAACGATACCCCCGAGGGCCGCGCCCAGAACCGCATGGTCCGCGTGGTCATGCACAAGGCCGAGATGTAGGCTGACCCTGCTTGGAGACGGGGCGGGGGCTGCTGCTCCCGCCCCCTCTCATTCCGCCCGGTCTTGATCCGCCTCCGCCCGTCCCGCCAGGGCGGCCAGGGCGGCCAGGGCGGCGTCGATCTCCTCGATCGTGTTCCCGGGCCCGAAGCTGAAGCGGATCGTTCCCTCCGGGGCGGTGCCCAGCGCCTCGTGGGCCAGGGGCGCGCACTGCAGGCCCGTCCGGACGGCGATCTCCGCGTCCTGGTCCAGGAACATTCCCGCCTTTTCCGGATCCATCCCTTCCAGCGTGACCGAGACGACGGCCAGGTGGCGCTCCTCCGTCCCCGCCTGGTGCCCGTGGACGGTCACGCCCGGCAGGCCGCGGCAACCCGCGACGAATCGCCGCGTGAGCCGGCGTTCGTGGGCGAGGATCGTCTCCTGGCCCCGTTCGATGACCCAGGCCAGGCCGGCCGCCAGCCCCGCCAATCCCACGGCGTTCTGGGTGCCCGCCTCGAGCCGGTAGGGGAGCAGGTCGGGCTGGGCGGGTTCGGCGGAGCGGACTCCCGTCCCCCCGAAGACGGTGGCCCGGGGTTCGCAGCCGGGGCCCAGCACGAGGCCGCCGGTCCCCGTCGGTCCCTGCAGGCCCTTGTGGCCGGTGAAGGCCAGCGCGTCGACGTTCAGGGCGGCCATGTCCACGGGCAGGACGCCTGCCGTCTGGGCGGCATCCAGAAGGAACGTGATGCCGCGCCGGCGGCAGGCCTCTCCGACCTCCGCGGCGGGCTGGATGGTGCCCAGCACGTTGCTGGCGTGGTTGAGGATCACCAGCCGGGTCTGCGGCGACATGCGCGCTTCCACGGCCGCAGGATCGACGAAACCCGCCGCGTCGCAGGGGACCAGGTCGAAGGTGATGAGGCCGGTCCGGGCCAGCATGTGGAGGGGTCGCAGAACCGAGTTGTGCTCGAGGACCGTCGTGACCACGTGGTCGCCGGGGCGGCAAAGCCCCCCGATGGCGAGGTTCAGGGCGCTGGTGGCGTTGAGGGTGAAGACGGTCCGGTCCGGATCGGCCGCCGGGTTGCCGAAGAAGCGGCCCAGGTCGGCGCGCAGCCGGTCCACCTCCGCGGCGGCCTCCAGGGCCAGGTCGAAGCCCGACCGGCCGGGATTGACGGCCAGGAGGTCCAGATGCCGGTTCATGGCCCTGGCCACGCCGGGTGGCTTGGGGAAGCTGGTGGCGGCGTGGTCGCTGTAGATCACGGGTCCCTCCTGGGTTCGGTCCTTGCCAGTTCCGTCGTTGGGGCGATACTATGGAGTCCGACCCTTCGTTGCAATCTGTGACCTGCACGGGATGCGGGCGGTGGCCCGCGCCGCATCGGGAGGAATCATGCGCCTTGTCCACGCCGACCGGAAGTCCGGAACCCTCCGGGCCCCTCTGCTGCCCGTCCTTTCCGTCCTTCTCGTCCTTTTCGCCGCCGTGCTCGCGCCTGCCGGCGAGGCTGCCGCCGCCGATCCGGTCTTCACCCGCCTGACCACCGAGGAAGGGGTGATCCTGCTGGTCATGTATCCGGATCTCGCGCCCCACCACGTGGGCAACTTCACCCACCTGGCGCGGACCGGCTTCTATGACGGCACCCGCTTCCATCGCATCGTGCCCGGCTTCGTGATCCAGGGCGGCGATCCCAACAGCAAGGACGCCGACCCCCGCAACGACGGCATGGGGAATCCCACCCTCCGGGACGTCCTGACCGCCGAGGAATGGCAGCTGGTGGAGAGGGTCAACGCCATGCTCGCCGAAAAGGGTTACGTCGGTCTCGAAGGGTTCGCCAATCTGAAGGCCGAGCTGTCCAGCACGGCCAAGCACGTGCGAGGGACGCTCAGCATGGCCCGGAAATCGCAGCCGGTCGATTCGGCGGGGAGCCAGTTCTTCATCTGCGTCGACAACACCTCCCAGCTCGACGGTCAGTACACCGTCTTCGGCCACGCCGTCATGGGGATGGACGTCGCCGACAGGATCGTGAACGCCGAGAAGAACCCCGCCGCCGGCCGGGACGCGCCCGCCATCCCTGTGACCATCCTCAAGGCCGAGGTCGTCACAGGGGTCGGCAACCTGACGCCCGAGGAGCAGGCGGCCTGGGACGCCCTGCCCGCCGAGTTCAAGCCGGCCGGCTGACATGTCAGGAAACCTGACCGACGAGCCCGCCGCGGGCCGCGACCAGATCGTCATCAAAGGGGTCCGGGTCCACAACCTGAAGAACCTGGACCTGCGGCTGCCCCGCCGCAAGCTGGTGGTCGTGACCGGTCCCAGCGGGTCGGGCAAGAGCTCGCTGGCCTTCGACACCCTCTACGCCGAGGGCCAGCGCCGCTACATCGAGAGCCTTTCCAGCTACGCCCACCAGTTCCTGGACCAGCTCGCCAAGCCCGACGTCGATCGCATCGAGGGGCTGAGCCCCGCCCTGGCCATCGACCAGAAGGGCCTGGGCCGCAGCCCCCGATCCACGGTGGGGACGGTGACCGAGATCTACAACTTCCTGCGGCTGCTGTTCGCCCGCTGCGGCGAAGTGCACTGTCCCGACTGCCGGATCCCCGCCGCCGGCCGCTCCCTCGCCGACATGCGCGACGAGATCGCCGCGCTGCCCGAGGGCACGCCCTTCCACCTGCTGGCGCCCATGGTCCGCGGCCGCAAGGGCGAGTACCGGAAGCTGCTGAACGACCTGCGCGAGCGGGGCTTCGTCAAGGTCCTGATCGACGGCGAACTGCACGATCTGGACGGGGACCCCAAGCCGGACCGCCACAAGGCCCACGACATCGCGGTCGTGGTGGACGGGATGCGCAACCGGCCCGACATCGGCCAGCGCCTCAAGGAGGCGCTCGACCGTGCCGTCGAGCTGGGCGAGGGCTCGGTCCTGATCCGGACCGCCGGGAAGGAGACCTGGTACAGCCGCCAGTCCTCCTGCCCCGGCTGCGGCCGCGGCTTCCCCGCGCCCGAACCGCGGCTGTTCTCCTTCAATTCCCCGGCGGGATCCTGCCCCGAATGCAACGGCCTGGGGACCTTGCGCACCATCGAGGCCGAATCGCTGGTCCCGGATGCGGGCCTGAGCATCGCCGGCGGCGCCATCGAGTTCCTCAAGGGCAAGGAGAGCAGCTGGCTCTACGTCCAGGTGGAGGCCCTGGCCGGAGCCATGGATTTCGGTCTGGACACCCCGTTCTCAGCCCTGGACGAGGACGCGCGATCGACCCTGCTGCAGGGGATGAGCCCTGGGGTGCGGGAGAGGCTGCGCGAGCACCCTCACTACAACGCGTTCCTGCGGGACTGGGCGGGCCTGGTGCCGGAGCTGGTGCGCCGCCACCGGGAGACCAAGTCCGAGAAGATCCGCACGTCCCTGGAACGCCTCATGGTCCACCAGACCTGCCCGTCCTGCGGGGGGCATCGCCTGCGCCCCGAGGCCCTGGCCGTCCGGATCGCCGGGCTGAACGTGGGCGAGGCCTCCGCCCTGACCCTCGAGGAGTTCGCCGCCTGGGTGGACACCGTCGAATTCGCCGGCGTGCGGGAGCAGACCGTGTCCCGGCCCATCCTCGAGCAGATCCGCCACCGCCTGCGCTTCCTGCTCCAGGTGGGAGTCAATTACCTCTCCCTGGCCCGGCCCACGGCCACGCTGTCCGGAGGGGAGGGGCAGCGGGTGCGCCTGGCCACGCAGGTGGGGTCCCAGCTGACGGGCGTGCTCTACATCCTCGACGAGCCCAGCGTGGGGCTGCACCACCGCGACATCGGCAAGCTCATCGCGACCCTGCGGGCCCTGCGGGACCGCGGCAATTCGGTGGTGGTGGTCGAACACGACCGCGACATCATGCTGGCCGCCGATCACATCCTCGACCTCGGGCCGGGGGCAGGGGAGCACGGGGGGCGCATCGTGGCCCAGGGGACGGTGGCCGAGGTGATGGCGTGCACCGACAGTCCCACCGGCAACTACCTGGCGGGCAGGGTGGGGCTCGGGGGAGCCGACCCGCTGACCGGCGGGCGCGAGCCCGAGGGACGGCTGGTCATGAAGGGGCTGCGGGGCCGGAACCTCAAGGGCATCGACCTGGACATCCCCCTGGGCAAGCTGACCGTCGTCACGGGCGTTTCCGGTTCGGGCAAGAGCACCGCGGTGCACGCGACCCTCTACCGGGCCCTGGCCGCCATCAAGCACCGCGCCCTGCAGCGGCCCGCCCCCTTCGACACCATCGAGGGTCACGAGCAGTTGCACTCGGTGGTGCTCGTCGACCAGACGCCCATCGGGCGATCGGCGCGCTCCACGCCGGCCACCTACACCGGCCTGTACAACCACATCCGGAAGATCTACGCCCAGACCAGTCTGGCCCGGATGCGCGGGTACGACACCGGGCGGTTCAGCTTCAACACGGCCGGCGGCCGCTGCCCGGTGTGCGAGGGCGCGGGCGTCCGGCGCCTGACCATGGACTTCCTGCCCGACGTGGAGGTGCTCTGCGAGGAATGCGCCGGCCGGAGGTTCGACCGGGAGACGCTCGAGGTCCACTTCAAGGGTCACGACATCGCCGGCCTCCTCGACATGACCGTGGAGGACGCCCGCGAGGTCCTGGCCAACATTCCGCCCTGCCGCAAGATCCTGGACGTCATGCACGGAGTGGGCCTGGATTACCTGCGTCTGGGTCAATCGGCGGGCACCCTCTCGGGGGGCGAGGCCCAGCGGATCAAGCTGGTCAAGGAACTGGCGCGCGGAGGGACGAGGCAGACCCTCTACATCCTGGACGAACCCACCACCGGCCTGCACTTCTGCGACGTCGACCGCCTGCTGGGCGTGCTGGGCAGCCTGCTGGAACTGGGCAACAGCGTGGTGGTCATCGAGCACCACGCCGAGGTCATCCGGCGGGCCGACCACATCATCGATCTGGGGCCGGAGGGGGGGGCGGCCGGAGGCTGGATCGTGGCCTCGGGCCCGCTGGCGGAGATCATGCGGGTCCCCGAGTCCTACACCGGGGCCATGCTCAGGGAACTTTTCGCCTGATCCGGCCCCGTTCCGTGGCGGGATTTCGCCGCTTGGAGAACGGCATCCCGCGGATTACATTTTCCTGGCCCGTCTGGTCCGCGCAGGATCGGCGGCGGATGCCGCCTCCGGGCCGCGGGTCCGACTCCCTGGTTGTTTGCAAGCTTTCAGGAGAGATTCCCTTGGCAGCAAGCTCCGATCTCAAGACCACCCCCCTGACAGACTGGCACCGTGAGCACGGCGCGAAGATGGTCGAATTCGCCGGCTTCGAGATGCCCGTGCAGTACGCCGGCGTCCTGGCCGAGCACGAGGCCGTCCGCGACCGCGTGGGACTGTTCGACATCACCCACATGGGCGAGATCGAGGTCCGCGGGGGCGGCGCCGAGGCCTGGCTGGAGGGCCTGGTCACCAACCGCATCGCCGGGGTCCCCGTGGGCAAGGTCGTCTACACGGCCATGTGCCGCGAGGACGGGGGCGTCCTGGACGACATGCTGATCTACCGCCTGGGCGCGGAGCGCTGGCTGGTGGTCTGCAACGCCTCCAACCACGACAAGATCGCCGGCTGGCTCCGGGGCCGCCTGCCCGCCTCGGGCGTCGTGATGGAAGACGTCAGCGACGCCACCGCCCTGGTCGCGGTGCAGGGGCCCGACAGCCGGGAACTCCTGGGCCGCCTCGAGCGCCTGGCGGGGCGTGCCGCCGACGTCGACGCCCTGGATTTCTACACGGCCTTCCTGCTGGACGGCCCGGGCGGCGAGTGGATCGTCTCGCGCACCGGCTACACCGGCGAGCACGGCTACGAGCTGTACTTGCCCAACGCCGACGCGCTCGCGGTCTGGCGGGAACTCCTGGCCGAGGGTCAGGACCTGGGGGCCGAGCCCATCGGCCTGGCCGCCCGGGACACCTTGCGCTTCGAGGTCTGCTACTGCCTGTACGGCCACGAACTGGGGGAGGACGTCTCGCCCCTCGAGGCCGGCATCGGCTGGGCCGTGAAGCTGAAGAAGGACGCCTTCGTCGGCAAGGACGCCCTGGCCGCCCAGAAGCGGGACGGGGTGCCCCGCAAGCTGGTCTGTCTCGAACTCGACGACCGCGGCATCGCGCGCCAGGACGCCCCCGTCCTGGAGGACGGGCGTCCGGTGGGCAAGGTGACCAGCGGGACCTTCAGTCCCACCCTCAAGAAAGCCCTGGCCCTGGCCCTGGTGGAAACCGGGACCGGTTCCGGCGATCTGGCCGTGGACGTGCGCGGCCGCGCTCTCTCTTGCCACACCGTGGCTTTTCCCTTCGTCCAGGCCCGGACCAAGGGGGATCCGCGGGCGGAACGCAACCTGCCCGCTTGAGGCAGTCATCGCAGGAGGCTGACATGGTACCCGACGATCGGATGTACACGCAGGAACACGAGTGGGTGCTCATCGAGGACGACGCCGAGGGCAAGGTGGGCCTGGTCGGGGTGACGGACTTCGCGGCCGGTGAACTGGGCGACATCGTGTTCGTCGAGCTGCCCGAGACGGGTGCGGAATTCAACCAGGGCGACGCGGTGGGGACCATCGAATCGGTCAAGGCCGTGGCGGACCTGTACCTGCCCCTGTCCGGCGAGATCATCGAGGTCAACCAGGCCGTGGCCGACCACCCCGAACTGGTCAACAGCGACCCGTTCGACGAGGGCTGGCTGCTGAAGGTCCGGATCGGCAACGAGGAGGAGCTCGAGGGCCTGCTGGACGCCCGCGCCTACCGGAACCTGCTGGAGGGGTGATCAGGCCATGCCGTACATTCCCCATGCACCGGGGGACATCCGCGCCATGCTGGACGCCGTCGGCGCCGCGGACATCTCCGACCTGTTCGCCCACCTTCCCGCCGAGGTGCGGCTGCGGCGTCCCCTGGACCTGCCCGCCGGACTGAGCGAGGAGGAAGTCAGGCGCTACTTCCGCAAGGCCGCCGCCCGCAACCACGGCCAGGGGGAACTCGTGTCCTTCCTGGGAGGCGGGGTCTACGACTCCATCATCCCCGCGGCGGTGGACGCCCTGGTGTCGCGCAGCGAGTTCCTGACGGCCTACACCCCCTACCAGCCCGAGGTCTCCCAGGGCACCCTGCAGGCCATCTACGAGTGGCAGTCGTTCGTGTGCCGCCTGACCGGGTTGCCGGTGGCCAACGCCAGCATGTACGACGGCGCCACCGCCCTGGCCGAGGCCCTCTCGGTGGCCCTGGCCGCCGGACGCAGGAAGACCGTCATCGTGCCGCAGACCCTGAACCCGCGGTATGCCCGCGTGGTCCGGACGATGCTCGGGGGCGAGGGGATCACCGTCAAGGAAGCGCCGGTGGGACCGGAGGGGACCACCGATCCGGAGGCCCTGCGTGCCCTGGTCGACGGCGACGTCGCAGCGGTGGCTCTCCAGAATCCCAACTACCTGGGGCTGGTCGAACCGGTCGACGTGTTGTCTGGAGTCGTCAAGGGAGCGGGCGCCCAGCTGGTGGCGGTCGTCAACCCGGTCAGCCTGTCGGTGCTGAAGGCTCCGGGGGAGTACGGCGCCGACCTGGCCGTGGGCGAAGCCCAGCCTTTCGGCATCCCCACCTCGTGGGGCGGCCCCTTGCTGGGATTCCTGGCCTGCAGCGACGCCCACAAGCGGCGCATCCCCGGCCGCATCGTCGGCCGGACGGAGGACAGCCGCGGGAACATGGGCTACGTGCTCACCCTGCAGACGCGCGAGCAGCACATCCGCCGCGAGAAGGCCACGAGCAACATCTGCAGCAACCAAGGGCTGAATGCGTTGAAGGCCACGATCTACCTCGGCCTGCTGGGCAAGGAGGGGCTGGACGCCCTGGGGGAGGCCAACCTGACGAGGATCGCCGCGCTCCGGCGCCGGGTCAGGGACGTCCCCGGTGCGGGCCTGCCCTTCCCCGGGCCGGTCTTCAACGAGACGGTCGTGCGCGTTCCCGGCGACGCGGCGGCCTTCCTTGCCTTCGCCAGGGAGCGAGGCGTGCTGGCCGGGATTCCCCTGCAGGACGTTCCTGGCTGCACCGCCGGGGACTTCCTGGTCGCCGTCACCGAGAAACGGACCGCGGCGGAGATCGATGAGTTCGGCGGCCTTCTCGAGGCATTCCTCGCCGGCGCCGGGAAGGGGGCGTGATGAGCGACGAGAGCATGGTCCAGCCGGGCCGCTGGAACGCCGGCCTGCCCGAGAGCATCTTCACCAAGGGAGCGCCCGGCCGGCGCGGCCTGACCTTCCCCCGCTGGGACGGCGAACCGGTCGCGGCCGACCTGCCGGCGGGCATGCGGCGCGCGGAGCCCGCCGACTTCCCCTCGCTGAGCGAGCCCGAGGTCATGCGCCACTTCACGCAGCTCTCGAACCTCAACCATCACATCGAGCGGGGCATGTATCCCCTGGGCAGCTGCACCATGAAGTACAACCCGCGGGTCAACGAGCAGATCGCCGCCCTGCCTGGCCTGGCCGACCTCCATCCCGAGCAGCCCGTCGGGGACGTCCAGGGCCTGCTGGCGGCGTTGAAGCTCCTGGAGGAATCCCTCTGCGAGATCACGGGCTTCGCGGCCTGCAGCCTGATTCCCGCCGCCGGCGCCCAGGGCGAGTACCTGGGCATGTTCGTGATCCGCGCCCTGCACCTGCACAACGGGCACCCTGAGCGGGCCGAGGTTCTGATCCCGGATTCGGCCCACGGGACCAACCCGGCCTCGGTGGTCATCGCCGGGATGGTGCCGAAGACCCTCAAGTCGCGCCCCAACGGGCGGATCGATCTGGACGCCCTGCGCGCCGCGGTCGGGCCCCGGACCGCAGGCATCATGATCACCAACCCCAACACCCTGGGGCTGTTCGAGAACGACATCACGGAGATCGCCGCGATCGTCCACGAGGCGGGCGGCCGCCTGTACATGGACGGGGCCAACCTCAACGCCATCATGGGCAAGGTCCGGCCCGGGGACATGGGCTTCGACGTCGTTCACATGAACCTGCACAAGACCTTCAGCACGCCCCACGGCGGCGGCGGTCCCGGCGCCGGCCCCATCTGCGTGACGCCCGAACTGCAGCCCTTCCTGCCGGGGCCCTGGATCACGGCGGGAGCCGACGGCGGCTTCACCCTCGAGAACCTGCCCGGACGGGACAGTGCGGCCATCCATTCCTACTACGGGAACGTGGGGGTCTGCCTGCGCGCCCTCGCCTACATCCTGCGATGCGGGGGGGACGGACTGGTCCGGGTCAGCGAGTGCGCGGTCCTGAACGCCCGCTACCTGCTGTCGCAGCTCCGGGACATCCTGCCGGTGGCCAACGCCGACCAGTGCCTGCACGAGTTCGTCGCCAGCGGCGTGTCCTGGAAGAACGAGTTCGGGGTGCGGACCCTGGACATCGGCAAGCGCCTGCTGGACTACGGCGTCCATGCCCCGACCATCTACTTCCCCCTGATCGTCGAGGAAGCCCTGATGGTGGAGCCCACGGAGACGGAGTCGAAGGAGAGCCTGGACCGCTTCATCGCGGCCGTGCGGGCCATCCACCGGGAGGCGGCGACCGATCCCGAGGTCCTGCACGGGGCGCCGCACACCACGCCGGTGGGCCGCATGGACGAGGCCAGGGCCGCGCGCCAGCCGGACCTGTCCTGGCTGGGACCCTGCAACTGCGGTTGATCCCATGAGCGGAATCCTGAGAGTGATCCTGGACGGCGCCTGCAAGGGCGCCGTCAACATGCAGAGGGACGCCGCGCTGCTGCGGGACCACGCGCCCGGCGACGATCCCGTCCTGCGGATCTACCGCTGGTCTCCCCCGGCGGTGACCATCGGCTACAACCAGGCCGAGGCGAGCTTCGACGCGGCGGCCGCGGCGGAGGCGGGATTCGACTTCGTGAGGCGGCCGACCGGGGGGCGGGCCATCCTCCACGCCGAGGAACTGACCTACGCCGTGGTGGGGACCTCGCCGGGGCCCCTGTTCGGCTCCTCGCTCCACGACGCCTACATGACCATCAACCGGGCCCTGGTGGCCTTCCTCGCCTCCCTGGGCCTCGAGGCCGAGGTCTCGGCGGGGGAGAGCCTCGCCGAGGCCCGAGGGCTGGTCTGCTTCAAGAGCGCCGGGCGTCACGAGGTCCGCGTGGGCGGGCGCAAGGTCATCGGCAGCGCCCAGCGCCGCCAGCGCGGCGTCTTCCTGCAGCACGGCTCCATCCTGACGGGCCCGCGGCACCGGGATCTGGTGCGCTTCCTGCCCGGCGGCGGCGCCGCGCCGGGGCTGGGGGCCGAACTGGCTGCGGTGACCACCGATCTGGGGGAGCTGCTGGGGGTCGATCCGACCGCGGCCCGCCACGACGCATGGGCGGGCCTGCTGGTCGAGGCGTTCGCCGCCACCCTCGGTCTCGATCCCCGCTGATCCAGGCTAGAAGACCAGGGACGATCCCACGGCCAGGCCGAGTCCCCGGGCCTTGTCCGGCAGGAAGCCGCCCTGCGCCGTGGCGGCGGTGTCCAGGCGCCAGGAGCCCAGGGCGATCCCCAGTCCCAGCGACCCGCCCAGGCCGTTCTGGTCGTCGGCGAACAGGCCCAGCCGCGGCCGCAGCAGCCGGGATCCCTGCCACTCGCCGCCTGCGTGGATCGATGCGGTGGAATCCTGGCCCTCGGCCGGGGATCCCCGGTAGCCGAGGTCGCAGGCCGCGAGCCAGGAACCCAGCCTGCGAGCCGCGCCCGCCCGCACGCTCCGGGGCAGACTGGTGGCGTAGCCGTCGGCCGGATGGGAGAGGTGCTCGTCGGTGAAGGCCGTGTCCAGACCCCCGTCCAGCAGCATGACCCGCGACGCGGTGACCAGGTAGGTGTCCTGGACGATGCCGGTGTCCCAGGCGATCCTCGAGACCAGGTTCTCCACCGTCAGGCCGAAGTCCCAGGCGCCGGACCTCCAGGCCATCCCCGCGTCCATGCCCAGGCCCCGGCCCCCCTCCGAACTCAGGGTCGAGACGAAGGCCTGGCCGTCGATGGAGTCCAGCATGGTGTCCAGCCGGCCGAAGGCCTCGTCCACGTGGATCTCGTAGATCCCGTGGAGGTAGCGGACGTTGAACCCCGCCGCCAGGGCGCTCTGGTCGCCTTCATGGAGGGTGAATCCCCACGATCCGGTGGCCGTCGCCACCGCATACCCCGCGCCCCAGGTGTTGCTGAAGTCCACGCTCGTGTCCAGGCGGTTGCCGTAGAGGACCAGGTCGAAGTAGTCCCGGTCGAGGTTGCCGCGACCCTGCCCCAGGGCCCCGATGCTGAACGCCAGGTTCCCCGACTGGTAGCCCAGGGTCGAGACCCGCACGTCTGCGTCCATGGTCATGCCGCCCTGGGGGATGTCGCCCAGCAGGCGGTCCTTGGCGGCCCCATCCAGGTGGGATCCGGTGATCTCGTTGTAGTGCTCCAGGCTGAGGGAGTTGTTGCCCACGGTGACCGCAGCGCCCGCCAGGCCCAGGCTGCTGCCCTCGCTGAAGCCGAGGTTCGCCGGATTGAATTCGACGGCCTCCAGGCCCCGGGACGCGGCGGTGAGGGCGCCGCCCATGCCCCAGGCCCGGACCGATCCCTGGGCGAGGGCGGTGTCCGGGGTTCCGGCGAAGGCGATGACCAGGATCGCGGCCGCGAGCAGGGGCGCGGTGCGCCGCAGAGGCGGGAAAAGGGCGGCTGTCGCGAGGGATTTCATCATCATAGATCCTCGTCGATGCGGACGTCGAGTTCGACGACCCCGCGGACTTCCAGGTAGTCGGTGCCCATGACCCGGACGGTCTCGCCGTCGCCCGCGGGCAGGGTCACCATCATCCGGGTGTGAAGTCCCGGCCGTCCGAACAGCCGCGCGGCGGCGGTGTCCAGGACGATCCGGGGCCGGCTGGTGGCGCTCTGCAGGACCAGCCCGGTCAGCGGGTCCACCGGCGGGGCCGCGATGACGATGGGGCCGATCACCAGGTCGGGCGCCGAATCGATGGTTCGGGGATCCACACCCGCCAGGAGAGTCAGTTCCAGGGCGAAGGGCAGGTGGTTGGTCACCTCGGCGGAGAAGACCGCGCCGCCCGCGTGGGTGGAGATGCTGTCCTGCAGGTCCTCGTCCAGGTCCAGGGGCTTGGCGTCTCCGGTGACCACCGTCCCGCCGAGGATGATCTCCAGGGGAACCTCCAGCTCCCAGCCAACCACCGCATGGTCCCCTGCCTTGATGGTGCCGCAGGATCCGCTCCCGCCGGTCTCGATGGACCCGGTGAGCGTCAACACGACGGGGCGCATGTTGAGGAAGTCGACCAGGCCGCTGTTGAGTCCGTCCAGGACGATCCTGGTCTTGACCAGGCCGTCCCTCGCGGGTTCCAGGCGCTGGCGGACGTCGAGGAAGACCGGCGGCGCGTCCTGGGGCGAGCCCATGATCACCAGGTCGAGGTCGGCGCCGATTTCCGCGGCGTTGTCCACGTCGATGACCAGACGGGCCGAGGTGAACAGGATGCCGTCGCTGTCCTCGGGGTACTCGATGGACTCGTGCAGGGGGTCGAGGGCCACCGAATCGGCGGCCAGGCAGCCCGTCAGGCTGGCGAGGAGGAGAACCCCGGGATTGAGGTCGGCCGTCAATCCCTGGGTGGAGGTCAGGGAAACCGCCTGCCCCTCACTTCCCGGGGTTCGTGAAACGATGTGCGCCGTCAGGGAGTCCACCGGGGTCGTCCCGTCCCCGATGGTGCAGCCGGCGAAGGGAATCGTCAGCCGGACGGGATCGCCGGGGGCCACGGTGGCGCCTGCGGTCAGCGGGGCCCCGTCCGGGGTGCGCACCTGGTCCCAGGTGATGGTCACCTCGACGGGGACCGGAAGGGTGCTGGCCAGATCGAAAAGCAGGTCGCCGGCGGCGATGACGCCTTGCAGCACCTCGTCGTCGACCGGAAGCGCGGTGGTGAAGGAGGCCAGGAACTCCTGGGCGGGAAGCTCCGCCACGGCGCCCTGGGCCTCGAGGCCGGTGAAGGCCGCCGCGATCCCCAGGATCTCGTCGCCTGCGACGATGACCGGAGTTCCTGCCGACCCGGGGCAGACGCCCTGGATGCGCACGCGCAGCGTCCCCGGCACGGTCAGGCCGCCCAGGGTCACCGGGACGGTCGTCTCCGCATGGGCGGGCACCTGGTCGATCGTGACCGCGAGAATGAGGGACCCGTCGCGGGGGTCCTCCAGCAGGAGTTCCACCGGGTCTGCAAGGCCTCCCAGGGGAACAGGCCATCCGTTGGTGATGGTCAGGTCCAGATCGCCGGCGGCCAGGTGGCACTCCTCGATGCCGCCGAGGTCCAGGGGATCGCTCGTCAGGTCGAAGTCGAAGGAGGGCACCTCGGTCTCCAGCCCGACCAGTCCGGCTGCGGGGGCCCAGGCCTCGGTCAGCGGATACTCCGAAGCGACGGGATCCGGATCCTCCAGCCGGAAGTTCCCGATGTCCTGGCGCACCGCCTGGGCCGGGAAATCGGCCGCCAGGTCGTGGTCGAAGGCCAGGGTGTCGGGCGATCCGGTGGTCCGGAACAGGACGCCGCCCGCCGGGCCGATGACCAGGCTGTCGTCGTCCTCGATGATCTCGGCCATCTCGAACCGTTCCAGGCCCAGGGGCATGGTGACGGTCGTATCGAAACTGGGCAGCTGGGGGCTGTTGATTTCGCAGGCCGCCGCCAGCAGGAGGAGGGGCGGGACCAGGAATCCCCGGACCAGGATGCTGCGCGTCAGCGGCTTGGGGATTTTGACCGGCTGCATCCGGTTTCCTTTCGAGAGGTGGATGACCATTCCGACGCAGCCCATGAAAGTTCCGTTCCAGTCCGGGCGCTCCCTTTCGGGTGATGAGGGCATCCGGGGAAATCATGGGGTACGCCGGGAAACCGGGAGATCCGACGGGCCCGGAGCCGGAACGACGCGACGCGACAAGGCCATGCAGGGTGCGCGCCGCGGGCCCGCCCCGCCGCCCGGCGGTTGCAACCTGCAACATGCACGGGCTTGACCGGGGCGACGGTGGGTCTCTACTATCACCGGACCGTCCACCCGCCACCCGAGGTGTTCATGAAGTACTGGATCCTGCATCGCTTGGGCTCGTCCCTCATCCTCGTCCTCACCCTGATGTCCCTGGTCTTCTTCCTGGTGCGCCTGGCCCCGGGCGATCCCCTCGACCAGGTGGCCTCGGCCGAGATGTCGGGCGCGGACCGGGAACTGGTGCGGCACCGCCTGGGCCTGGATCAACCCCTCTGGCGTCAGTACGGGCAGTGGCTGTCGGGGGTCGCCAGGTGGGACTGGGGGAAAAGCCTGCGCCAGCAGCGCGAGGTGGCGGACATCCTGGGCGAGGCCGTACCGGCCACCCTGCTCCTGACGGTCGTCGCCTTCGTCCTGCACCTGGCCCTGGGCCTCGGGGCCGGCGTGGTGATGGCCGTCTCCAGGGAGGGATTCTGGGGCCGGGCCGTGAAGCTGACCGGGCTGACCCTGTATTCCCTGCCTGGTTTCTGGTTCGGATTGATGCTCATCCTCGTGGTGAGCCGCTGGCTCGGCTGGTTGCCGGCCGGAGGGATGTCCGCGCCGGACGCCGCCTTCATGAGCGGGCCCGCCCGGTTCGCCGACCTGGTCCGGCATCTCGTCCTGCCGGTCTGCGTCCTCGCCCTCGGCTCCTTCATGAGCACGGCGCGCTACGTCCAGGCCTCCCTGGAGGAGGCCCTGGGACAGGACTACGTGCTGACCGCCAGGGCCAGGGGACTTCCTTTCGCCAGGGTGCTGTGGGGACACGCGCTGCGCAACGCCCTGCTTCCCGTCGCCACCCAGATCGGGCTCTACCTGCCCTTCCTGCTCGGCGGCGCGGTGGTGGTCGAGGTGGTGTTCGGCTGGCCAGGGATGGGCCGCGTCACCGTGGAGGCCATCCGGGCCCGCGACTACCCGGTGATCATGGCCACGACGACCCTGGCCGCGTCCCTGGTCGTCCTGGGTTCCCTCCTGGCGGACGTTCTCTACCAGGCTCTCGATCCGAGGATCGACCTTCGCGGTCGCCGGCGGAGGTCCCCATGACCCATCGGTCCGCCTCGTGGTGGCGGGATTCCGCGCTGCGTCCGGGGCTCGTGATCAGCCTGTTCCTGGCCCTGATCGCCGCGACCGCGCCCCTGCTGTTTCCCGGCGATCCCTCGGCTCTCGGCGAGGAGGGGGCGAGGCTCGCCCCGCCGTCGTCCTCCCACTGGCTCGGCACCGACCTGCTGGGTCGCGACGTCCTGGCCCGCCTGGCGCACGGCAGCCGGGTCTCGCTGGTGATCGGGTGGCTGGCGGTGACCGTATCGGTGGTTCTGGGCACGGGGGTTGGATTGCTGGCGGGCCTGGGGCCGCGGCGGCTGGACCGCGCCCTCATGCTGGCGACCGACCTCTTCCTCGCCTTTCCCCGGATCTTCCTGATCCTGCTGCTGGTCTCGGTGCTGCGGCCCTCGGTGGGGCTGATCGTCGTCGTGCTCGGTTTCTCGGGCTGGATGCCGGTGGCCCGCCTGGTGCGGGCCGAAGCCTTGAGCCTCAGGGAGCGGGATTTCGTCGCGGCCGCGCGCGGGCTCGGACTGACGGGCCTGCAGACCGCCAGGCGCCACGTCCTGCCCAACCTGCTGCCCACGGTGGTGGTGGCCGCCACCATGCGGGTCGGGGGGGTCATCCTCGCCGAATCCTTCCTGAGCTTCCTGGGCCTGGGCGTCCAGGATCCGCCGGTGAGCTGGGGCGTCATGATCCAGCAGGGCAGGGACCACCTTCTGGACGGCTGGTGGTTGGCCGCCTTTCCCGGCCTCGCCATCGCGCTGACGGTGGTCGGCTACAACCTGCTGGGGGACGGACTGAGGACGCGGCTGGATCCCCGCCGCGGCAGGGAGGCGCGCCATGGGTGAGGTCCTGCTGGAGGTCGGGAATCTCGAGGTCGGATTCCACCGGACGGGCGACCCTGTTGCGGAGCCGGTTCTCGCGGGCGTCGACCTTGCCCTGGAGGCGGGGGAGACGGCGGTCGTGATCGGATCGTCCGGCGCGGGCAAGAGCCTCCTGATGCGCGCAGTCATGGGTCTGCTCCCGGCGGGGGCGGTCTGGTCCGGATCGATCGCCTGGATGGGCAGGAGCCTGCGCAGCGAACGCGACTGGCGGCCGGTGCGCGGCGGAGGCATGACCCTCGTGCTCCAGGAACCGCTGGCGGCGTTGAACCCGGTCCGGACCATCGGCGGGCAGCTGACCGAGATCATCAGGCGCCACCGGGGACCGGCCGGCGCGGAGGCCGTGCGACAGGCGATCGGACTGCTGGAGGAGGTGAAGCTGGAGGATCCGCAGAGGATCCTGCGGCGCTTTCCCCACCAGCTGAGCGGCGGCATGCGACAGCGGGCGCTGCTTGCCGGGGCCCTGGCCTGCGATCCCCGGTTGCTGATCGCCGACGAGATCACCTCCGCCCAGGACGCGATGAACCGCGACGCGCTGGCCGACCTCCTGCTGGATCTGGGACGCCGCCGCGCCATGGCCCTGCTGGTCGTCACCCATCAGGACGATCTGGCCGCACGTATCGGCGGGCGGACGTGGCGTCTTCAGGGCGGGAGGCTGCACGACGAGCCGGCCCGGCCGCCGCGCCCGGAGGTTGCAGTCCGGGAGGCCCCGCCCCTGCGCACCGGAGCGCCCGTCCTTTCGGCCCGCGGCCTCGCCGCCGGTTACGACGGCGGCGCGGACCGGCCGGTGGTGCGCGGGGTGGACCTGGATCTGTGGCGCGGATCCGCCACCGGGTTGGCCGGGAAGTCGGGTTGCGGGAAGTCCACCTTCGCCCGCTGCCTGGCCGGCCACCTGGATCCCTGCGCGGGAACGCTCCGGCTCGGGGATCTGGATTTCCTCGAGCTGCGGGGACGCGAATTCCGCTCGGCCCGCCGCAGCATCCAGATGCTCTTCCAGGATCCCGGCGACAGCCTGAATCCCCGGCAGACCGTGGCGGATGCCCTGGCCGAGGCGGCGGGGGGGGATCCCGGGAAGGCCGCCGCGCTGCTGGACGAAGTGGGCGTGGACGCCGCCGTCGCGGGGCGCTTCCCGCACGCCATGTCCGGAGGCCAGCGGCAACGCGTGGCTCTGGCCCGCTGTCTCGGCGCCGATCCGATGGTCCTGATCGCCGACGAACCCACCAGCCAGCTCGACCGTCCGGGCGAGGACCGCATCCTCGATCTCCTGGCGCGGCTGCAGGAGACCAGGGGCTTGGCCCTGCTGGTCATCAGCCACGACCTGGGGATGCTGCGCCGACGCTGCGAGCGCGTCCTGATCATGGACGATGGGGTTCTGCTGGAGATTCTCCCGGCCCATGCCCGGCCCTTGCATCCGGCCACCGCGGCGCTGCTGTCGGGAGAGGGGGACCCCGGTGACGAATCCCCCAAGATTCCTTATGGAAACGAGTTGCCGCCACTGGTCGAAGTGGGGCGGGGGCATTTCGTTCGCGGCGTCGAAGCTTGATATTATGTTCCCGCACAATTTATTGACACGATATGGGGCAATCTCTATATTCAAACACCAGTTGCGGCTCGGGTTCCCCGGCACACAGGGGCGCGGTTGCCAGCACGCTGTGAAATCGGCGGAAACGCCCTTGGAATCAGGCACCCCACACTGCCCGGCAAGGTTCAGTGCACACTTATAGAAAGCATTCCCAAGGTTCCCTGTGGGACCCCGATTCGGCCGGATTAGTTCCCTCGGAAAGGAGCTCACGTATGCTCCGGCACCACCGGATCAAGTGGCTTTGGTCGTTCTGTCTCTTCCTGCTCCTGGCCGTGGTGATCAACCCGGGGGAGGTCCGGTCCCAGGGGGCCGCCGCCACCATCAAGGGGATCATCAAGGACGGGGAGACCGGGGAACTTCTCGACTACGCCAACGTCCTGCTCGTGGGAACGACCAGGGGCACGATGTCCCTGGGCGGCGGTGTTTTCTACTTCAACGGCATGCCTCCGGGCACGTATACCATCAAGGTCCTCTACCTCGGCTACGCTCCGGTCGAGAAGACCGTGACCCTGGATGCCGGGGACTACGAGACGGTGACGTTCGTCCTCGAGACGGTCATCGTGGAGACCCTGCAGGCCTTCGACGTCGAGGGCGCCGAGTACATGGTCGAGGTCAAGAGCGCGGTCACCGAGCACACCGTCAGCAGCGAGACCTTCGAGAAGTACGCCATCGACTCGGTCGAGGACGCCCTCTCCAAGCAGGCCGGCGTGGTCCTGCGTGCAGGTGAGCTCTACGTGCGCGGCGGCCGTTCGGGCGAGGTCTCGATGCAGATCGACGGCGTCGCCGTCGACAACCCCCTCGGCACCGGGTCGCTCGAGGTCTCCTCGCTGGCCGTGGACAACATGAGCATGGTGACCGGCGGTCTGGACGCCAAGTACGGCAACGCCCTTTCCGGCGTGGTGAACATCACCACCAAGGAGGGCGGGGAGAAGTTCGGCGGCGGTTTCCGGTTCCTGACCGACGACTTCGGCCGGCAGGACAAGACCTACACCAACTACGACCGCTTCGAGTACGGTTTCGGCGGGCCGTCCATGATCAAGGGCCTGACCTACTATCTCGCGGGCGACCTGGCCTTCGAGGACACGGAGAACACCTCGGTGGCCCACCGTCCCGAGTACAAGGTCAAGATCGGCGACACGACCCTGTTCAAGTTCCGGCGGCGCCAGTTGAACTCAGCCCGCGGTTCGGCGAAGCTGGCCTACACCTTCGCCCCGGACAAGAAGGTCACCGCCGAGTATTCCTACTCCACCTCCTTCAACGAGGGCTACCGTCCCAACTGGAGCGTCGAGGGCTACGCCCAGCGGGTTCTCTACATGCCCGAGGTCATCTACCGGTCGACGTTCGGCGACTGGTTCGCCACCGGCCGCATGATCCCCGTCTACTACGGTCCCTGGTACGACAACATGCTGGTGACCGCGCGGACGGCCATGGTGGTCGACGCCCGCAACTCCAGCGAACTGAGGGTGGCCTTGCCGATCCTCGATGTCCGCAGCGCCGTGGACAACCGCATCTACACCGTCGTGGCCCACGCCGAGTACGACGGGTACAAGTACCCCTATTCGGCGTTCTCGACGGTGGAGGCGGACAGCTCCTACACCCCCTTCAACTCGGCGGACAACCTGACCCGCACCCGGAGCATCGGCCAGGTGGCCAAGGTCGTCTGGCGGCAGAACCTGACCGAGACGACGTTCTACACCGTCCGCCTGGGCCTGGTGGCCTTCGACACCCGGAGCGACGTCCAGGGCAAGGATCCCTGGGAATACAACCACGGCGGCATCTGGTCGCCCGGCCTGTTCTCCGGGCAGCAGCGCATCTACCTGGCCGGCACGGACTACTACACCGATCCGTTGAACGGGTACTTCGTCACCACCAGCGACAACAACTTCTACGGCGAGGAATACAGCCGGACCTACAGTCTGGCCTTCGAGTTGGTCAGCAGCCGCTGGGAAGGGCATCTGGTCGAGACGGGCGCCGGAGTCCGCTACAACGACCTCGAGCGGTACTTCCTGGCCGCCCCGGCGATCATGCGCCAGAGCCGGTTCACCGACGAGTGGTCGCAGGGCGCCAACCGCAACGTGTTCCACACCTACAACCCCGAGGGCTACTGGTACCTCCAGGACAGGTGGGAATACGAGGGCATGGTCGTGAACTACGGTCTGCGCTGGGACATGTTCTCCCCGGGATCGGCCGCCTCCATCGATCTGAACAACGAGAACGTGAACCGCAACGTCACCAAGTACAAGACGGCGTTCCAGCCCCGCCTGGGCTTCGCCTTCCCCATCACCGAGCGGGACGGCTTCCACTTCCATTACGGCCGGTTCATCCAGTTCCCCAGCCGGGAATTCCTGTTCGCCAGCCAGGACCCCGTCGGCAACGCCGGGACCCTGGGCAACCCGAACCTGGAACCGGAAATGACCGTCCAGTACTCGGCCGGCATCAAGCACCAGTTCACCGACCACATCGCGGGCCAGTTCTCGCTGTACAGCAAGGACATCTTCGACCTGATCGCCGCGACCCAGGTGACCGACGAGCAGACCGGCCAGACCCTGGCCCGGTACATCAACAAGGCCTACGCCTCGGCCCGCGGCATCGAGATGACCCTCGAGAAGCGCTACAGCGACAACTACCAGTTCACGTTCAGCTACACCTACGCCTTCGCCGACGGCGTGGCGTCGGACAGCGAGTTCGGCTCCAACCCCGAGGGCCTCGAGTTCCTGCCCAACCAGGAGCTCCCCCTGGCCTGGGACCAGCGGCACACCCTGAACCTGCTGCTGCTGTTCACCGAACCCGGCGTCTGGACGACGTCCTTCACCTTCTCCTACGGGAGCGGCTTCCCGTGGACCCCCTTCGACCGCTTCGCCAAGCGGCAGGATCCCCTGCTCGAGAACAGCGAGCGGTTGCCGGCCACCTATTCCCTCGATGTGCAGTTCGAACGCAACGTCAACCTGTTCGGCAAGCGTCTGGCCCTGCAGCTGCAGGGGTGGAACCTGCTGAACCAGGACATGGTCCAGGCGCCCGGCGGCGCCGGCATCGCTCCCGGCATGATCAACGGGGCGCGGAGCCTCGGGATCGGCTACCTGACCGAAACGGGCAAGTACGGGGCGGCCCTGCTGCAGGACGCCAACGGCGACGGGGAGGACGAGTGGATCCCCATCGTCGATCCGCGGACCTTCGGCCGGCATCGGCTGTTCCGGCTGGGTATCGGCTACTACTTCTAACAGGGGCTGAAAAACGGGATCCCCGGGGATCCCGGTCAGGAAAGGATAGCGATGGTACGAACCAATGGAAGTCAGGTGAGAGGATGGGGGCGGTGGCCTGTTCCTGTCCGCATGATCTCCCTCTTCTTGCTGGTGGTTTGCCTCGCGGCACCCGCGGCGGCCGTCATGGACCTCGAGAACCCGGTGATCGAAATGGGGTACAACCCCAACGGGATCTTCATTCTCGACGGTACCTACGTGATGAACGTCGGTGAGGTCCAGATCAACATCACCAACTGGGGCCTGATCGGATCCATGTATTCCAGCGCCACCCAGTGGTCGGACGCCCCGTCCTGCCAGTGGCCTGCGGGGTCGGGCAACGAGTATCTCTGGGCTGCCGGACTCTGGGTCGGCGGCGTGGTCCTGGGCGAGCGTCTGGTCTCCACCGGCGGCTGGGGCAGCGAGATCTACCCCCAGGACGAGCTCGAGGCCACCATCTACGAGGCCATCGACGGCGTCCTGATGCGCCCTGCCGGCAACATCGAAGCCAGCGGCGCGCGGGCGCCCATGCCCGGGCCGGACGACGACAACGACGGCCTCATCGACGAGGAGATCCTCAACGGGAAGGACGACGACGAGGACGGGAAGATCGACGAGGACTTCGCCCAGATCGGCAACCAGATGATGGTGCTGACCAACTACGACAACACCCGGCTGGCCCAGGAGAACTTCCCCGACCACACTCCCATGAACCTGGAGATCATCCAGCAGACCTACCAGTGGGAGAACGACCAGGTCGACGACTTCGTGGGCTTCGAGTACACCATCACCAACGTGGGCGTGACCGACATCCAGCGGGTCTACATCGGCTTCTTCGCCGACAGCGACATCAGCAAGCGCGGCGAGGGCGGCGGCGCCGACGACGACATGGCCGGGTCCTGGCCCGACAACCACGGAGATCCGGGGCTGGTGCGAGCCTCCGACGGCAGCTTCGTGCCCGTCCAGGTCGGCTACATGTACGATGCCGCCGAGACCGGACGCATGGAGGGCTACTTCGGCATCGTCTTCCTCGGCCACGACATCGATCCCTCGGGACAGCGCGCGCCCACCTCGGTCGGGATGCGCACGTTCCAGTCCTTCGCCGGCAACGCCAGCTTCGAGCAGGGCGGCGACCCCACCAACGACGACGAGCGCTACCAGCTCCTGAGCGCTCCCCGAGAGGAATGGGACAACAACACCCTGCCCGGCAAGCAGGCCGACTTCCGGTTCCTGGTCTCGGCCGGTCCCTTCAAGGTCCTGGCCCCCGGGGAAAGCCTCGACTTCCAGGTGGGCATGGTCTGCGGGCCCGGCCTGGGCAACGCCGACGGAGGACCGGGCCTGCTCGCCAACTGCGCCGAGGCGGCCCTGACCTGGTACGGGATCTTCGTGGACGACATCAACGCCGTGATCACCGATGCCAACCGGGAGTTCAATCCCGGTCAGCTCGGGCGGGAGACCATGCTCTGCAGGCAGGACTTCGAGAGCTCCGCCGGCGGGCAGAACCCCTTCGACAACTTCATTCCCGACTACATGGACACCACGTGCGTCGACGCCGAATGGGTGGTCAGCCAGCAGCGCCTCACCGACGAGGACCTCTTCGACTTCGAGGTCGACGGTGAGATCAAGCAGTGCGCGATGTTCAACCTGGACAACTGCTTCGAGTGCGCGCGCCAGCTGGGCTACCTCTGCGGTCCCCAGGACTTCATCGAGGAACGCTGGAAGTGCAACGATCCCGACGCCCTGTCCTATGCCGGCTGCACCGGCGTGGACGGCCTCGAGACCCAGCTCCACTGGCTGGTCGGGATGGCGCCGCCCCCGCCCGGGCTCCGGCTGTGGGCCGCCGACAGCCGGGTGCACGTCTACTGGGACAACATCAGCGAGACCACCAACGACATCCGGCTGCAGAGGGTCGACTTCGAATCCTACCGGATCTGGCGCGCCGACAACTGGGACCGTCCCTTCGGCTCCTCGCTGGTGAACGGTCCCGAGAGCTCCCTCTGGCAGCTCATCAGCGAGTTCGACCTGGAGAGCTACTACATCACCCACCGCAGCGTGGACAACGTCACCTACCTGGACACCATCCCCCTGGGGGCGAACACCGGGCTGGACCCGGTCCACTACACGCCCAGGTGCCTGTCCGATCCCCGGTATGCCGGCCTGGCCGAGGCCATGCAGGAGATCATCGACAACGATCCCGGGTACGATATCCGGAAGCGTCCGGTTCTCCGGGACGCGAACGGCGCCGAGATCCCCGAGTTCAGCGGCCTGATCCCCTGGGAATCCTATCCCGACGTGCTGGACACGTTCTTCGCCGTGGCCGTCCGCGAGGAGAACCTGGAGGAGGGGATCATCGGCAAGGATGCGGTCCAGTACTACGAGTACATCGACCGGGAGATCCACAACGGGTTCATCTACTTCTACTCGGTGACGGCCACGGACATGGCCATGCTGCCCCCGGAGAACGACTGGGACATCGGTCCGGAGTGGGGCGTCGGGCCCGGCCTGGTCGGCGATCCCGGTTCCTCGTTCTCCCACACCGTTCCCGGCGCCAAGTCGCAGACGGCGGCCGAGCGGGAAAGGGACGGGGTGAACATCTACGTGTTCCCCAACCCGGCCACGCGCGACGCCCTGAGCGAATACCAGGAACTGTTCCCCAACGGGGACGATCCCACCGGCGTGCGGGTGACCTTCACCAACCTGCCGGCGGCCCGCAACACGATCAGCATCTACACGGTGAGCGGCGACCTCGTGCAGACGATCTATCACGACGGGACCAGCGGTGTGGGGCACACCAGCTGGAACCTCATGAGCCGCAACGGACAGGAAATCGTCAGCGGAGTCTACCTGTACTCCGTCCAGGCGGATGACAACAGGTTCGATGACTACGTCGGCAAGTTCGTAGTCGTCAGGTAGGGGCTACAATGCTTGGGGCAGATAGGTGTCAACTCCGTCTGCGGACGGATCTGGAGGTTTCCATGAAACGCATCGCGATTCTGACGGCCGTTTTGCTGGCAGTGCCTACCCTGGCCCTGGGGGCCGGTGGGTTCGCAAAGGTCGGTACTTTCGGTGGTCAGGAACTCAAGATCGGCGTCAGCGCCAGGGCGACCGGTATGGGCTCCGCCTTCACGGGCGTTGCGGATGATGCCACCGCCGTGTTCTGGAATCCGGGCGGCCTCGTCAACGTGGTCGGCAACGAAGTGTCGTTGAACCACGTGTCCTGGGCGGCGGATACCAAGCTGAGCACGGCCATCCTGGCCTTCAATCCGCGCTCCATTCCGGGGACCTTCGCCTTCTCGGTGCGCTCGTTCTGGATGGATCCCCAGCTCGAGCGGACGGCCTACAATCCCGAGGGCACGGGCCGGACCTTCGACGCCGGGACGACCACGTTCGGGCTGAGCTATTCCCGGTTCTTCACGGACAAGTTCTCCGCCGGGATCACCATGAACTACCTCCACATGGGCCTGGCCGAGACCGCCGTCAACACGGGAGCCCTCGACTTCGGCATCATGTACCGGATCGGCATCAAGGACCTGAAGCTGGGGATGGTCATCCAGAACCTCGGCGGCAAGTTCACCTTCGATGAGCGGGAATCGAAACTGCCGGTGATGTTCAAGGTCGGCTCCAGCTTCAACGCCTTCAGGAACGACAAGCAGCGCCTGACCGTCGCCGTCGAATTCCAGCACCCCTCCGACAACCTCGAGCGGGCCAACGTGGGGGCGGAGTACGGCTTGAACGAGATGTTCTTCGTGCGCGGCGGCTACCACATCAACTACGACTCCGACGGATTGGCCTTCGGGTTCGGGTCCGCGTTGTCGTCAGGCAAGTCGACCCGCCTGCAGGCCGACTACAGCGCCGTGGACATGGATGCCCTGGGCTACGTCCATCGAGTGACCTTGCGGGTGACCTACTGACAGCCTCCGATCCCGCGCCGACGCTGCCCCGTCTGCCCCACCGCCCCGCGCACCTGCGGGGCGGTTTTTTTACCAATCAGTGGTGGCCAACCTCCCGGAAATTCCGTAACATCATCAAGTCCCGCCCCTGCGGGAACCGGTCGAGGGGGATCGGAGCGTCATTTCCAGCAAAGGCCGGGTCATGGCTTTCAAGTCCTGCCGCCGCGATCGTGTAAGCATCATCCATCTGCTGGCCTTCCTGTCGGCGCTCCTCCTGCCCGGAGCGGCCGCCGCGGTCCTGCATCCCCTCGACGGCGGGGGGAACTTCCACAGCTACGTGGAGATCGTCAACCGGTGGCGGGATGACGGACGCCTCGACGTCCTGGTGCTGATCGAGGTCAACAACGCCGATCTGGAGTACGAGGAAGAGGCCTCGGGCATGGTCGGCCGCCTCCGGGTCGAGGTGGAACTGGAATCCCTGGACGGCAGGATCATCGAGGAGAAACGGCAGGTCAGGACCCCAGGACTTTCGGCTCAGGACGCCGGCTCCCGGACCCTGTTCCAGATCTTCGGCGTGGTGCTCGAGGACGTTCCCTTCCGTACCGGCAAGGTCACGTGCCGGATCTACGACGTCAACCGTCTGAGGACCGGGCTCTACAACCAGCTGGCGCGCAAGAATTCCCGCAGCGAATCGGCGTCGCTGTGGTACGCCGAGGAATCGCCCCGCCCCGAACGGGGACTCGCCCTCGGGGATCCCCTCTTCCTGGCCCAGGCGCCCCTCAAGTCCTGGAACCCGGACAACGCCGCCAAGGCCGACCCGGTGAGCGGGTGGCTGCACGACTTCATGCATCCCTCGCGGCGGTTCGGCCTCCAGCAGGACAGGCTCCAGCTTTTCCTGCCCATCTGGCCTCAGGCCGGGGGGCTCCCGTCCGGGCAGGATCTCCCGGACTTGCGGGTCCAGATCACCAACCTCGACATGAACTTCGTCGTCAACGACACGATCCGGATCGACGAGCGGGGAAGGCTGGCCCTGGTGGCCGGGCGCTCCGCCGGGCTCTTCTACGAGCTGGACGTCAACCTCCTGCCCGAGGGACCCTACCGGTTGAGCCTGGCGCCCCTTGACGGTCAAGGACGGGGCGTGCTCCGGGATTTCAGCGTGGTCTGGCGGCTGGCCAATCTGGGGCGGCACCGCCACCAGGTCCTCGGCGAAGGCCGAACGGTCTTCCGGGGGAAGGAACTCGACAAGTTCCTGGATTCCAGTCCCGCCGTCCAGGAGAAGATGCTCGACGAGTTCTGGGACGCCCTCAATCCCGATCCCACCAATCCGGTCAACGAGGTCTATCTCGAATTCCAGTACCGGTTGGCCTACGTCCGCCAGTTCCTCGGCGGTTTCGGTGAATTCGGCGCCGCCGACGACCGGGGCGAGCTGTTCCTGATGCTCGGCCCGCCCGACGAATTGAAGATCGAGCGGATGCCCATGAACGAGATGGACCAGGACGACGCGCGCATCCAGGTCTTCAACCGGTTCGCCCCCGACCGGGAGGGGAGCTGGGCCAAGGGTGATCCGGCCGAGGGGACGTCCGAGCCGCTGAACCCCTACGACACCATCGGCGGCCTGCCCATGCCCAATTCCTTCCACGCCGAGAGGGAGCGGGGGGCGAAGAGGTACTCCGCGACCCACACCTACGCCTTCGAATTGTGGGTCTACCACAACGGCGGTCATGACTTGTTCCTTAACCGCTTTTCCCAGAGAGGGATGGGGCAGAGGTTCCTGTTCGTGGACCGCACCGGAGCCGGCGATTACGTCCTCGAATCCTCGAACGTCATGCAGGGGGACGAGTGAGCGGGAAGTCGACGAAAACGTTTGACTTGCCCCCCCCTCCTGCACTAATTATATCAA
>Ga0180009_10001352_pt1 | contig 30291 bp, 23 predicted proteins | sample OS_PC_MetaG_FD_123537 | JGI IMG/M metagenome (GOLD analysis project Ga0180009, IMG submission 123537) | Groundwater microbial communities from the Aspo Hard Rock Laboratory (HRL) deep subsurface site, Sweden - OS_PC_MetaG | ecosystem: Environmental > Aquatic > Deep subsurface > Groundwater...
ATGCCGCCTGGAACCGCAAGCGCTGGCAACCAAAATAGACACTCCGGTCGATTTATTTGTCAGCAATACGGTAGCGATCAACCGGCTCCTGGGGGATTCCGAAAAGGTGACCCTTTTAAAGTTCTCGATAGACCATATCTCCGGGGCACTGCTCGGCGATGCTCCGGGGCAGTCGGTTACGCCTGACCCGGCCAGTGATTCCTTTATCGCAACCATAAACCCCGCCGGTGCTCATCAGTTAACCGCTACGGATGAAGAAATTAAAAAGAATCTGGCGGCGACAACCGATATCCCTGCCAACCATCCCAAAATCATCAGCCTGGCTCGCAAAGCAGTGGGTGACGCCGGCACCACCGCCGAAAAAGTCGGCCGATTGGTCAAATTCGTTTATCAGTATCTTGAAGACGATTATACGGCCAATCCCCTGACCGTACTGGATATTATCGCCAAAAAGAAAGGCGACTGCAGCGAACATGCCCAATTGTTTACGGCCATGGCTCGTTCCCTGAAAATTCCCTGCCGGACGGTGGGCGGATTAATATATCTTGGTGATGCCTTTCAGGAATTCGGCCTGCACGCCTGGAATGAAGTCGTCATCAACGGTGTGTGGGTACCGGTTGATCCTGCCTGGGATCAAACTTTGATCGACGCAACCCACATCCGCTTTCCGGTGGACATATCCCAAGAATGGCAGATCATGGCCGCCATTGGGAAAATGAAGCTGACGGTTCTCCAGGTCGAACACAAAAAATGAGATGTTGATTATTTGATTGCGATATATTAAAGATCATAGGGTCTTCGCTGTTGAACCAAGGAAGGAGGAGTGTCATGTTCGAGGCAGCCGAATTGGGTTTACAGGTCACCAAAGAGGAATACAAAAGCAAGGTCCCTAAATTACGCGTGAGACTGCTCCACCTTCAGGAACGCCTGAAAAATGCTCCGTTTCCCGTGCTGATCCTGATCAACGGCGCCGACGGGGCCGGGAAAGGCGAAGTGGTCAATATTCTCCACGAATGGATGGATCCCCGCTTTCTGCTCACTTACGGATTCGGCCCCCTCACAAAGGATGAAAGCCAGCGGCCCCCTTTCTGGCGGTTCTGGCGGGCCCTTCCTCCCCAAGGTCGGATCGGCATTTTTTTCGGCTCCTGGTATACCCGCCCTATCATCAAACGCGCCTACGGGGAAATAGCGGACGAGGAGTTCGACGTGGCACTCCAGCGCATCAAGAGCCAGGAAAAGACCCTGGTGGACGACGGGATGCTGCTGATCAAATTCTGGTTCCATCTGAGCAAGAAAGATCAAAAAAAGAGCCTTAAAAACCTGAAAAAGGATCCCGAGAACAGCTGGCGGGTTTCCAAGTTGGACTTCAAACACCTGAAGATGTATGATCTGTTCCGCGGAATCGACGAAAACGCCCTGCGGGTCACCAGCACGGGAGAGGCCCCCTGGACCATCGTTGAGGCCGTGGACCGCCGGTACCAGTGCCTCACCGTGGGCAACCTGATTGCCGAACAGCTTGAGAAACGCCTGGAAGCCTGGGAAGCCGCAAAAGCAGCCAAGGTCGCCCAAAAAGAAAAAGGCGGCCTAAAAGATGCGGGGGCAGAAGAGCCGAGCCGCAAAAGTGCCAAGAAAATCGAGGCAGGCAAAAAGCACATCACCATTTTAGACAAACTGGATCTTACACGCACCCTCACACCCAAGGAGTACAAGCAGAGCCAAAACACCTTGCAGGGAAAGCTCAACAGGCTGTACCGCAAAGCCAAGAAAAAAGGCGTCGCCAGCATCCTGATTTTTGAGGGATGGGATGCGGGCGGAAAGGGAGGGGCCATCCGCCGGATCACCGGGGCCCTGGATTCCCGGGACTACCGCGTTGTCCCCATCGCAGCCCCTACGGATGAGGAGCGGGCGCACCAATACCTCTGGCGTTTCTGGCGCCACCTTCCCGACCAGGGCCACATCACCATTTTTGACCGCAGCTGGTATGGCCGGGTGATGGTGGAGCGGGTGGAAGGATATGCCCGCGAAGAGGAATGGGCCCGGGCTTACGCTGAGATAAACGATTTTGAAGAACAGCTTGCCGAACACGGCTACGCGTTGAACAAGTTCTTCCTTCATATCAGCTCTGAAGAGCAGTTGCGGCGTTTTGAAGAGCGCCAGAAGACCCCCTGGAAACACTTCAAGATCACCGAAGAGGACTGGCGCAACCGCGAAAAATGGGACCTCTATGAAAAAGCCGTCAACGAGCTGATCGAACGCACCAGCACGGAATACGCCCCCTGGACGCTGGTGGAGGCCGACTCCAAGGAATATGCGCGCACCAAGGTGCTGGAAACCTTCTACAATACCTTGAAACAAAAGGTTCGCAAAACTTAAAGGTGCTGTCCTTTAAAAACTCTCGGGCTCAAAGACTTCCCAAATGGTTTTTTCTCCGATCAGAGAATCTATCTTGCCCTGAATATCCCTTATTTCCCGGTTGCTCCTCCATTTCTTCCAGTCTTCAGCCGTCTCCCATTCGCTTATGACCAGGTATTCTCCGGGATTATCAAGGCTTCTTAATGTCTCGCGGGAAATATGGCCGGGTTGTCCTTTTGAACGGGAGCGTAATTCCGTTAGAAGCGGAACCACTAATTTCTTCTCATCCATTTGGAACGCGCGTTTACTTATAATTTTAACAGTCATCCTGTACCCCCTTTGATTCAAATCAGTTACGAGCCGTTATCAATCCACCCGTCCGTCCGATGAGCGGTGCAACGAGGCCGAGTGCGGCCGCGCCGAGGATCCCGGCCAAAGCCCCCTGCCCCGCATACTCGGGCCCCAGGGCCGTGTAGACAAGGACCCAAGGCGATGGAGGAAGGCAGCGCCACCAGCATAGCAGCCAGTCCGCCCCAAAGATCACCAATCCACGATGGTGTTTGCTCTTCGGCCTGTCCAGTTTGAGCGTTCATGACGTCACCTTATAGGCATGGCAACCGCTTCACGACACCCCCCTAACCCGGATTTTTCACGCGCCTGATGCGTTCATTTGACACAAAAACATAAAGACACAAAAGACACAAAAGATTTTTTTATTATTCTTTCTTCGCCTGCCCTGTTAAATTTTTAAAAAATCGGGGTCGATTTTTGTTAAAAAGTATTATCGAATATCGTTTAGTAAGCGAAATTTAGAACTATTTAACAGGGTGAACCTTAGAGCACTTGGTGGCAATTAAAAAAACGTACCGCCTCTCGAAACGTTTCCTAAATTACGTGTGCTGTGATGCGTCTTGCTTACGGAAAGGATTTGGCTTCGGTAAGCGCTTTCGCAAAGAACTCACGCCTTATGCGAGTAGATTCTGCCGGCGACACCCATTTGAGCGCAGCGGTCGTGCATCCTGTCACACAAGCCGGTTCAAGTCCTTCATCGATTCTATCTTTGCAGTAGTCGCACTTGAATACCTTGCCGGTCTCCGGATTCCATTGAGGTGCGCCCCAGGGGCAGGCCGTGATGCAGGATTTACAGCCGACGCACAGAGTAGAATCGACGAATACGATCCCATCTTTTACCCGCTTTTGCATGGCACCGGTAGGACATGCCGAAACGCACCAGGGTGTCTCGCAGTGAAAGCAGGGCATGAATACGAAATTGATTCTGGGAATGCCGCCGATCAGCTTCGGACCTACGGGGATGATCATACAGAAGGCCGGGCCGACCGGCAGGTCGTTTTTGGTCTTGCAGTGCACTTCACAGGCGTTGCATCCAATACACCTTTTCTTATCCTGATATAAATAGTAGCTGCTCATAGGATCGCTCCTTTCTGCTCTCGCCTTAAACTTTTCTCACAGTCACCACACAATCCGCAGTCGGACAGTTACCCCCGACGGCCACTTTCAGCAGCCCCTTCATGAAAATGTTGTCTCTCATGCCCTTCTTATAGGCCCTGGTTTGAAGCGGAATCTCACGGCCGTATCCATGCAGCGTGTAAACTACCTCCGGGTGAATGTAATCGGTTACAGCCGCTCGCACTTTCTCGGAGACACCGTCGCAGGAAACCTCCACAAGATCGCCGTCCTCGATTCCGAGTTTCTTAGCCTCGCCGGTGTTCATCCACAACCGGTTCTCGGATTGGATCTCGTTCAGATAGATGTTGTTGAGGGTGGTCCCCTGTGTATGAACCGCGATTTTGCCGGTAATCAGCGTGTAGCGGCCCTCAGGAGGGGACTTCGGGCTGATATATGGAGGAAAGGAGGAGATGCCGTTCTCCTCCAGAATGCTGGAAACGAATTCGAGTTTCTTGGAGGGCGTTTTGAAGTCCATAGCTGTCTTGCGGTCGAAAAGGATCTGTTTTGGAGTTAGTTCCACGTATCCTTTTTCGTCGAAGTCCGCCAGCTTGAACCCCATATCCTCGAGCTGCCAGGCGATCAGTTCCTCGATCGTATCATAGGGAAAGTACTGGCCGATTCCCAGCCGCTCGGCAAGCTGCTTGATGATCCACCATTTGGGTTTACTGTCATATTTCGGTTCGACGGCCTGGTTCCGGATCCACAGGGCCGGCTTCGGCCCGCCCTTGACGATCACCGGATCTGTCCTTTCGAGGTACATGGCCTCGGGAAGGATCACATCCGAGACCCATCCGATGTGGCTGTAATTGATATCAACCGAGACCAGCAGATCCAATTTCATAAGAGCGGCCTTGAACGCCTCCGGATCGGGAAATGAAGAGAGCGGATCGAATCGGTAGCAGATAAAGGCTTTGACCGGATACGGATCTTCATTTAATATGGCATAAGGCAGCATCTGCCCCAGCCCGTAATCAGGCGAAAGATGTTTATACTTCCATCCGATGCCGTCGAAACGCTTCTTTTCCACTTTGGGAGGCAGATTCACGAACTTCCTTAGCGGCTTGAAACCGCAATGCGTCTCATTTTTATTGAAAAGCAGACCTCCGGGTGCCTCGTAAGCTCCTAAGAGACCGTAAAGAATGTAGATGGAGCGTCGGAAATAATAGTCATCAGCACTTCGAGCCGTCATCCATCCCTGATGCAGTATGACGGAGGGCTTGGCATCAGCCAGTTCATGCGCCATCGTAATTATCTCTTTGGCTGAAACACCGGTTTCTTTCTCGGCCCACTCCGGAGTATAGGGCGCTACGAAAGCGACCAGTGCTTTCATTCCTAAAACCCAGTCATTGACAAATTCAGCGTCATACAGCTTTTCTTTCACAATGACGTTGATCAGGGCGAGGTTTAAGGCGTATTCGGTCCCGGGGCGCAGGATAAAAAAGCGGTCGGCTTTGGCGGCCGTATAGGTCCAGCGGACGTCCGTATACGTGAACTTCATGCCTCTTTCCAGGGCGTCAATGAAGTCCTTTGCTTCTTTGGTGCCGATGGATTCAAGGATGTTCCTTGAATAAAGGATGGTGTATTTGCAATGCTTCCAGTCATAGGTGACCGTGTTCCGCCTCTGACCGGCCATTCCATTGTGGGCGTTGTGGACACTGTTGGAGCAGGTGGCGTGCTGGTTGAAGTAATTGGGCGATCCAAGCGCCTTGATAAAAGCCTTGTGTAAATCATTAAAGGGTCCCCCCCTGTCGCCCAGGACGACACTTTCTCCGCCGTACGTGTCCGTTACCTTTTTGAGTTTGTTGGCAACATAGTCTAACGCCTCATCCCAACTGGCTTTTCTCCACCTCCCCGAACCCCGTTCACCATCTCGGATCATCGGGTACTGGACGCGTTCCGTATCGGTCTGTGTCGCTTTTTGAGCCGTTCCTCTCGGGCAAAGGTTTCGTCCACCCATCAGGTAGGGGTTGCCCCAAATGTGCTTGATGGCACCGTTTTCCACTTCTACTTCAATAGGGCACCGTACGCTGCACGTGGCACAGACGCTGAAAACTCTTTTTGTGTTAGAATCAGACATCTTTTCTTCCTCCCCAAAGTCCTGATCACTCTTTTATTTTATGAAAAGCGGCTATGCCGCTGATTGCCGAAAAACTAAAATCATATCCCTATCTCCGGAAGCCGTCTCCAGCCCTGGGCGGCACACTGTTAAAGTCTTTAAAACCAAATAATATATCATCACTTCCGACGGCATCAAGTCTTTCTTTTGTAGACGGAAAAATTTTTAATTCGGTTTAGCGCCCAAAAGGGCATTTGGGGAAAAAGCACGTTTGGCACTCCAGGCATATGGCCCCGTGGGCAAGATCGGCCAAATCCCTGCGGTTAATGGGCAAACCCGCCAAAAGGCGGGGCAATAAAAGATCAAAGCTGGTGCGCTTGAAATAGAGGGCGCAGGCCGGGACCCCGATAATCCGGGCCGATTCGATCCGGCCCAATAACGTCATAGCGCCCGGAAGAATGGGAGCGCCGTAGAGAATATCCGTGGCCCCGGCGTCTATAAGGCCCAAGCGGGTTAGGTCGTCGGGGTCCACCGAGAGCCCGGCGGTTGTCACCAAAAGTTCGGCTCCGGCTGCCAGAAGTTCTTTAACACCTTCGCTGATAGCTTGCCGGTCATCCGGCACGATCAGAGATTTGACCACCTCACAGCCGAATTTTTCCACTTTGTTGCGGATGATGGGAATGAAGCGGTCCTCAACCAGTCCGAGAAATATCTCGTTGCCGGTAACCAGAATGCCCACGCGGGCCGGTTTAACCGGTAAAACCCGAAATAATGGGTCGTCAGCCAGGACAGCCATGGCTTTATGAAAGTCACTTTTCGGCAAAAAGAGGGGAATGGCCCGGGTGCCGGCCACTACCCGACCCTGCATCACCAAAGTATTGCCGTGACGGCTGGCGCACATGACTCCGGGCACCAGATTGAAGGCCCGAAGACGGGACTTTTCAACCGTGAAAAGTCCATCATTAACGGCCGACAGATTGAGTTTACCTTCATGGGGCGGCATAACGAAAACGACCCCTTCCCCTGCCATAGCCTCGGCAAAGGCCGCCGCCGCTTCGTCTTCATGAATCCAATCGGGGCCGGGTTTGTTATCCTGCTCGAGGTACAAATGTTGCCGGCCCATCTGCTGCAGCCGGCACAGGTCTCCCACGGTTATGATCTGGCCTTTTTTGAAGGCAGCTCCCTTACTTTCTCCAGGGATTATTTGGGTGATGTCATGCAAGACCTTTCGTCCCGGTGCCTGGTCCAGAGACACGGCATGAAGCGACGGCACACAAGTTTCAGCCGCTGCCCCAAGCTCCTCCGGATCCAGAAACGGAGCTTCGCCCTGACAGGCCTTGCAAATACCGCCATCCTGGGCCGGATATCCCTCCCGGCACAGGGGGCAGAGAGCCACCTTTCCCCGCCTGCGTTTGTCTAAAAATTGCGGCCTGAGTTTAACGGCGTGCAATCCCAGAAGATTCCGACCGGCCGCCTTGATCTGGTCAAGCAGCAAGTCCTTATCCTGTTCTCGTTTAGGCTTCAGCTTTAGGTACCAGTTATTGATTTCCGGCCAGTCCTTTACGCGGGCGGGATCCAAAAAAACCCGCACCCCATCCCCGGTGTATTTGTCATAGAGGCTCAAGGCGAAACGGCCCAGGTCGATGACCTTAAGCCAGCCGTTTCCGATGGTGCAGGGGGTGAGAAGCTGGACGGCATCGGGCAGGCAGGCCCGGGTTTCCGCAAGCGCGTCAAATAGAATTCGCTCCGGCAGGCGGTCGCGGGCCGCTTCGACCATAATGCCCCCGATCACCACGCCGGGAGCTGCATTCCCATGAAAGGACGCAACCAGATCGAGGAACTCTTCAAAGGTATACGGACCGATGTTCATGTTCAACTCAAAATTTATAGCTACCGCCCGTCCACGAATCGTGGAGGCACAACAGCGTGTCCAGTTCAGAAATGAGCAATTTTTTCGTCAAGTCCCGGCCAAGGCGGGACACAAGGGTTTGCGGTGAAGCGTACTCAATGTACGCCGCTGATATTACCTTATAAGCCTCCAATAAGCAACATACCAACCCGAATATTTTCCATGAAACACCCCTTCCCAAAGGTGTTTCATAGAAAATATCTATATTTCATTATGATATACATTCGCCGGCTGCTCTAGGTAACTTTTTGGGGATCTGGATCGGTGTGGCCGACACTATACAGCTTTACCCTTCTTTTTTGTCTCACCATAAAGAAGGTCTTGTCAATTTTGTTCCAGACATCTTGTTCCAGGATTCTAGGAAAATCTTGGGGTAAGAGCCTTTCCGGCGAGAGTTTTATTTGCGCCTCTTTCAGGATTAACTCATGAAATTTGTGGGATTCATGCGTCAGCCATTCTGTTGCTGATCGACCTGAAAGGAGTTCTTTTGATGCCTGAACTATATCCGATGGTTCCACCATTAGTATCCATCCCCTTCCATGGGGTGCCACACTGACAAGCGAAGGATTGTCAATGACATCGGGATTGATATCAACGATTTTACCTTCCAGGGGTGCATACAGATGGAGGGTCTTTTCGTTTGCGGATATTATACAAAGAGGGTCTCCCTGACTGATAAAAGAATTAACGGATGGGAGTTTTATATCATTTATCAGACCGACGATTTGACGAGTAAAGTCATCAATTCCCATTCTGACTGTTCCATTGATGCGCTTTACCCAGATATGCCCCTCATCATAGAAACGGTCGGAAAGCATCTCGAATCCGCCGAACCTTTCTCTCTCTTTTGCTCTGGCCTCTTTCAACATAAAAACAGGATGGCTTGTGCTAAGATCCTCCATCCTCTGGTCTACTTCACAATTCCAGCACTGGAAATCATTGGCACATACTTTATAGGAAATGAAGCCCATACGCATGTACCGGCATTTTCGAAGCGGGCCGGGAAGCTTTCTCCATCTCAAAACATTTTCGTATTCCATTTTCATTGCGCCGGTAGGACATACATAAGCACAAGAGCCGCATCCGATGCAATCCTCTGACGGCATGTCGAAAGGTGTTGCCGTGCGGCGATTTCTTCCCCGGCCTACAAAATCTATGGCCCCCACTTTAGCCACATTCCGGCAGACTCTCACGCAGAGGCCACAAAGAACGCAATCGCTGTTCATCAGACTAAAACGGGTTTTTTTGACGCCAAGAGAACCTGCGAGGTTTATCACGGAGTCGATATTCGGACAACGGGCAAGCAGCAGCTCGGCGATGAGTTTCCTGCCTTTGATCAACCGCTCCGTGTTGGTTTTGACTATAATATTGTTCTTTGCGGGATAAGCGCATGATGGTTGCAGCCGGGTGAAACCATTCACAGTAACCTCTACCATGCACAAACGACATCCTCCATAAGGTTCCATATCCTTGTGATAACAGAAATAGGGAATTTGAATGCCCACTTGCTGAGCGGCATTCAAAATGGTAGTACCATCCTCAGCTTCAACTTTTTTCCCGTCTATTTCCAGGGTGATCATGGCTGTATCTTCTCCTGTTTAAATACATTTTACCTGAACCGGCTTAAAAAAGGATGCAATCTATTGTCGCGCTGCAGCTCCGAATCATGAACCGGCATAGAACCTAAACTTACAGGTAAAGAGTCTTTGCAGTTTGACAGGGAGGAATTGAAAGCATCAAGAGGACCAAGGGCATTTCCCGGTAGTGATATGTGCCTCAAAATCCTTTCTGAAGTCTTTTATGCCGTTTAGAATGATCAATGGGGCGCCCCCTCCAAGTGCGCATAAGGCGAAGTCCTTTATCATTTCTCCTAAATCTTTCAAATCGGTTAGATCTTTCATTGTTGAGCGCCCTTCGTATATGGCCGTCATTATCTCTTTCATTCGGAAAACGCCCTCTCGACAGGGGGCGCATTTGCCACAGGATTCCTCCACGAAAAATGAGAGTGTATGAAGGAGAATATCCACAAGACATGTCTCCTGATCGAGGACAACAATTACGCCCGAACCAATCATCGAACCTATATTTCTCAACGTCTCGGGATCAAGTGATATGTCCAGTTTTTCCCTGGTCAAAAAACTGCCAAAAGGACTGCCCACTTGTACCGCTTTTATTTGGCCTCCATTCAAAGGACCGCCGGCCATTTTGAATATTACATCCTCTAAGTTTGTTCCCAAAGGGACCTCATACAGACCGGGCTGTTTTACTTTACCGATTACGGAAAAAATCTTTGTCCCCTTGGCCTTTTCTGTGCCGATGCCGGCATACCATTCACCGCCATGCTCTATTATGAGGGGAATATTCGCCAAAGTTTCCACATTATTTACGATGGTCGGTTGCTCCCACAAGCCCCTTTCAATGGGAAATGGCGGCCTCAGCCGAGGGTCGCCCACTTCCCCTTCGAGGGAATCCATAAGGGCGGTTTCTTCACCGCATACGTATGATCCGCCCCCTCGAATGACTTTTAAGGTGAAGTTGAATTTAGACCCTAAAACGTTTCTCCCTAAAAGACCGTAGCGTTTTGCAATATCGATAGCCTTGTTCAGGAACTGATAGGTATGGGGGTATTCCTCACGCAGATAAATGATCCCCAGATGACTGCCAATGGCATATCCGGCCAGAACTATTCCCTCAAACAGCTTGAACGGATTTCCCTCCATAATCGTTCTATCTTTATAGGCGCCGGGGTCTCCTTCATCAGCATTACATATAACAAATTTCTCTTCACCTGTAGCTTTCCGTGCCATATCCCATTTGATGCCGGTGGGGAACCAGGCTCCGCCTCTAACCCCTTAGTCCGGATCGAATGACCTCCTCCAACACCTCCTCTGGACTCATATGATAGAGCGCTTTATACAACGCGGAATATCCTCCCATCGCCACATATTCCGGCACACTCAGAGGGTCTATGACACCGCAATTTCCCAGAAGCAGCCGGTGCTGATCCTTAAAAGGAGATGCTTCTTGATAGTCGGGAACCTCATTCAAGAGGGGATCCGGTCGACCGGGTAAGGTCGGGGCTCCGATTTTGCAAAGCAATCCTTCCTTGGTAATCTTTTTTCGTCTGATATCCAGCATCATCTGTTTGACCTTTTTAACGGTCATTTGAGTATAGAGAAGCGGTGGCTTGCCGGGCATCCTGACAATGGCCATGGGTTCCAGATCACAGAACCCTGAACAACCCGTCCGGCATATGGACATCTTCAAGGCCTGTCTTTCCTTTTCTCGGCTCATCCCTTCAAATATATCATCTGCGCCAAGGGCCAAGCCGCAGGTAGATGTCCCTATACTGATTTTGGGTCTTTTGGGGGTTAGAGATCGGATGCCCATTTCCTCTAATTTATTCAAGTCCCAAATATTTTGAATCTTCATTCTGAATCCTTTATCCTTTCCTTAAGAATTTCAAGGATCTTCTCTATATTGAGTTGAGAGTGGGCCTCCCCGTTGAAAGAGGCATTGGGCGCTATAGCGCAGAGTCCCAAACAGTTAACTTTCTCCAAAGAGAACTTTTTATCCCAGGTCGTCTCACCAATTTCGACATTTAAATGGGACTTCAAGGCCCCTATAATTTTATCTGACCCCTTGATATGGCAGGAAATACCGTCACATACCCTAATCTCCGTATCACCTTTTTTCCAAAGGCTAAAGGCACTGTAAAATGTAGCCAGTCCATAAACATTGGCAACCGGCACCTTCAACAGTTGTGCGATATAATTGAGTGATTCCGTCTCCAATTGCTTGTCTTCTTCCTGAATCTCATGAAGAATCGCAAGGATAGCGGCCTTTTCATGCCGGTGTTTAGTCACTATTTTATTTATTTTCTCCCTTTCCATCTAACGCCCTTTCTGGTTCACATAGAACGAAACCGGAACAGCTCCCTTGAAATTCAGAGGTGCGAAAAAGGCACCCAATCCAATATTTTTAGGATCATAGTAGGAATCAGCAAACAAAAAAACCACCAATGAGGTTTTCTGCCTTGATCTTTCTGGCACAAACCGGACAGACGTGACCCGAATATTTGGTCTTTTGATTGCCATCCAAACGTTTCAAGACAAAATCCAGTTGTTTTTGGGAGACAAATGAGCTGCCGCAGGAAGTACATGTGATCAGTCGATGCCGCGCCATCTCGGTGCCGCACATGCGAAGTGTTCTCATCCCATCTTTGTCTTGCATATTGATGGCTGCCGTGGGGCAGTTAAGGACACAGGCGCCACAGCCGATACAATAACCGGCAGGACGATGGAAATCCGTCTCCTCAGTGGCGTTTCTGTCCACATAAGAAAGGTGTATAGCATCCAACCCCATCTGGTCCCGGCATACCTCGATACACCGTCCGCAGCTAATGCAAATATCACAGCGCAGACACCTTTTTGCTTCCTGAATCGCGCTGTTAACAGACATACCAAGTTCCACTTCTTGAAAACTTCCCTCTCTGGTTTCAAGATCTACCATGGGGGTGACAGGCCTGGAGGGAAATGATTTTTCATGAGATGAAATTTCAATGACCCGGACTTGCTGACGTCGGACCGGTATCAGTGTAAATTTAGGATAAGTTTCTCCTCTCAAAGAACGGTGGATGGCTTCTGCAGCTTTTTTGCCGGAAGCAACGGCTTCTATAACAGTGGCGGGTCCGGTGACCACATCTCCGCCGGCAAAAACTCCGGGGATAGAAGTCTCCATGGTGACCGGATCGACGGTGATCAGGTTTCTTCTCGTTAATTCCAAACGGTTGACCGGTCTCAGACTTTGAGTATCCACTTCCTGCCCAATGGCGCATATGATGGTATCTGCCGGAACGATATGTTCTGTCCCTTCCAAAGGAAGAGGACGTCTTCGACCGGTTGCATCGGGCTTACTCAGTCCGTTTCGAATGCACTCAAGTCCGGCCACCTTTCCATTTTCACCATGGATGCGAATTGGAGACAATAGAAAGTCCAAAATTGCTCCCTCTTCCTCCAGAGCCTGAATTTCTTTTGGGCGGGCAGGCATTTCCCGCTTGGTTCGCCGGTACACCAAGTGAACTTCTTCAGTGTTCAACCTGAGGGCGGTACGTGCGCAGTCAACCGCGGCATTACCTCCTCCTATGATCATTACCCTTTTGCCCACCTTTGCTGTTCCCTGGCGGGCTTTATAGAGAAAAGTTAGACAGTCCTCGACTCCGGAAAAATCTTTTTCTCCCTGAATGGCAAGACGCATGGGTCTATGAGCGCCAATCCCCAGAAAAATCGCCTGAAAGCCTTGTTTTTTTAGAGATTCCAGAGAGATATCTCTTCCAAAAGCAACCCCTGTATGAATATCAACGCCCATTGCCTTAATATAGTCAATTTCCAGATCTAATATGTCACGGGGCAGCCTGTAAGCGGGTATCCACCACCGGAGCATACCGCCGGGTTCGGACATGGATTCAAAAATTGTTGGTCTGTAGCCCTTTTTGGCCAAAAAGTAGCCCGTGGAAAGGCCTGCCGGACCGCTGCCGATGACTGCGATTTTCTCTTCAAATCGATGGGGGGCCTTTGGGGGCGCGATCAATCCTTCCTCGCAGGCCTTGTCAAAGGCAACACGTTTGAGCTGGCAGATGGCGATGGGCTTATCCACTATTCCCCGCCGGCAAGCCTTCTCGCAAGGGTGGACGCAGATTCGGCTGAGCGTCCCGGGCAACGGAAGATCCTCTCGCAGCACTTCCAGGGCTTCTTTATATCGTCCCATCCCCACAAGGGCCACATAGGTCGGTGCATCGACACTGGCTGGACACGCCAGCTGGCATGCAGCAGCGGAAAGGGTAACACAGTCTCCGGTGGGACAATAATGGGCTTCTATGTGACTAAGGAAGACGTCTCTGTCTTTATCCAGAGCAGAGGCAACTATACGGCCTAAATCCATACAGACTTTATCAGCACCGTCTTTCACCAGGGACTCGGCTAGATTGTCCATGACCGCAAGGTGGTTAGTCCTCCCCTTGCCATTGCAGATATCGTCCAAAAGCTCTAACAGCCTTCCGATTTGCTTTCTGCATAGAGATTGGGTGATTTGTCCGGGCGGAATTTCTGATATTGTGTTAAATAGTTTCTTAACCGGGCAAAGGTGATTTGTCATATCAAATACTCAACGATTAATTGTAAATATATTAAATTATTATTATGTAATTTTGTCAATTTAAAAACCACACTCAGATTTTTTTGTCAACGTTAATTTTTAGTTAAGTATCTATAACGCTTTAACTTTTCAAAAAACTTAGGCAGATCATCATGCCAAGTCCAAGAGCCGATTCTAGCACTGAGTGTTTATTTCAAAATGTTGTTTTGACCGGTTTTCTTCCCCGCAAAACCCATCCTAAAGGACAAGATTTGCAGGGAACTTCATAATCATTATTAAAGTTGAAAGTATGTGGTTCAAATAATTTAATGATATAGTGTAACCAATTGCTACGGCGACTGCATTAAAGGCTACAGTGTTATAATTAGTTGTTTTTACATATTTATTTATAACATCTTTTCTCATATCTCTTCCATGCGTAGCTAATTTAATCACATCTATTCCTCCCTTCAAAACGCCGTTTTTCAATTTCGACAAGAAAGTTGAGCTATAATTTAATGATATCAGATGGATAGATTAATAACAATCTGTCTGATAATAGTTGGCATTCAGATTGCAGTTAAAAAGGACAACACTGAGCTTATCGGAAATAAATATAATCGAAGCTTCATCTTCCACAAATGGAAGTTTAAGTTCAATAGGAATTCCGGCTCAACGCCTGAACTATCAGGTTACTTTAAAGGCTAGCCGGGTAAAGATTTAGGAGGTTGTGAAAATGAAAGCAAAAGAATACATGCATAAAAAAAGAGGGAAGAAACGCCTTGTCGGGTTTCAGGTGGAGGAGGATGAATGTATTTGGATGAAGGCCGGGGTTGTCAATTTTCGATTATGCGATAATGCTTTTGATTGCTACAATTGTCCCTTCGATGCTGGAATGCAGCGCGCCATGAGCCCCAGGGATCATGCCGAGATCGAATTGAAGGAACCTGGATGGGTCGATCATTTAAAGAAACACTATCATGGCCCGGAACGGCCATGTCGCCATGCCTTAACAGGACGTATTGATGCTCCCAAAATCTGTCCGATGAATTATGAATGCTATCATTGTGCTTTTGACCAGATGTTAGACGAATTTGATATCGGAAAACTTGGCGATCCGCCCGACTACGTTTTAGCATCCGGTTATAAAATGGCCAAAGGTTATTATTATCACCTGGGACATTGCTGGGTCCGTTTCGATCATGGGGGACGCGTCAAGGTTGGATTTGATGACTTTATGGTCAAGCTGTTCGGTGCATCCCAATTTCTGGCCCTGCCGCCTTTGGGTGCGACCTTGAAAAAAGATCAGGTCGGATTAACGTTTGGTCGTGACGATCATAAAGCCGCCTCACTCTCTCCGGTGACCGGTACGGTGCTCGCCGTAAATCAAAAGGTCCACGATAATCCCGAGATACCCCATGAGGACCCTTACCATGAGGGGTGGCTTTATATTTTGGAACCGGACATGCCCAAAAAAAATCTGAAAGGGCTCTACTACGGCAAAGAGAGCATGCAGTGGATAGAACACGAGAGCCAGAAGCTGTTGAGCCTGATGGGACCGGAATATGAACGTCTGGCGGCCACGGGCGGCCGGTCGATCAGTGATGTGCTCGGTAATTTCCCGCAGCTCGGGTGGGATCTTTTGGCAAAAACGTTTCTTAGAACCGCGAAAATATAACGTCCAGATTTCCAAGATAAAAATTTAGTTAGGGGAGCTGAAGACCCTTTGTTTTCAGGTCCGCATACGGTTTAGGCCGGTTAGAAGTCATAGTCATAGGCATCATCATGCGCCGGCCTAACGTCTTTCATCATTACCACAACATCGACAGGCTGGTTGTCCCTGTCTTTGACCATGTTCGCAATCACGGCAGCACGATAGAAACCTGCTCTGGTAAAGGCATTGATGGCGTCAGTACTGGGGTCGGGAATCTCGGCAATGAGTTTTTCGATCCCGAGATTGTAGGCGATATCGGCGATCTCTTTAATCATCAGATGCCCCAGACCGGCACCCCGGTAGTCTTCACGTACAAAAATCCGCACGGTTCCCAGATGCCATTTCCAGCCGGAGCGGCGGCGATTAATCGTGGCATCGGCAATAATGGCGTCATCTTTTAGCGCCAAAAGGGGTAGTGTCTTTTGGTAGTCAAGGTTTTTCGCCCATTTTTCAACGACTAGTCGGTTGCCAACATCATCACGCAAATAGCGCGCATCGTCCCTGGAAACCCCTTTGAAAAACTCATACAAGGCCTCCTCATCTTCCGGAACCATAGCACGCAGAAGCATCTTGGTACCGTCTTTTAGTTTTGTCTCTTTTTGATATGTGTTTAAATCAATCTTCGGATAGATGCTTGGATCCAACATAAAATCACCTCCTTTCAATTACTGACAGCATGTTGGTTCTTCTCTCCCCTAACTTTATTCTTTTTGGTAATCACAAAGATTAGCACCGGCGACAACCATCTTGTTCGTGCAACTTTTTTATAAGACCACGTACAGTTGTCAGACGATAATTATTCCAGATTCGCGGCAGATAATGGGTGGTCTAACTGGAATTGATCAAAGTAGTAACTATTTGAATAGCAATTTTAATGCCATTTTGAAAAATGAGGCAGCCTTACGATTAACTAATTGAAATAGATAAAAAATGTCGAGTTAGGACAGGGAAAATTAAAAGTAGGGACTTTTTGCACTATTTCAATCTTGCAATGAATCATATGGATAACATGGCAATTTTGCAACAGTGTCTGCAATTGTGCTTGTCATATTTAGCGGGTTTGCTTTGATACTGCTTAATTTACGACTCTTAAAAATATGCTATATTTGCACAAATAGTTTTCTGATTTGCAATAACGCTTTCTATTGACAGTTAAATTGCATCTATGGCATTATGTCTAAAATTAGACGTTTAAAATACGACCCACAATACGACTTAAACGCAAGGCATGAGGCAGATATGACCGATTATACTGAGAAATTCCTCGACAGGGTTTTCAACAGCGTTGCCGATCCTTTTGCCATTTACAATCATGATTTTCGAATTCTCAAAGTGAACCAGGCCCTGATGACCCTTTTTAAACTCTCTGCCGACCAGCTTATCGGCAAGTATTGCTATAAGGTTTTTTATCACCGTACGACGATTTGCCAGGAATGTCATGTTAAAGAGGTCTTCGATACCGGTAAACCGCAGATGCAGGTAAAGCACATCCCCACGCCCGATGGAAACAAACGCATTTTCGAAGTACATTCCTGTCCAATCACTGACCGCCGGGGTGTAACCATTCAGGCTGTCGAGTACATCAGAGATATTACCGAGCGCGAAACCCTCGAAAACCAATTGCGAGGATCAAAAGAACTCAACGATATTATCATCAACAGCATTTTAGAAAACCTCATTCTCGTTGATTCTAAAACTTATCGGATTATCCAGGCCAATAATTCCTTTCATGCCCGTGTAGGCCTCGAACCTCCTGATGCAGCAGGAAAATTATGCCATGAGGTTATTTTAAACAGCCCCATACCCTGTAAGGAGGCCGGGCTGCGGTGCCCGGTGGAAGAAACCGTTCGAAAAAATGGCCCGACCCGGCTGGATAAAATTTATCCGGATGCCGCGGGAGTGGATCGGATACTGGAAGTTTCCACCTACCCGATCCTCAATGCTCAGGGGGAGATCAGTTCGATAGTCCGGTTAGAACGCGATGTCACCGAAAAGCGGAAAATGGAGCAAGCTTTGGCCTTCCGCTCCAAGGAGTTGCAGAGAACCCAGCATCAACTGGAGACGCTTTTTGAAACTTCACGGCAGGTGAACGCTAAAAATACTCTCATAGAATTGGTTGACTTTATTCACCAAATCGGTCAGCAAATCTTTTCCGACTCAGAATTCCTATTTTTTCTTTTGGAGGCCGGAAACCAAAATTTTCTGGATTTGGAAGGCTGCAATTCAAGCGTTGTAGAATCTCTGCACCGCATGAAGCAGAAACTTGATCTGCCACGGAATGCTTCCAGCTTTATCCAGTACCTGCAAAATATCAGGGAGCCTCACATCATTGGTTCAGAGTACAGCAATAACACTCCTCATTTTTTAAGCCGAATCTCAGAAAGTTATCAAAGCTGGTTCGGTCTGCCAATCTCGTCACCACAACAGTGCATTGGCTACTTTGTGCTGGGGTCACCGTTTGCTCGTGAGGATTCTCGAGAGGATATGCAATTTTTTTTAACCTTATTCAGTCAGGTCGCCGGACATATTCGACATCTCATTATTCACGAAAGTGAAATCAATCTCCTTCAGCAAAGGGTAACCGAACAGACTTCGCATGGAAAAATTATCGGCCGGAGTAACGCGATGCAGAAAATTTACGAACTGATCGATCTGGTTGCAAGCTCCGATGCCACCGTCTTAATCACTGGTGAAAACGGTACGGGCAAAGAGTTGGTCGCCCAGGCCATCCACCGGCAGAGCCATCGCAAAAATGGGCCTTTTGTGGTAGCCAACTGCTCGGCCTACTCGCCGACCCTCCTGGAAAGCGAGCTTTTTGGCCACGAAAAAGGCGCTTTTACGGGCGCCATCAAGCGCAAAATCGGTCGCATTGAGCGCGCTCAAGGGGGCATCCTGTTTTTAGATGAGATTGGTGACACTTCTCCGGCCACCCAGGTTTTGCTGCTCAGGTTTCTCCAGGATCACTGCTTCGAACGGGTCGGCGGGGAAGAAACCATAGAGATCGATGTTCGGGTACTGGCGGCAACCAACCGGGACCTTTACCGGGAAGTGGAAACGAGCCGATTCAGAGATGATCTCTATTACCGCCTAAACGTCATTACCATCGAACTTCCGCCCTTGCGCGACCGCAAAGAAGATATCCCCATACTCTGCAACCATTTTCTTCAAAAGTACCGCCTGAAAGAGGAAAAAAAAATTCAAGCATTTTCACCGGATGCGATGCAAGCCCTGATGGATCACGACTGGCCCGGCAATGTCCGCCAGTTGGGAAACGCTGTGAGCCATGCGGTAATCCTGGTCCAGGGTCAGGTCATTGAAAGAAGGCACCTGCCTCAATTCCTCAAGCAATCTGCACCTGAACCTTCCGTTACCTCCCTGGTTGAAAATGAGCGGCGGCTGATTCTGGGAGCGCTTCAGGAATCCAATTGGAATAAACATGAAGCTTCCCGGCGTCTGGAAATAAGCCGCAGCACCCTTTACAGCAAAATCCGCCGTTACAGCCTTGAAAAAGGGACCCATTCTGTATGAAATATGAACAATTAGGGTCCTTTTTTGTACAGCCCTAAAGTTCCCGTATAGATCCCGCTGTATAGATTTGCCTGCAAAATTGGAGTCCGATTCCGTACACCAATCATAATCTCACCGGAAGCGGCGCTTACCGGCCTCCACCGCATTTTATTTTTTTTAAACAGACAACTATCCGGATTTTAATCAAAACCATCCATGAAAGTCTGAATTTTTACGACCTTTTTCATTCCTGGCAGGAATCTTGTATATGTAATCTTATCCAATTGTCCAAAAGCGTTTTGTTTCTCTGCTGTTAACGGTTTATTTTGCTTAATCCGGCAACAACCGCTTACATTACCAGAAAGGAGGTGAGATACCACAAGAAAGACCGCCTCCTCCCAGCAAACGATTGTCGAACTGATATTGTAAAGAAAGACAATTGCGCTTGTGCTGCGGCAAGGAGGAGTTTGGATCTAGTCTAAAGCAAAACCAATGGATGGGAGGTCAAAATATGGCAGAAATAAGAGATGTGGAAATAAACAGCAGGAAGGACACCCTTCCGCTGATGAGCCCCGAGGTCAGGCCCTGGCCTGTGACGCCGCCTCCTTCGCCGGAAGAAGTGGCCAAGGTGTATGCCAAGCGGAATGCGGCCAAGTTCGGCCAGTGGTGTGAGGACAACCTCAGGTTCGAGTACAGCTTCGGCAAACCCGAGGCCCTTCAGGGTCTGAGGGTGCTCTGTATGGGGTTATACCGGATGGGCAACAAGTTTTGCTCCACGTTGCTGGCCGAAGCCGGGGCCGAGGTCATCAATATCGAACCGCCCGAAGGCGACCCTTTGAGAAAACTCACGCCCTTCGGCCGAGAAGAGCTGATGCTTAAGGACAGGGGTACCGGCGAAAAGTGCGGCCTGGATTTCATCCATGAGATGAGAAACAAGTACTCCATCACACTGAATATCGAAACCGACGAGGGCAAGGAGATATACAAAAAGCTCGCGGCCCACGCCGACGTACTGATCGAAGAGTATCCCCCGGGCTATATGGACAAACTCGGTCTGGGCTATCGCCAACTATCAGAGATCAACCCCAAACTGGTTTACTGCTGGATCGGTGTACGCGGATCGTGGGGCCCATACAAGGACAAACTCTCCAAATTCGGCCAGTGGACCCTTGAGCCTTTCGGCGGCTGCGCCAATTCCTTTGTGCACAACACCGGCTTTCCCCAGGACCAGCTTCCCCGGGGCAAGGGCGGCGATCCCACGCGGTCCGGTGTCTGGTTTGCCGACTATGTCGCCGGCGAGCAGGGCGCCTGCAGCATCCTGGCGGCCATCAACTGGCGCAATAGATTCAGCGGCGAGGGCCAGTTCATCGAGGTTACCGGCGCTGAAACCCAGATGGACATTCTTGATTTTGACATCGGCTGGTACGGCTTCAACAAGAGCATCAAGGCCCGAACCGGCGGCTGGGATCCCAATTTGAACCAGTACGAGTGGAACCCCTGCAAGGACGGCTACATGATGATCGGCGGTCAGACCGACCGGCTCTGGTACCGTATCGGTATGTGCATTGAGCGGGATGAGTTGCAGTTCGGCAGACTGATTCACGAAGATCCCTTCCTCAAAGAGATGGGGGCCCGCAACGCACTCCAGGCCCTGATCAAAACCTATACCGTGACCACGCGCTGGCTGCGGGACATGAACCGGGTTGAAGCCGAGACCAAGCTGCTTCAGTATGAGATTGCGGCCGGGCCGGTTCTGTTCATCGACGAGGTCAGTGAATTCCCACACTTTAAATACCGTCCCTGGGTTTACACCATCGACAGCGACCAATACGGGACCGTGCTGTATGCAACGTCGCCGAACTCTTACCAGTACAGGACGCCGCACCGGGTCAAGTGGATCGGAAGGCCTTTAGGGAAGGACAACTTTCTCAAATACCTGCAGTGGCTCGGCATGGGCCAAAACGAAGTCAGAAAACTCAAGAGCAAGGGGGTGATATAATGGCAAAAGATTTGAGAGAAACAAGGATAGAGGATCTGCCAGGCCCCAAGAGCAAGGAAGAGCTTGAAGAAATGAAGATGCCTTATGAGGAGTACTGCCGGGCCGCCTTTGATCCGGGCAATGAACACACCAAACCCGAGCCGCTCAAGGGCATCCGCTGGTTGAGCACCACCATGTATATCTTCACGCCGCATTCCGTCTCTAACCTGGCTGAGCTGGGGGCCGAAGTGATCAAGGTAGAGATGCCGAGGATGGGCGATCCCATGCGGCATACATCTCCTTTCAACGAGGCCTATCTTTATCCGCTGCACGACACCCGGCCGATGACCGGTACCGGTTTTGGTTTTCTGGGTGCCAATCCCAGCGAGTTCCACATTAGCATGGATTATCACCTGGACGAGATCAAGGATGCCTTTTACCGGCTGGTGAAGATGTCCGACGGGCTCACCGAGTGCTACCGGCCCGGAACCTTTGACAAGTGGAAACAGAGCTACCTGTATCTGCAGGAACTCAATCCCAGGTTCATCTATGTGTGGGGCGGCGGTTTCGGCTACGGTCCCAAGGTGTTTGGAGGCTCCTACGACATTCTGGGACAGGCCCACGCCGGGCTGGCATCCATCACCGGTATGCACGATTTTATGGGCGGCCACTGCGCCAAACATTCCAACTGGTGCATCGACTGGTATTCCGGAACCCAGATTACCTTCGGCATTCTAGCGGCCATCCACTGGCGCGAAACCACCGGGCTGGGCACCATGATCGAGTTTTCCCAGGTGCAGGCGGCCACCCGCTGCCTGGGTTATACCACACCCATGTACGGCCGGTTCGGCATTGTGCGCCAGCGCTGGGGCAACTGGGACACGCAGCTAAGTGTGCACGGCATCATTCTGTGCGGAAAATCCGACTTTCCGGATGTTAAAAACCCGCAGGACAAACATGATGCCCGCTACGTCATGGTCTCGGCCTTCCAGGATGCGGATTTCAAAGAGCTGTGCGCCATCACCGGGATGAAAGATCTTTACAATAAGTACAAGGCGCACAAGGACCGGGTCGAGGCCGAGACTCAAGTGGAAATCTATGCTGCCCTGGAAAGGTGGGCCGAGGATAAGTCCAGGTCGCAAGTGGTAAAGATCTTGCAAGATGCCGGACTGCTGGCTGAACCGGTGATGAACGACAGGGAAGTTTACGAGTGCGATCACTACAGGCAGAGAGGCACCATCCGGTGGCTGGATGACCCCATCTTCGGTGACGTCCTCACCCAGAGCGGTTACAGCTCGGGATTAATGTCCAAGTCGCCCAGGAGACAGAACTGGATTTGGCGGCCGGTGGGTGCCGATAACGTGAAGATCTACCATGAGCTGCTCGGTTATCCGACTGCCACTATTGAAGAGTGGTACAATAAGAGCTGGATATAAAAGGAGGAGAGCGCCGTGTGTGATATTATCTGGTGTAAAAAGGAAATTAATGGCAAAAAGTGTAACACCGTTAATTATCTGGACCCTTACTGTTTCTGGAACTGGGAGGGAACCGTAAACTGTGCCGAATGCAAAACGGTGTACTACATTCACATGATTCAGGGTTTTATGTACAAGGGCCCTGAGGAGAAACCAGGCGTAAAGCCGGACACCAGCCCGCTGTATGCGGATAAGCCTCTGGAGGGTTACAAGAACTATTTGCCGGGCATCGAAGGCCGAACCAGACCGTATCAATGTCTGCCCAGGGATATCTACCTGGGCAAAGCCGACATGGTCAAGTTCAGCGCCAGGGGCCGGCCCGTGAGAGGCTGGCGCCCGCAGCCCCCGTCTGCCGGCATCGCCGGAAGCTTTGGCTTTGAATGGGATATTCAGAAACTGTCCCCCGAAGTATGGGAGGAGTATCAGCAGAAACTGGCGAAAGGCGAAGTAGGCGAATGGTAAAAAAAGAAAGGAGTGTTACATGGCAGAGTTAACACCTGAAGAATTTCTGGACACTGTTCTGGTGCCGGAAAAACAAAGTGATCATATATGCTGGCAGTGCAGGTACTTGAGGCCGGTTCTCAAAGGTTCCAAGTTTCCGCCCGCAGATATCATCGGCTGGTGCATGAAAATCCACTGGCCCGACTACTGGTGCGTTGCGGACTTCAACGTGGTCAAGAAGTGTTACGCTCTTGAGCCGAAAAAAAAGAGGTAGGATAAAGGATCTTTAAGACCTGTTGAGGCAGGTGGAGACTGGAGAAAGCACAAAAGGATCCGAAGCATAAGCCTGTAAAACTTTCCGCCGATGCTTGGCTTGGCGGGAGTAAGCAAAACATCAAGATGTAACCATTGCGACAAGCTTATGCTTTGGCCTGGAAAAAGGAGGTAAGCATGCCTGAAAAATGTCGCGTGGGTGTCTGCGGGTTCGATCCCATGCTCGTGAAAGGGTATCTGAAGACAGGAGCCAGAGCATTGTGGTGGCATATATCCGACGAGCTGTACGAGGAGTTTGACATGAAGCCGGGAATAAAGGTTTCTGGTAAGCTATTGAAGGTTTACGCCGGCAAAACCGGCAAAGAAGCCGCAGTTCCCAATGAGCCCTTCGAATGGGTAGCGTCCAAGGAAACAGGCCTTGTTATTCTGATTCCACCTGAAGTCATCGCCAAATACAAGCTCACCGAATTTCATTTTATAGAACTGCTTGTTGAAAAGATCGACGGCAAAGACGTCTACCCCGGTAAAGAGAAGATGAGTGAGAAGTTCTGGCCCGAAGATATGATGAAGCTCGATTACGTTCTGGATTATTCAGAATAGTCCCATAACCTGTAAGGGCCGTTTGCGGGTGAGGGGTGCCGGCAGAATATAAATTGAATTCCTCATTAAGGAGTGCGTGTTGACCGTCTCGTAAACAAACTCCCTATGAGTAACATCAAAATATTTACGGCCCCCTCACCCTATTCAAACTCTTGTACCCGAAGTGCCCCGATACCATCCTAAAGGTTTGATCAGTACTTCTTGCCCTAATTTCCCTATTAAATCCAAAAACCTGGTCGGAAACCGAAAAAACGGATAACCATTGAATTCTCAAGGCGAACATACTGTTATTATCTTGCTGGTCGCTTCTAGCGCCATCCGCAATTACATGCTCAGTCTATGCAGGAAAAATAACTATGATTTCTTTGTAGCAACTGGTCCCGAAGATCTGGTAAGAAAAATTAAAAAGCTGGACAGCACGATTGCCTTTGTGGACTTCGAAGCCGTAACCACCTACGGTGCCTGGATCTACTCAAGAATCAATGCAACTGGCGCCGACTGCAATGTCATTTTGCTTAGTGATGAAAATCATAGAAGCCTTATCAAGGAGGCCATGGAGTTTGGTGTTTACGCCTGTATCCTTGCCCCTTACGAAAAGTGGGAAGTGCTAACCATGGTCAGGAACATTCTATCCAAAAAAAAATGCAGGGCCGAAAAAAAACATACCAAGGCTAGAATTAAGATGGTTTAAACCAAGCGATTATACGCTCAGCGCGCTCTTGATTTGGGCGTAAATCTGGTTGTTGCTAAACCCCATCAGCACCGGTGCTTCAGAAGGACAGGCCGCTGCGCATGCGCCGCAACCTTTGCATAATGCCTGGTTGACTTCGGCCACACATTTCTCATCATCGAATGTGACGGCACCAAAGGGACAGACATGAATGCAACCCAAACAGCCTGAACAGCGTTCCGGGGCAATGTAAGATACAACACCGCCTATTTTTATCTTTTCCATGGCCAGCAGCGTTACGACTCTCGCTGCCGCAGCCTGTGCCTGGGTTATGGATTCATCTATCGATTTGGGAGCATGGGCCAGTCCGCAGAGGAAAACACCATCGGTCGCAAAATCTACCGGCCTCAACTTGACATGCGCTTCGGTAAAAAAGCCGTCTCCGCTCAACGGTACCTTAAAAAACCTGGCTATCGGCAAACTTTCCGGCGGCACAATGGCAGTTGCAAGCGTAAGCAGATCGACCTCAATCTTAATCGGCCTGCCCAGGATATGGTCGGTCAGCTCAATCTCAAGGGCGTCATTCGTCGCAGCTGCCAGAGGCTTGTTTTCCGGATCATAACGGAAAAAGAGAATGCCTTCCCGGCGAGCCTGATGGAATAGATCCTCCCGCTCTCCATAGGTGCGGATGTCACGATAAAGGACATAGACGGCCATGTCCGGATTGCGCCGTTTGAGTTCTAACGCACTCTCGATGGTGTGAGAGCAACAAACCCTGCTGCAATATGGACGCTCAGGGTTTCGTGACCCCACACATTGGATAAAAGCGGCCGAGCGGAGGTTTTGCAGCAAAGGATCATCTTTGATAAAACGCGCATCCAGTTCCAGATGGGTGAGCACTCTAGAATCTTGGCCATAAAGATACTCGCCGGGTTTATGTTCGCTCGCACCCGTGGCGATGATGGCAATGCCGTGATGGAGTGAAATCTTTTCACCTTCTCGGGAGGTTAATACCGATTTGAAATTTCCCACATATCCTTCAACTTCCGAAATCTCCGTAGAAAGATGAAGGTAAATTCGGGGATGGGCGTCAACGTCATCGATTAAATGTTTAACATATTCCTGGATATCTTCACCTTTCCATGTCTTGTAAAGAAAATTAGCCTGCCCACCCAGTTGAGCGGTACGCTCGACGATATGGACTTCATAACCCTGGTCTGCAAGGCTTTTGGCCGCAACCATACCGGCAACACCCCCTCCAACGACCAATGTAACCGGGTGCAGTTCAATTTCGGTTTCAAGAAGCGGCTCCAGAAGTAAGGCTTTGGACACAGCCATACGTAACAGGTCCTTTGACTTTTCCGTGGCCGCTCGGGGATCATTACTATGAACCCAGGAAACCTGGTTGCGAATATTGGCCATTTCAAACAAGTACTTGTTTAATCCGACACTTTGTAATGTTTCCTGGAAAAGGAGTTCATGCGTTTTCGGAGTGCATGATGCGACCACAACCCGGTTGAGGTCCTGTTCCTGAATAACCTGGGCCATCTTTACCTGAGTGTCCTGAGAGCAGGTATAAAGATTATCCTCTACATACACCACATAAGGAAGCGTTTTGGCATAATCCCGAACTTCGGGAACATTGACCACCCCGCCGATATTATTCCCGCAATGGCAAACAAACACACCGATCCTCGGCGGTTCGCCGGCCACGTCGATTTCCGGAACGATTTCGACTTTTTCGGTTTTCGTCCAGCGAACACTGCTCAAAAGAATACCGGACGCCGCCGCTGCCGCAGATGCTTCCATAACCGACTGAGGAATGTCTTTAGGGCTTTGAAGGGTGCCGCATACGTAGATCCCCGGCCGGGTTGTTGCCACAGGCTTAAAGCTGTCTGTTTTGACAAAGTTGTATCGATCCAGCTCAACGCCGAGACGATGGGCAAGTTCTACGGTTTCCCGCCCTACCTGAAAACCTACGGACAGCACCACAAGATCGAAGATTTCCGTTTCCATTTTTCCGCTTTCATCCACGTATCTAATTTTCAGATCACCATCACCCGCAGGTTCAACGGTATGAACACGGGATCGGATAAATCGAACGCCGTGTTCTTTTTTCGCCTGGACATAATATTCCTCGAATTCCTTCCCATAGGTGCGCATGTCCATGTAAAAGATAGCGGTATCCAGATCGCAGTGGGCATGCTCTTTGGCAATAACCGTTTGCTTGATGGCATACATACAGCAAACAGCGGAACAATAAGGATTGCTGCCGTTACGATTTTCACGGGACCCCACACATTGTAACCAGGCAATCTTTTTGGGCACTTCCAGATCATAGGGGCGCATCAAATTCCCCATATAGGGCCCACCTGCACTCAGGATACGCTCAAATTCCATGCTTGTGATTACATTTGGAGATTCCGTATAGCCGTAGGAGTCTATCCCGGATGGGTCAAAGAGTTCATTGCCCGTAGCCAGAACGACCGCACCCACCTCTATCTCTGTTCGGCGAAGCTCATCATCGTAACGCACGGCTCCGGCCAAGCAGAGCTTTGCACACAGTCCGCATCCGATGCAGACATCTCGATCGATGATGTATGCCAGAGGAACAGCCTGAGCATATTTAATATATGTGGCTCCCCTGAGACCGAGAGCGCAGTTAAATTCGTTGATCGCGGTTACAGGACATTCCAGGCTGCATTGCCCGCAGCCGGTACATTTTAGAAGATCAATGTAACGGGGATAATTTATCAACCTGGCGACAAAATGGCCCGCCTCACCCTCTAGCGCTTCCACTTCCGTGTTGGTAATGACGTTTATATTGCTGTGCCGGCCGACCTCGACCAGTTTCGGAGAAATCGTTCACATGGCACACTCGTTGGTGGGAAAGGTCTTGTCGATCTGCGCCATCATGCCGCCCACAGTCGACGACCGGTCCACCAGATATACATAGTAGCCCGAAGCTGCCAGATCCAGCGAAGCCTGCATTCCCGCGATGCCGGCTCCGATAACCATCACGGCACCCACTTTCTCATTTTTTATCGCATCTATCATGGCTTTTCCTCCACACCTAAGCTGCCTCTGTAACTAAAGATGAAAATAAGCTGATATTCCCGTCGTAACCTTTTAGTTTCGCCTTATGGCACCTCTCCAACTCGCCCAGACGAAGCGATACCGTATAAACGGGCAGGCCTGTCTTCAGCGCAATTTCTCGCACCGGCTGGGCCCCTTCCCTGAGTACTTCCAGAATTAATGCTCCTTGGTATTCATCTTGCGCAGTTTTTCTAAGCAAATTCCGGTATTCTTTTTCTTCTATCTTTTCTTTGTAAACATTTCCCTTTTCAATGATCTGGAGTTCCATCCCCATGAGCCAGCGTAACCGTTGAGAGTTGAGAGCGTCCCGGGCGGCTGCAAGGGGAAGTTCGAATTCTCTTGGATCAAACGGACCCAGTTGTCGCGTCTTTTCGGAAAATTCGTTCACATACGCTGCAAAAAGCTGGCCTTCGGCAGCGCTGACCCATCTGACAGCCATCCGGCCGCGGCCGATACCCGTAAGATCCAGCAGATATTCGACCACCTGCATATGTTTGAACAGATGAACATTACCATCCTGGTAATGGCATTCTCCAATATGTCACCCGCATACAAGGACACTGTCAAACCCGCTCTGTAATCCTTGTATAACGTAAACAGGATCCACCCTTCCGGAACACATGGTGCGGATTACCCTGATGGTCGGCGGGTATTGCAGCCGGGATACACCGGCAAGATCGGCGCCTGCATAGGCACACCAATTACACAGGAAAGCCAAAATCTTAGGTTCGTATGCCGCATCCATAATCAATTTATCCTCCTGTCCGCAAAAACGTTTTTACCAGCTGTTCCCAGCCTATTTCAGGAAAGCGGCCGAAAAAGTCTGAAATGAACTCGCCGCCGGTGGCTGCCAATTTTTCGTACTCAGGCCCCATAAGCTTCAAAAGTTCCTGGAATTCCTCTTCCATCCAGCGCAAACTTTTACCCCCTGAAATAAGCGCATTCAAATTCAAAGCATATTGGGGTGTCATCGGCTCCATGACAAAAAGCCAGCCCTCTCCGTAAGGATCGTCATGGACAATCTCCGGATTATCCACAACATGGCGGTTTATCAGAAATACCTTTCCCGTCAACGGTGCCAGAACTCCGGCTTCTCGGCCGTCACGTTTCCACAGCCATCCTGAATGGCCCTGTGCCAAGGTGGTGCCCCTGGCCGGAAGACCAAACGCCTTGGCCGGCCCCAGCACCTTGGATATAAAGTCATCGACCCCGACTTTGACCCTTCCACCCCGTTCAAGGTGCACCCAGGTATGGCCCAGATGATAATAATATTCATCAGCAATCCGGAATCCGGAAACGGTAATCTGCTTGGGGACTTCCAGAGGGCCTTGAAAGTGCTTGACTTCGAGAGCACTTGCACCGCCTGCTTGAGTCGCCGCAAAAATCTGGGAGTCGCGAAAGTGCATCATATCGATGGCCTTTTGCGGGCAGGTTGCAGCACACAGCCCGCATCCTTTGCATGCAGCCGGAATATTCTCTGCCCGATATCCTTTTCCTTCGTAACTCTCAAGGGTAATGGCGCCAAAAGCACAAACTTCGGTGCAAAGACCACATCCAATGCACCGCTCTGTATCTACCTGAGATATAATGGGAGAAATCCGGATGGAATCCTTTGCCAGTATGGTCGTCGCCCTGCTTGCTGCTGCCATGGCCTGCGAGATGCTTTCATCAAGCGCCTTGGGATGGTGGGCCAGCCCGCACAGGAAGATTCCATCGGTTGCACATTCCACAGGTCGCAGCTTGGCATGCGCTTCCATGAAAAAGTTCTCCGGATTGAGCGGAATTTTATAGAACTCGGCAATCCTATGGGTATCGCCCGGCTCGATCGCCGTTGCCAGGTTTACGAAATCCGCTTTTATCCGTAAATTCTTTTGCAAAATTGGGTCAAACACCTCCACCTCAAGCCCATGGTCCGCCTCGGTAACTGTCGGCTTATGATCGAGATCGTAACGGATAAAGACAACGCCTTTTCCCCGGGCTTTTTTATAGAGAACTTCCCTTTCGCCGTATGTTCTGATGTCTCTGTACAGGATGAAGACATCTATGGCAGGGTTGATGTCTTTTATCGTCATCGCCTGTAATACGGATGACGTACAGCAGACTCTGGAACAGTAAGGCCTGTTTTCGTCCCTTGAACCGACACACAGGATAAATACTATGCTTTCGGCGTCTCTTATTTTTTCAGGATCACGTACCAAGTCATGCCATCGGGTTACCCTGGGACTTTTAGCGTAAAGGTACTCATCTGTGTCGGCTGCCTTGGCGCCGGTTGCAATAATGGTAACGCCATGTTCGACGGTCTTTGTCTCTTCTCCTTGGGCGACTTGTGTTTTAAAGTTGCCCACAAATCCGGAAGCGCCGGCTACCTCCGTATCGGTCAACACATCAATGTTCGAGTGCTTTTCGATGCTATCCACCAGATCTGCAAGAAATTTATGAACGTCAAGCCCTTTGGGTGTTCTGGTCAGATCCCTTGCCGCACCACCGAGAACAGAAGCTTTTTCAACAATGGTTACGGGGAAACCCTGGTCGGCCAAGCTGAGAGCCGCGGTCATGCCGGCCACGCCGCCACCGACAATAAGCGCAGACTTATGAATATCCACCGAAATGTCGGGGATAGG